>ERZ1292644.1069-Hain-H14-01um-R2-1069-length-15078-cov-5_pt1 | contig 15078 bp, 27 predicted proteins | sample MGYA00564402_ERZ1292644 | MGnify/ENA primary metagenome ERZ1292644 (study PRJEB36523, sample SAMEA6512644) | groundwater metagenome | collected 2019-01-09 | study: AquaDiva: Metagenomics assemblies of 32 groundwater samples
CACATGTATCGAGTCCACGTTGTATTTAAGGACCTCCACATTGCGTGGGTTCTTCGGGGTGTATCACCAAAGGCCGTCGAGGAGCGTGTGTTACGCCGTCTTGCACCGAACGGGAGCACCGTCCTGAGCGTCACGCCTTTTGAACATACAACCGGTCCTTCGCCTACAATTGCTTGGTTGGAAGAGGACACGCCATTACTTAAAGGGGACACAACATGCCTACAGCACCACACGATCTCTTTGTGGTCCTCGATCAGGTTGGTCTGATCTGGTTCGCGCTCACTGATGAACAGGAGGCTCAGGACCAACTGGAGCGTGCCCAGGCTCGCTACCCCCGAGAAGAGCTATCCCTCATCCACTATATCCCGGTAGCAGAGGAGGCAGTATGATACACAAAGAGTTCGCGGAACTTGTGGGGATAGCCCAGGCTCGACAGTATAACCTGCTCAGCAAGAAGGGCTCCGACTATACTCAGGGCTTGGACCGCCTGAGTAATTTTAAGCTGGTTGCCGAGGAAATCGGCACAACCCCAGAGCAAGTCCTTTGGGTCTACCTGGCAAAGCATCTGTTTGCCCTCCGGCGCTACGTGCGGGAGGGGAGGGTCGAGAGCGAACCCTTGCAAGACCGAATTGATGATGCAATCAACTACCTTCACCTCCTTGAGGGGCTTATCAGAGATCAAGCCGACGTACTATTTAGTCCTTCGCCAGCGCCAGTGTGGGTGGTCCCTGACGCAGGAGGGAGAAGAGTGTCATGATTGATGCAACCCGGACATACGGACCCACGACAGTGGAGAAGTGGATGAAATGCTCAGTCCTGATGGATCTGGAGCGCAGGTGGGAACCCAACAGCAACAATTGGACTCCCAACATACTTGTGGGAAAGATGGTTGCTCTCGGCCTGGCGACCGCGTTACGGTCCCCGAGCACACCTACTATATTAGAGCTGACGGGGGTGTTATCCTCATTGATGAATGAGGAGCGTTCTCAGCTTGATGCCCAGGATAAGTACACTGAAGAGGGTCTCATGAAGCTGGCTCTCAAGGGTGTAAAGCTGGGGCTCGACTACGGGATACCCTTCGGAGGCTCCATTGTGGCTATCGAAGAGAACATCGGAGGAGGGAGGCCCGACATCGTGTGGCGGGATGCAGGGGGGCTCAGGTTCATAGACTGGAAGACCTCGCTCTCCCTAGACCCTCAGTACGTGAGCCAGCGCCTCTCTCAGTATGAGGCATCCTGGCAGCTTATGGACTATGCCTGGCGCATCCGAGAACACTACCAGGAGACCCCCATCACGGGTGGAGCTGTGCTCCTTGCACTAAGCCCTCGTGCCAAGGCATATCCCTTCGAGTTTCCCCTAGATGACGAGCATATCGACGCCTGGCTCCGAGATGCCACCGAGGTCTGGTCACATATGGAGGCTCAGGACCGGGGCACCGAGGCAAGGTGGCATAATTGGGGCGCTTGTACCACGAATCCCTACGCGAAGGACAGAAAGTGTCCCATGTTTGCAGGATGCCATGTGGCCCTGGGCGATGAGAGCAAGTTCAAGGCGTGGTACCAACAGAGAAAGGGAGGACATCGATGAGGCTACTCTATCATCTGTCTACCGCTTTAACCTACCTTCGAGAAGCAAGCAACCTGCTGGATCGGGATGACTCCCGACAGGTCGCCATTGACGCGGCACAGAAGATAATCGAGCAACTTATCGAGAAAGAGGAGGTAAGAACGTGACACCAGGGACACGTTTCTATCTTGAGGCGACCCTAAAGCTCTTGTTCCTGGCGGGGAATCTGAGTCCTGAGCAATCCCCGATCCAGAGAAACATAGAGATGGTCGCCAGTGCTATCGAGCGTCTCCTGAAATAGTCTAAGCAGGCCGAGGAGGGTTTATAAAAGATGGCTTTCATAACACTAGATGATGCGGCATGGGAACGTCAGCGGACACGGGTCCTGCTGGCCGGACCCCCAAACACGGGAAAGACCACCTCATTTCGCACCTTTCCCTACACTCCCGAGAATAAGCTTCATGCGCTTCTATACCCCGGAGAGAAAGGGGGGGCCTCTGTCCCCCGCGACCCAGGGATCAAAGCATACGTTTGGGAACATGATCCCATTAAGGCTGTCGCATCGAGCAGCGTCGTGTCTCAGGTGTTCATCAGGACCCGAGAGATCATCTCAGGTAAGCATGGCCCGTGTCAGACATTCGCTGGTGACGGGCTACACAAGTTTATTAGCTTTATCCTCGATGATGTCACTGGGGGGGCTTTCTTCGACGGAGAGGACTTCGAGGCCCGCCTGTATGGGAAGGCATACAATGTGTTCCTCGACTATCTCAACGAGGTCATACTAAGCCCAATCCCATACGCTGTCTTTACCTGCTGGGATGCCTCGGAGGCAGATCGAGCAAAGAAGCCGGGAGAGAAGGCAAGCGATGTTCCGAGCCACACCTACCCCGACCTGCCCGGTAGACTCGCAAAGCTTATCATCGGGGAGTTTGCAGTTGTAGTCAACGCTCAGGTCCGCACATCGCTGGACCCTAAGAAGCCCTCGGAGTTTCTGTGGCAACTCCGGCGAGACGACACCATCTGGGGCTGTGGGGTCAAGGGACCAATGGAGATCACCTCGAAACTCCCGAAGCACTGTCCCCAGGATTGGAGAATCCTGGAGAGGCTTTTGAGAGGAGAAGGCTAACTTTTCTCCGTCCCGTAATGTATAATAGACAGACAGAACATATCAACCCCTAACAGGAGAAAACGATGGCACGGAAAGCACCCGTAACAGAAGAGTACCCAAGCGATACGCCCAGCGACGCTGAGCCCCCGCTACTCACCCTTGACGACCTCTTCGGGATGGAAGTCGATACCGAGGAACAGAAACAGGTCCAGGCGGCTCTCCTCCTCCCGGCAGGGCAGTACATCAAGCTGCCCCACGAGGCGGGCCAGGAGACCACTTTCGCTCGTACTCGCATGGAAGACGTGGAGACCCTCGTGAAGGGTGATGACGACGAGTATGAGGCTGCTACCCTGGCGACACGCGATGTCGTGCGCGTCTTCGCACCCATGCAGGCCAAAGACGTCAAGATCGTGCGCTTTGGGTTCCGGGTCTCGTGGATTCCGGTCTACCGCCAGTATGAGGGGCAGCCTGTGAAGCCGGACACCCCCACGAAGCTATACAACATGGCCTTTACCCTCTACAAGCGAGTGCATCCCGAGAACGAGCGCCCCTCTGTAGGTGAGATCATCACGTTTCTGGTCGAGGACACCTACAAGGTCTACATCACTCAGTATGGCACTCGGAAGGGCTCGGTCGGAGAGCCAGGTAACGGCGTGGGTACAATCTCAAAAGCTTAGCACAGAGGGCAGGACCCAAGCCATAGCGCCGTAAACCCGGCTCAACCTGGGTCTCTTCTAGGAGCCAACCACAGTCAGATAGGTCGCATGAGCCTGGCGGTGAAGGCACCCGCCCAATAGCGGGAGATGGGGGTTCGAGTCCCCCATGTGGCCTTCTGTAACAAGGGGCCGAGGGTGAGTCTTGAGTTTCGGACCAGGCCAGGGAGCGGGTAGGGACCCTACTGCTGCCCGCTCATACAACCAGAAAGGGGAGAGAGATGAAAATAGGGGACCGTGTACGGATGTTATACGACGCTCTTGCTTATCCCGGAGTATGTGGGTGCCCTAAAGGGGCTGAGGGAATAGTTATACATAAAGACCTGGATAGAACATATCTTATCCGCTTTCCCGGTCTCAAAACGGGCCATTCAGGGAGCCTTGTAGGAGCAGACTTGGGAACAGAGGGCTGGTGGGTAGTCCCGAAAGAGGTGGAGGTCCTGGAGGGCTAATGGAACCCTGGACGCTACGCATTACAACCTACGGTTTCACACACTACTATGGGACTATCTACGACCATCTCGGTCGTAGAAGGCAGGATGTCGAGCATATTCTCACGGAAGGGGAGGCGGCTATCCTCACAGGCATAGATGGAGACTACACCTGGAACGCAGGCGACCGAACATATCGACATCCCTCCAAAGAGTGTATTACTCAAGAGGCAAACGAGGATGCCGTAGTGCTCGGTGTGGTCATAGGGGAGGTCGATGATGCCACGAGTTAGCGACATGCCCGGTTGTCGAAATTGCCCCCTCTACCAAGACGGTTCCCAGCCCTTTGTACCAGACGAGGTTGTCAACGGCGCTTCCGTATACATCTGCGGGCAAAACCCTGGCCAGGAGGAGTCGGAGCAGGGACGCCCCTTCGTAGGAGCGACCGGGCAGACCATGGAGAAAGGCTTCTTCCCTTTAGCCGGTCTGGAGCGCGGCGTAAACGTGTCAATTGGGAACGCTATTCGCTGTCGATGGCACAGCACGAATAACCTGCCCCCACTAGGCCGGGCTGGTCATCTGGCGGAAAGAGCCCTTGAGCACTGTAGGAACGCACATCTATCTATCCCAGCCTCCACCCGCCTCATTGTGGCACAGGGCGAGTTTGCCCTTCAGTCCCTCACCTCGGAGACGGGGATCTCGGACTGGAGGGGGTGGCTTCTCCCCCAAGACCCAGAGCATGAGCACAGTACGCTTGCCGAAGTATATACTCCTCCTCCTACAGCGCGGGGTTCTCATGCGCCTGTGCTCGCGGTGATGCACCTCGCGGCGCTCTTCCACGACCCGGCTCTCCGGGTGCCGATGCAGTCTGATTGGCAGAAGGTCCGGCGCTTCCTGGCGAGGACATGGCCCGAGCAGGTCCCAGAGATCATCACGACCCCCCCGAGCCCCCGATGGCCCTCGGTGTGTGCGTTCGACACAGAGTATGCCGTAGATTACTACGGGTCTGGAAAGCATAAACTCGTAAGGTACTCTCTAGCAACTCCGAAGCGTGAGGTGTACGTGGTCGAGGCTCATTACCTTCAACGATATGCTGTCAAGAGTCCCGTGCAGGTAGTTATGCAAAACGCACCTTCCGATCTGGGGTTCCTTTTCCAAATGGTGTCGCCTGAGATGGTTCGAGAAGAAGACACGATGTACGCTCACGCAGTTCTCTGGACCGGAGCTTCAGACAACGACGATGAAGCGGGTTCCAAGGCCCGAGGGATGCCCCATTCCCTAGACTTCCTGGCAAGCATATACGGTAGTATCAATCGCTCCAAGCATCTGGCGGAGGCAAACCCCATCCTGTACTCGGGGATGGATGCCTTGATAACCTGGGATGTCTGGCGGGGTCTCCAGCACGAGCTTGCGCTAGACTCCCAGAGCAAGTGGGTCTACGAGCATAGCGTGCGTCCCCTTGCACGGATCATCTGGAAAGCACATGAGTATGGGCTCCGTGTGAATCAGACCCGAGTACGAGCGATTGGTATCGAGCTGAGGCAGGAGGCTGAACAGGCCACACTCCGAGCCCAGGCTGCGGTTGGGTTTCCGCTCAACCTGGGTTCCAGTAAGCAGGTGGGAGATTGGTTGTTTGGGGTCGAGGGCTTGAAAGCCCCACGAAGAGGGAGATAACAGTAGAGGGAAAGCGAATGCCACTATACCCAAGCATAAGAGATTATATCACGGGGACGAAGGACAAGGGTGGGGTTATAACTCTTTCTTTGCCCCCAGGAGAAGCCCTGGCTCTCCGGTACTTTGTAGGCTCGGTTAGTCATTGCGACGTTCTTGATGCTGTCGAGCACCAGCACGGAACGCTGGCACGAGAGCTTGTACATTCCCAGGACTGTTGTTACAATGTGTTCTCTGTGCTCGCTGATCTTCTAGAGGACAACGCACGAGATCAGATCGTAGACCTTGCGGGAGACCTTGTACACAAGCTAGAGAGGACAGAAAACGATGCCAGCCAGGAGCCTGAGCAAAAGCCCGAGTAGGTCTGTCAGCGCAAACGTGCTCAAGGCTCTCCGGCAGGAAGGCGTGTCTTCGGAAGTATTGGAGGCGCGCCTTCAGTGGGCAGGGGCAGTCCAACTCCTCACGCACTACATCAAGAAGCTCGAAGGGGTCGAGCGTGTGTTTCCGAGCATGATCCCAACCCAGGCAAGCGGGAGATGGAGCACCAAAGGACCCCCACTCCCCAACGTCCCAGACCGCTACCAGAACGTGGTATGGCCAGACCCCGGCTCGTACTGGATAAAGTGGGACTATAGCTCGATAGAGGCAAAGATCGTGTCGGCTCTCTGTCAGGACCAGGAGGACCTGGAGGCATTCGAGCATGACCATGACATCCACACCCTAACCGCGTGCAAGGCCCTCGGGCTTCCGTTCCCCCCTGTACGCACGAAGGCTCTGCATACCTCCCCCGAGTGTGCTGTCTGGCGGGAACAGGTGGGATGGAAGGGTGCCAAAGACCCACGCCGAGATGTGTTTAAAGTGGCCCGCTACGGACTCGCATATGGCTACGACGCAAATGCCCTCCTGGGGGTCAGAGGGGTTGAGGACCTTGGCATCACCCGTGCAGAGCTTCTCAAGGCCGGGCAACTTTACCTTCGCTCAAAGCCCCGTCTTGCGGCCTGGAAGAAGACAACCTGGGCTGAAGCCTACCGTGCCAGAGAGACCCGAACCTTCCTGGGGCGCAGGCGGCGGTTATTCCCCACAGCACGCGAGATTGTCCTATTCGAGCAGACAGGTCGCCCAGGAGACACGGCCAAAGAGGGCCTCAACCATATCGTGCAGGGGGCTGTCGCAGACGTGCTCAACCTCACGATCATCGAGATCGCTAAGAGATGGCCCGAGTGCTACCTGGTTCTAAATGCTCACGACTCGGGGATGTTCAGCTTTCCCCTAGAAACAGAATGCTGGCCCGAGATCAGAGAGAGTATTGAGCGTGAGTGGTAGGTTACGCAAGGTGGCAAGGTGAGGTTTACCGCTGAATGGGTCCGCTTCGAGAGCGACGGTAGCAAGCAATACTATAACCTTGAGGGTCACTAAAATGAAACAGATGCCAAAGGTAGGCGACATCATCTCACGGACGGTCTATGCCAGGGTAGCAGATGTCCATCGTGACACAATGAACGGTATAGACCTTGACCTTCGAGAGTCGCTCCGGGTCACGGGCAAGGACTTTATCCTCTCGTTTTCCAGCGCCGGGGAGGTAAACGAGGAGGTCAGCGCGACACAGACCTTCCTTGCCGAGACTCTCGCAGCAGCGGCAGGGCATCCATTCACTGTATGCTTTGAACGCAAGAGCGGGGCAGAGCGCATCCTGATTGGATGTCTTGTCTCCCACGAGGATCGGATGGGCCGGTCGATGGTGCGAGACTTCGAGGTGACGGAGGGCTCTCCCCTGCGCCTCGTAGACCATCGAACCCTGAAGTGGATCATACTCAACGGGACACGATACACGCTGAATGGAAAGGGGACGAAGAATGGCAAAGACCAATAGACCTGTTCGACTCCTGGTCTCGGACGATCTCTACCAGAGGCCCGAGATTCAAGCACTGATCGAGAGAGGGCACATGGTCCATACACCTGAGCATGACTTCCTCGGCATCGAGGACTGGTCAGGGGGCCTCTTCAACTATGACGTAATCCTGATGCCAAATGCCTGGAGAATGTTCGACTCTCTGCTGCCCTACATGGACACTGTCCTGAAGGCAGCCCGAGAGCGGCGATACGGAAAAGGAAAGGGGGCGACGAATGCCAAGTGAGACAGAGAGGTCCCCCCAAGATACTCGTCGCTGCTGCCCCTTCGTACATTGGGGCGATCCTGGTCCCTTCTTCGACACCTATGCGGCTTTCATGGCCCATCTCAAGGCCGAGCATCGTCCGGTTGAAAGCCAGCTGTGCAGAGACGCAGGCTTAATCAACAGGGGCCATAAGACCTCAGACATTCCCTTTGATCCGGCCCAAGAGATCGAAATGCTAACCCCCGAAGAGATCGAGCGTCGAGTGGCAGAGATGATCCAGTATGCTTGGTATCGGACTTCCATGGAGTATAATATAATCGCCCATGAAGCATGAGAGGGGGCTGGCGTGGGGAGGGAAGAAAGGCTGATCGAAGGCTGGCGGTGGGTCCGAGAGGCATGGGACGAGGACACTGCACAAGAAGTCGTCCTGACTGTACTCACTCGGACGGTCAAAGACCCCGTGGCATATATGAAAGCCATGGCACGCTTCGTCTACCTCTCACTGAACTACCCGCATCGACAGAGGGTTGATGGCAAGCAGGTGCGGGTGAGGGACATCAACCTGGCAAGCTGTCAGATGGGCCAGGACCCCGAGCGCTTGTTACTGGCCAAAGAGGAGATCATCACGCGGTGGTCCGAAGCCCAGACCCGGATCAACGGGGGTCCAAGACAAGCAGAGTGTCACTCGGATAGGAAAAACTTTGGGGGTGGATGGTGCTCCGTGTGCTACTATGAGCACCATCCTCGCACAGACAGTCGAGCCACCCAAGATCGAAGGAACGCCCGTAAGAGGGCCAACAGGAGGGTTACATAATGGCTACGATGTTGATTCGTTTTTGTGCTGACTATGCCGATGAGTTCTATGTATATGGATTCGCCCTCTGCACCGAAGCATGGTGGACCGCACACATGGATTCTCTGGCCAGCGTGGGATGGCCGCAGGAAGTCTATTTCGGAACAAATGAGTCCATTGAGTACCACAACGCAGCCGACTATAGAAGGGCCTTTGAAGTAACCTCTATCTCGCAGGAAGACGCGGCTACGCTCTGGAGGCTGTTCCCGCTTGACGAATCCGATGAGTGTCCGGCATTCGGACATGTTCTATTCATCGAACCCGAGTCCGAAGATGAGGATGATGAGTAGCCTTACCCGGAAAGGATGAGTGATCGTGTGGATTCAAATCCCAAGGTATATGTGATCCTAAATGATCTTCAGATTCCTTGGCAGGACAAGCGCGTGCTGGACAACCTGGTGCTCCCCTTCATTGAAGACCTCCAGCCAGATGGGGTGATTCTGAACGGAGACATTGTGGACTCCTACCAGCTATCTGAGTTCACGAAGGACCCCCTCTCGAAGTGGGACCTTGGCCAGGAGATAAAGGAAGCCCATCAGCTTATGGACCGGCTGGAGTGGGTGGAGGAGAAAATATGGATCGGCGGTAATCATGAGGCTCGCCTTCGTAAGTACGTGTGGAAACACGCCCCGGCCCTTGCGTGCCTTCCACAGATACAATTTGAGACTCTCTTCGGGTTGGCCGATCACGGCTTCAAGTGGCTCCCCTATGGGAAGTATATCCGCCTGGGAAAGCTCCTGGTAACACACGGCTCCTTGGTGATAAAACACAGTGCGATGTCTGCAAAGGCCCACTTTGATAAGTACGGATGCTCTGTGTTGCACGGCCACACGCACAGGATGGGTTCATATTACATCACCCAGCGGGGGGTTCCAAGTGTAGCCTACGAGAACGGGTGCCTTTGTCGGCTGGACCCGGAGTATGCGGATAGCCCAAACTGGCAAAGAGGCTTTAGTGTTGTGACCGTATTTGTTGGAAGTTACTTTAATGTCCAGCAATGCCCCATTGTAAACGTGCGGGGCAAACCTACATTTCATTATGGAACAGAGAGGTTTGCGGGATGACGCGAGACTCATCCCCGAGAGGAGCGAAGTATGGGAGATGAAGAGATCGGTGCCAACCTTGAGGATGAGAACCCTCTGCGCCCACCCGACCTTGGCCCTCTCTACGACTGTCGTACTGTCCAAATTATAACGATGCCCTACCTGTTCCCATGCTACTGTCAATGGTGTAAGGGCGAGATAACCCCCCACGCCCGTCCGGTCATGTTCACAATGGCTATGAACTAGCTCACCCGCTGCGGCGCAAGCCGTGGGCATGGGATGCTGGGATGCGAGGGTCGGCAGTACACGAGGCCCTACAGGTTTGTGGCAGGTCACATAACTGGACCCAGCCAGCGGGTGAGCACGGGGGGAGCACAGATGGAGGTTATCGAGGAGGTTCGCACCCTGGAGGACAAGATTGTTGTGGTTCTGTCTCCCGAGGAGGCCCGGTGGCTGGCCCAAGATGGTTGGCACATCAGCCATATCCGTACAAAGATTGCTCAGATTCTTCTCCGCAGGGGGGAGCGGCCTGGGCGGAGAGAGGAGAAAGCATGACAGATTTCTGGGAATGTCTCGCATGTGGCCATGTGACCTGGATACCCGGTCATCCCCCGGCGTGTTGCCCCCAGTGCCAAGGGATTCTGACTCGTCTGGCTGTCTCAGAGGTGTTGCAGAGACTCCGAGGGAAGGGGGGTCCAGGAGCCGAGGAACCTGACACCCCTTGTACATGCTACGTACATCGATGGTGAGAGAGGAAGATAACGATGGAGCCTGGTGAGCGCGAGACGATCATCCGCACGGATGATAGCGAAACAGAGTGGATAATCTGGAGTGCAAAGGGCTCGCGTATGTACAAGAAGCTCATAAGGACTCTGACACCGCGACGAGCAGACGACCATGGAGCTTTCTTCGCGGTTCCCTTTGCCGGGGTCATAGTGAGAATACCCAAGAAGAAAACCCCTAGCCCCGAGCAGCGTGAGAAGATGCAAGAGCGTGGCAGGCAGCTTGCAAAAACCCGACAAGTTATCGTGTTTCCGACCCATAAAATCCTGGGTGAATAGGTAGGTAGCCCCTCCCCTAAAAGAAGAGCCCCTCTAGGAATCCTGTCAAGGAAACCCGGAGGGGCTCTTTTGCCTTGAGACCTAACGATCTCCCATCCAGCTCCAAACCTCTCGTCTGCCTGTATATCCAAAGTGTCTGGAGTCAAGATGGAGGTCAGAGTGCTCGGGCTCTCGACCGATGCCAGTCTTGAGGAGGTCCCCACACGCCTTCTTGGCATACTCCAGAGCGGTCCCAGGGGGTAGCTCTCGGACCCACTCCAGGCCCCGGAGGCGTATATACTCGATCAAGGTCCAATCGTCCGGGAACGTGGGCTTTGTGGTGGGACCCAGGCTCACAGGGAGCTTGTAGTACCATAGGGTCGCGGTGTAGCTCTTGTCAGGAGTGGGATACAGGAACAGATTAGGGTCCTGCACCGCATACAAGAGCGGCGTGCCTGTATCGCCCTCGATAGAGAGCCCGATGATGTCCTGGAGAGAGCGCCGTCGTAAACGCCCGGCCCCCCCGTTTGCTGTAGAGATCGTGAGCCCGTCTCGCACGTCTAGCACGAAGTCTGTGGGAAATGCAATCTTCTGAGTGCTCAGCGTGAGGGAGGTACTTGTCACGGTGCCTGCCCACGGAAAGCGGTGCAGGAAGTAGTTAAGTCCACTTTGGAGCCACCGGATACAACGGGCCTCCGAGAGCAGGACCCCCGAAGGGCGCTCTGCGGCGTCCAGAGTAGATGAGTCGATCATGTCTAAACTCTCGTGGAGCAGGTCGTCACGTGTTAAAGTATTTATCGGAGTCCCCTCCTCTTTATACCAACAGGAAGATCATCACAGCAACCGTGAGCACGGTCGTCGCCCCGTCCACGGCTTTAAACTCAGCGGTCCATGGCCCCAGGGGGTCCGACACGGCAGTCTGATGCCTATAGCTGTAGACCCCTGTGGCCTCGTTGGTCATAGCCACTGCGTTCACCACGGTCACACCAGAGGGGTTCTTGAGGGTGATTTTGACCCCCTCCCCTGGATTGAACAGGAGCGCGGGCACCAGCCTGCCATCGCTGACCTCGATACGGATATACGTCTCGCTCCCTGCCTTCAAAGGTTTCATACGTTCCTCCTCCTACCTACTCCTGGTGGTTTCATCCGTCACCTTTATAAGGATGGAGGTCTGAGCAAATGCCTCTACAGAGATGGTATCCTGTGCGGCTGTTACTCTAACTCGGGGCATCCTTGTGCTGATCGTGAGCCCGAGCCGCCCGAATACCTTGGGCTGCATCCGACCCCTCCGACGCGCTCTCCATCGGGGTCCCAGGATTGCTCTTGGACCCCCCTCGAACATAGCTGGGTCGGAGACCATAACACGGTTTGCGCTCCCCGACCTCGCGACAGCCACAAACCGCCCAAGACTTGTAGACCACGCGACATGCCTCCAGTCATTGAGTGATGCGGGGACGGTCCCGTCGATCCATGTGACCCCGTCAGCAGACTCCATCACATGCCCGGATGACGCAACTGCAACAAACCGGGATACCGGAGGAGGACCCCACTCGATAGCGGTCCAAGCACGGTCAGTCGGGGAGGTACGGAGGGTCCAGTTCAAACCATCAGGGGACGTCATGACTCGCTGACCTGTGCCATTGTTTGCCACAGCAGCAAACAATGTCAGCTCTGGCGACCAGGCAATAGCCTGCCAGGCACGGTCTGTGGCCGGGGTTGCACGGGGTGTCCAGGTAGTACCATTCGGAGATGTCAACGCCTTATTTCCTGTCCCCTCTGTGCAGACAGCGGCAAAGAGAGAGAGAGACGGAGCCCAGGCCATTCCAAGCCATTCTCGAAAACCGTCATTAGCAATCGTCGTGTCGGTCCAGATAATTCCATCCGTGCTCTGGTCGTGATACGTGAGTGAGCCAGACTGCTTCCCCAGTAGGACAAACTTCCCCAACGCCGGAGCCCACACGAGCTGATGACTGATATGACTCGATTGGTGACTCAGGCTGCGTAATGTCCAACTAATCCCATCTGAACTGGTCATAATGCAGGTCGGAGACGTGAGAGAGCTGGAACCACGAGACGCAACAAAGAGTCCTAGGGCGGGCGACCAGGCTATGCTATTATAGACATTCGTCAGACCGCTAACTGTCGGAGTGGTTCGTTTTGTCCATACAAGACCATCTGGAGATGTCATAATTTGCTCTCCAGAGCCGTCCCCGGATACAGCAGCAAACAGACTCAACTCAGGGGACCATGCAACCGCTAAGTTTTGCCGGTCAGGAGCGGGGGTCGTCTGAATCAGCCAATTTAGAGCGGGCATCTATTCCTCCGCAGAGATTGTAGCCAGGCAGTTCACGTTCGCGGGCGCGGTAATCACGAGCCCGAGCCTGGTTGCGCTCGCCAGCTCGATCTCCCCATCCGGGAGAGGAAGAGGGTATATGACGCCCATTTGCGGATGGACATGCCAGGTCCGCAGGAGATCGGTGTTCGTGGGCTCCGCAGTCGCATTGACCTGCCCCGTGGACTGAAGCGTAGTGCTGCGGTCCTTTGTCTTGAGAGGATTCCTTGTGGTCATGGTACCCGCTGTAGTCTGCCGGAACACTTGAATGATAACGGGCTCCGCGCTTGAAGAGGTCCCGTCGAAGGACACGTCAATGCCCTGTATAGCGATAATAATCCCGGTAGGGGCAAGCCACTGGAGCACAGTCTTTGCGGTGGCAGCCACAAGGGCAACCTCAGATGCGGTCGTGAGTGTGCAAAAGTTTCGTGCCATATGTGATCCTCCGTGTTTTATACAGCCCCCTTGATGGCCCCAACGGACACAAGGTCCGTGCGGAGCTGGTTCACAAGTCGGATGATATCGGCGAAGTTATTATTGAGAGTGGCCTGGCTAAACGATGTACCGACATCGACCACGGTTCCGTCAGCAGTCCCAGTGGTGCTATCGATCAGAGCAGCCTGGTTGGCAGACGCAGGCTGTGTTACGGGTGTAACACCCCACAGCGACAACTTCTGAGTGATGGCTGTCCCAAGCTTGGTACCGGTTGTAGAGCCCACGGCAATGTTATTGCCGTCTGCCAGGGTGACAAGGCCCGCTGTCCCCAACGTGGTCACAGTTGTGGCACTTAGCGTGCTTGGCCCCGCTGTAAGAGCCCCAGTGCCAAGATCAAGGGGCGGGTTCACAGAGGCCGCCCGAAGTCCTAGGGTCACAAGGGACGCGAGGACATCCGTGGTACCTGCAGGTTGTGCCACAGGGGTCGCATTAAAGAAGCCCAGCTTTTGCGTGGTAGCAGTCCCGATCTTGGTACCTGTGGTGGCATTGAGGATGATATTTTGCGCATCTCGCATGGTGATGGCGTCTGTGGTCAGCGTGCCGTGCACCACAGCGCCCTGCGTGAGGTCGAGCGGCGTGTTACCGGCCCCTGCTGCCACAAGGCCCGCCGCCTGAAGACTATCGAGCAGGTCGGCGGTGACAAGAGGCTGCACGATGGGTGTGGCACCCCATATGCCCAGCTTTTGGATGGTTGTGGCGGCGAGCTTGGTGCCTGTGACGGTGCCGAGGGCAACGTTGACACCCTCACTCAGGCTAAGAGCCGATGTAATAGTGAGGGTGCCTAGAGTCAAGGGGTCCGAGACATCGACATCTATCTCGTTATTGGCCCCATCGAGCCCCACTGTCGCCCGCGAGGACCCAGCGTTGATCCCCCGGAACTCAAGGTTCACACCTGTTTTCTGCTTGAACACTCCTACACCCGCAACATTCACGTTGCTGGCGGTGTTCGCCTCTGTTGAGCCCGCACCCAGCGTGCCGGTGGCCAGGGCCATCCCGACCAGCTCACGCCCGGACACAGACTCAGCTCCACTTGAGGACTGTATTGTGAGCACATAGACTTGGCTTGCTGCGGGATTGGTGTCTATACCCATAAGTGGGATAGGAACGAGCGTAGAGACTGCGGTAGAAATCTGCCGCGACGACAGCACTGTTCCCGAGATGCTATCCTTACGAAGACGCAGAGTAAGAGTGTTCGCTACTGTGACAGAGAGAAGATGCGCTAACAAAAGAGTTTGGCTACCCACGTTTGACTGTGTAAGGGTGAGTATCACGGTCTCTGCCTCGAAGACCACCGGGGCATCGGAACGCTCAATCTGAGTGGAAACTCCCTGAATAGTCGTCCCGTCCACGTTTCCACTCGCTACGTTATTGAACTCCGCGATGAGACCCCGACGGAGCCATTTGAGATAGTCCTCAGTTGTAAGCAGGTCGATCAGCTCTGGTACCACCGGTAGACTCACGTGGGAATCCTCCTACCGAAACACGATAAATTGTCGTGTTTCCGACACACGAAAAGAAGGGGCCTTCTCCCCACCAAGGCCCCTTTCTCTTATACCTCGGTTTATGACAGCCCTCTGACGAAGACGTTAGCACCCAGGTATTGCGGCTTGGTGTTCGCGTCACTCGTGAACTCAACCCGAGCCCCAAAGAACCTCCCACGGTTATCGAACCCGGTGGGCTCCCGTACAGGAGTTGCAGTGAGGTCTATCGTG
>ERZ1292644.1071-Hain-H14-01um-R2-1071-length-15071-cov-8_pt1 | contig 15071 bp, 14 predicted proteins | sample MGYA00564402_ERZ1292644 | MGnify/ENA primary metagenome ERZ1292644 (study PRJEB36523, sample SAMEA6512644) | groundwater metagenome | collected 2019-01-09 | study: AquaDiva: Metagenomics assemblies of 32 groundwater samples
GGACTTCAAAAAGGGGGCTTTGCAGCCGAGCTGGCAAAGATCAAATCCGCCCTCCCGCGCGGCACGCCCATAGAGGTCTGGTTCCAGAGCCTGTCTTGAACTTGATTCAGGGACGAGGCCCGCATCGGGCAGAAAAACAAGATCGCCCGTCGCTGGGCCAGATGCGGCACCCGGCCGTCGGCATCTAAGGATCAGAGAACAAAATCGGCCTACATCTTCGGCGCCATCTGCCCTGAGCTTGGCAAGGGCGCTGGCTTGGTCCTCCCATTCTGCAATACCCAGACCATGTCGCTGCACCTTGCGGAGATATCGCTGGCCATCGAACCGGGAGCCCACGGCGTGCTGCTGATGGATCAGGCCGGGTGGCACATGACCCGAAAGTTGGAAGTGCCCGACAATATCAGCATCGTTCCGCTGCCGCCGAAATGTCCCGAGCTCAACCCGGTCGAAAATCTCTGGCAGTTCATGCGCGATAACTGGCTGTCCAACCGGATATTCACCTCCCACGAAAACATCATCGACCTTTGCTGCGAAGCCTGGAACAGGCTGGTCGATCAGCCGTGGCGCATCATGACGATCGGACGCCGCAAGTGGGCGCGTCGGTCCTGATCAATGCATGTTGGTATTAGCCGGGTGCAGGCGGTCCATCACATCATCGAGCGATGTGCGCTAGGCCGGCAGAGTCACCCCCATGGACGCGCGCGATTTTGCCGCAATCGAGCCGCGAATTGGCAGGCCGCATGGCGGGCGTAGGATAGTCGGCCGTGCCGATGGCCCGCACCGATGCCGACGGGCCACCACGCGCCGCCGATGCCGCGAAGATCGCCTGCGCGAAATCGGCCCAGCTGGCTTCGCCCGGCGCTGTCATGTGGAAGGCGCCGCGCAGGTTCGGGCTACCATCGGATACCAAATTGGTAGCTACCTAGATGATACCATCTGCGATTGCCAGCACGCTGGTGGGATTGCCAACCCGGCCGCCCACGACGCCCGGTTCGTCGCGGCCAGCGGCCAGACGCAGCATGGTCTTGGCGAAATTGCCGCCAAACGGACTGTAGACCCACGCTACGCGCAGGACCGCGCTATTGTCGTGGCCATCCAGCACCGCCTGTTCGCCCGCCACCTTCGATGCGCCATAGACGCCGGTCGGGCCGGTCGGATCGCCTTCCATATAGGGGCGGTCGGCCAAGCCGTCGAACACATAGGTCGCCTTCGGTTTCCGCCTTGTCCACTGCGGTATAGGCGGCGGCCGAGACGATGACGTCGGGCGCAGCCGCCGACAACGCACGTATGGCCGAGGCCGGGTCCGCAAGATCAAGATCGGGGCGTCCGAGCGCGATCACTTCATGTCCGGCGACGGTGCCGCGCTCGATCAGGCTAGTGACGACCTGCCCTGCCGTCCCGGTGACGGCAATTTTCATGCAGGCACATTGGTGGCTTTGTCCAGGCTGAGGCGCTGGCCGTCATATTGTTCGCGCAGCGGCTGCCACCACCATTCATTGTCCAGATACCAGCGCACCGTCTTTTCGATGCCGCTGTCGAAATTCTCCTGCGCCTTCCAGCCCAGTTCGTCTTCAAGGCGGGTCGCGTCGATCGCATAGCGGGAGTCATGGCCCAGACGGTCGGTGACATATTCGATCAACTCGGCGCGGGGCTTGTCGGTCGGCACCAGTGCGTCCAGCACGACGCAGATGCGCAGCACCACGTCGATATTCTTGCGCTCGTTGCGGCCGCCGACATTATAGGTTTTGCCAGGCGTGCCCTTTTCGATGATGATGTCCAGCGCGCGGGCATGATCGTCGACATAGAGCCAATCACGGATATTCTCGCCTTTGCCATAGACCGGCAAAGGGCGCCCCGCGAGCGCATTGAGGATCGTCAGCGGGATCAGCTTTTCTTGGAAGTGGTATGGCCCGTAATTGTTCGAGCAGTTCGACACCACGATCGGCATCCCATAGGTGCGGTGCCACGCCTTGGCGAGGTGGTCGGACGCAGCCTTCGACGCCGAATAGGGTGAGGAGGGGTCGTAGGGCGTCGTTTCCTCGAACAGCCCTTCGTCGCCCAGCGAGCCGAAGACTTCGTCGGTCGAGACGTGGAGGAAGCGGAAGGCGTCTTTCGCGGCGCCTTCGAGGCCGTTCCAGTAGGCGCGCGCGGCTTCCAGCAGGGTGAAGCTGCCCACCACGTTGGTCTGGATGAATTCGGCCGCGCCAGTGATCGAGCGGTCGACATGGCTTTCGGCAGCCAGATGCATGATGCGATCAGGCTTGAAGCCAGTGATCGCCGCATCCATCGCCGCGCGGTCGCAGATATTAGCATGCAAGAACTGATGGGTGTTCTTCTCTTCGACTTCCTTGAGCGACGCTTTGCAGCCCGCATAGGTCAGCGCGTCGATGGTCAGTACGTCGTAGCCCTTTTCCAGCACCAGATAGCGGACGAGGGCGGAGCCGATGAAGCCGGCGCCGCCGGTAACTATCACACGCATGTTCTCTTCCCTTCAAGTGAAATAGGCAGGAAGGTCGGATAATAATGGCTGAATGCGATCTTTGGGCGAAAGCGTGTCCGGATCGGCGAGGTCTGGCCAAGGAATAGCAATGGCCGGATCATCCCAGGCAAGTCCCTTGTCGCATTCGGCGTTATAATAGTCCGTCACCTTGTAGCAGATGACCGTATCAGGTTCGAGCGAGCAAAAACCGTGGGCAAAACCTCGGCGGCACCCAGAGTTGCTTGCCATTGTCAAGCGTCAGAATTTCGCCAAGCCATTGGCCATAGCTGGGTGAACCGGTGCGGATATCGACAGCAACGTCGAACAGCGCACCTGCCGTGCAGCGCACCAGCTTTCCTTTAGCGCAGGGCTTGTTCTGGAAATGCAGGCCGCGGATCGTGCCGACCTTCGCGCTACTGGATTCATTGTCCTGCACGAAATTGTAGTCGCCGACATGCTGCGCAAAAAGGTCCGCGCGGAAAGTTTCCGCGAAATAGCCACGCTCATCGCCGATATGGCGGGGGATCAGGATCATGACACCGGCGATATCGTATGTCTGGACTTCCATAACGTCCCTCATCATATATCCACGACCTTAAGGTCATTGCTAGAGCATTTTCGAAGCAGATGGCATCATCTCCTTCGAAAATGCTCTAATGAATGAATTGGGGCTGCGAACTTATTAGAGATTCATGTAGCTGAAATCAGCGTTTAGCCGCGTTGCAGGCAGGAGAATATCCTCCAATGGAAGTGCGCGTGCGGCTGTCAGTTAGCACAGCGCGAAAAGATGGACCGTGTAGATATTCCTCAGTCTATCGCTACCAGCAGCGATTGAGTGGAAATTTTCCAGCTTGCGCTTGGTCGGATGACCCGAACGCGATCTTCTTGCACATGTTCGGCCCATTGCTGGATGCAGGCGCCTATTTGCGTCGCAGATCCATCCGCTGGAAAATAATGAACGCCAAGCCGTTCATGAATGCGGAAAATGGGCAGGTCCCGTGCCAATACCGGCTTGCCGTGCCCCAATGCCTCGATCATCGGCAATCCGAAGCCTTCGGCATAAGAGGCGATGATCACGCCTTGGCAGGCCTGATAGATGCGCTCCAGTTCCAGATCGTCGACATCGTCGAACCACAATAATTTGCCGCCATGTTCGGGATGATTGCGAATGGCCTCGCGCAATCCTTCGACCGCCCAGCCCATGCGACCGACGAGAAGCAGGCGGTCATCCCCCCCTTGACGCCAGAGTTCGCTGAACGCCGCCAGAATGTCGGCATGCCCCTTCCGCGGTTCCAGCGTTCCTACCATCAGGGAAAAGGGGGAGCCGACGTCGAACCGTATCGCCGTGTCGCAAGCCGCCGATGCCGGTTCGAGAAGGGATTCCCGAATGTCATGACCCATCGGCACCACGCTGGTGCTATAGCCTCCTCGCAAGCCATAGCGCGTGACCAATACCCTGCGCAAATCCTCTTCTGTTTGGTCTGATATGCACAAGAACCCTTCCGCGAGTCCGGTAATGGTATCAAGCCACGCCTTGTAACGCAGGACATTGTTGGGTGAGAACCATTCCGGCCGTTCGATCGGAAGCAGGTCGCAGACAAGGAACCAGAGTCGTCCGCCGTCGCGCTGAAACCGGGTCAGCTGGTCGCGATAGCGCCGCACCGTATCGAGCGAGAAATCGAGCCCAAGGAAAACGTCGCCGGGCTTCGCAGACATTTCTACGGGCGAAACGATCTTGCTGGCATCGGGCCACGCTATGACATGGTAGGGGCGTCGTCGGTTGGCCGCGACGAAACAGATGTTCCATTCGCCAGAAGCTTCCTCAATCAGCGTGCGGGCGATTGCCCGCACCACCCGTTGGATACCGGTGCCGGCATCATGGCGGCTGATCACGGCCAGATCTACGAACAACCGCCTCACCTCTGCGACGGGCAGAACCGATCGAGAGGAAAGCCTGGACCGCTGCCGCTGCATGCGCAACTGACGGACCGGGCCGGGTGTCACCGCCTGCTCAATACGGCAAGGCAACAGATCCCAGAAAGGCTTCACGACAATCTACTCCACCTTGAGGGCGATACCCTTACCTGAACGCCGTCGCGGTCGTCGCGACCGGCAGGAAGGTAGAGAAGATGACGCTCACGAATTTCTGAATGTCGGCCAGAGGCGCGTTGGCAACATAAAGCACGTCCTTGTCCCGGATAGGGAAGCTTTGCGCGATGAAGAAGCTGGACGGGTCCTTCATGTTGATTCGGTAGATGACCGGCATTCTGCCGTCGGGAGTGAGACGGGCTCCCTGGCGAAGCGCCGGATCAACGGCGTTAGGATCTTCAAAGCGGAAGATGAACATACCCTTCACATTAGCACGCGAGTCCTGAAGTCCGGAAATGCGCCCCAACGCCTGCGCCAGCGTCAGACCCGTAGCTTCGAACGGTAGTTCGTCATTCCTGCCGGTCGCACCCAGAGCGGTGAAGCTGTAAGGTTGATAAAGCAGGGTCATGACATCGTCAGGTTCCAGCCTGACATTCTGCAGGGGGTTACGGATTACCGTTTCCAGGGGCAGCGCAGAAACTTTAGGGCCGCGTGTAATCTGCACAGTCATCTTGCCAACCGGCTGCTTCACGCCGCCGGCGGAGGCCAGCACATCCAGAATGCGTTCGCCGCGAGAGGTCAGCGGCACGCGTGAGGAATTGGCGACATCGCCTACCACCGTCACATTGGCCGCAGCGTTACGGGACAGGCGCACGATCGCCTCTGGCTGATGCGCCTTGCCGGCCAGGCGCCCGACGATCGTCCTTGCGATCTCCTGCGGGGTACGTCCTGCGGCCGTCACACGTCCCACGAAAGGAATGGTGATCTGGCCGTCGCTGTCGACCATCTGTTCGGGCAACGTCGATCCGCGCGCCAAGGAACCGGAACTGGTCGATCCAAGCCGGACATCGCTGCCTGAGCCGCCAAACAGGGTTGCAGGCGGCGCTTCCCAGATCGCGATATCCAGAACATCGCCCTTACCGATGACCGAGCCGATCGGTCGCCCTTCACCCAAATCCTGGATGAACGATGGGTGCGGCATATTGGCGATCATCGTGCGCGTCAGGCTGTCCGTCACATCGACGATCTTGATTTGGGCGTCATCGATTGCGACGTCATGCTGAGCATTGATGCTCTTTGCCGTTGGCCCCGAAGCCGACATGACGGCGCACCCCGACAGCACCATCGCCAGGCTTGCGGCCCCCATCATCTTGACTGCCATTTGTGTCGTCTTCATCATCGTCCAGCCCGGTCTAACCATTATCAACGCACCGCACGATGGGCGAAGGGCGAAGGGCGCTGACTTATGGCTGAACCAGGCAAAGGGATCAAGAACAGCGAATAGAAATTCCTGTCATTTGCTGCTTATGCAACAGGCCGCTGGACGATAAAGAAGGAGAGCGCTAGGGGCACGCTGCCTCCATCTCCCGATCGGAGCCGACTTGTATCAGGATTGATTAACTTTATGGATAGCGCTCATGCCGGAACAGCGACGGCTTCCGCAAGTCCGCGGGACACAGGAAATCTGTGCAACATAACAGGCGGATGCCGGAAATGATCGTAGACAAAGTGAAGAAGGTCAGCCCGCTTTTCCTGGTTACAGTGGTCATTCCCACATTATTGGCGATCCTGTATTACGGCCTTTTCGCGTCGGACATCTATATATCGGAATCCCGATTCACCGTGCGCAGCCCGGAAAAGAGTACCCCGACCGGTCTTGGCGCGTTGTTCAAAAGTACCGGTTTTGGCAACTCGGGAGACGAAATCTATGCAGCTCAGGATTATGTGGATTCCCGGGACGCCCTGAAGGCACTCAATCGCAAGGACGCCTTCGCCAACGCCTATTCGGCGCCCTCTATTTCTGCCTTCGATCGCTTTGGGGGGATGGGCCGGGGCACGAGTTTCGAGGATCTGTACAAATATTATAAGAAGAAGGTGGACGTAAAATACGAAACATCTTCCTCCATCGCGACATTGACTGTGCGCGCCTACACGCCCCGGGACGCTGGCCGTTTTAACGAGCAGCTGCTGGAGATGGCCGAGGCGACCGTCAATACGCTCAACGAACGGGGCCGGCGCGACCTGATCCGCTTTGCCCAGCGTGAGGTGGACGAAGCCAAGACCAAGTCGCAGGAAGCGGCGCTTGCCTTGTCGTCCTATCGTAATTCCGTCGGCGTCGTGGACCCGGAAAAGCAGGCAACTGTCCAGATCCAGATGATTTCCAAACTGCAGGATGAACTGATCGCCACGCGCACCCAGCTTACCGAAACGCGCACCGTATCACCCCAGAACCCCCAGATTGAGGTTCTGGAGGCGCGGGCCGGCAGTCTGAGCAACGAGATTGACAAGCAACTTGGCCTTGTTGCCGGTAGCAGCCGGTCCCTATCGTCGCGCGCCGCGCAATATCAGCGGGTGCTGCTGGAGAACCAGTTTGCGGACAAGCAGCTGGCGAGTGCCATGGCTGCGCTGGACGACGCGCGTAACGAGGCCAATCGCAAGCAAGCCTATGTCGAACGCGTGGTGCAACCCAACATCCCAGACGAACCGCTCGAACCGCGGCGCTGGCGGGGAATATTGTCGACCTTCATTTTAGGGCTGGCTGCTTGGGGGATCATCAGCATGCTGATCGCTGGAATGTTGGAACATCGGGACTGATACTGCGTGACCACCTTGTCTCATCTCGGCACCCTGCGCCGCAGCGCCGCCATTCAGGGCAGGGTGATTTATGCATTGCTAATGCGGGAAGTTCTGACCCGCTATGGTCGCCACAATATCGGCTTCTTGTGGTTGTTTGTCGAACCGATGCTGTTCACCACGGGAGTCACCATCCTGTGGACACTCTCCAAATCGGCGCATGGCTCCTCTCTGCCGATCGTCGCCTTTGCGCTAACAGGCTATTCTAGCGTTCTGCTGTGGCGCAACATGCCATCGCGCTGCATCGGCGCGATCGGACCTAATCTTGCGCTGATGTACCATCGAAACGTCAAGGCGATCGACGTGTATCTGGCACGCCTCGTGCTGGAAGCAGGCGGCGCAACAATCTCTTTCGTGGTCCTTAGCATCTTCTACATCTATATAGGCTGGCTTGATCCGCCCGAAGACATATTAACTGTTGCTGGAGGCTGGCTGCTGCTGGCTTGGTTCGGCGCATCCTTGGCGATGCTGCTGGGCGCTTGGGGGGAGAAGAGTGAACTGGTCGAACGCTTCTGGCATCCGGCGTCCTACATTACTTTCCCGCTGTCGGGCGCGGCATTCATGGTCGATGCCCTGCCGACGTCGGTGCAGAAATATGCTCTCTATATCCCGATGGTGAACGGTGTCGAAATCGTCCGTGAGGGCTATTTCGGCGACAAGATCCGTGCCCATTACGACCTTCCTTATCTTGTCGGCTGCTGCATCCTGCTCACTCTCCTAGCGCTGGCGCAGGTAGCCGTTGTGAATCGGGACATCACCCCAGAATGATCGTAGCCAGCCATGTGCACAAGGTCTATCCGACCCGTAAGGGCGACCGCGTTGTCTTGAACGACATTTCATTCACGCTCGAACGTGGCGACAAACTCGGCATTCTGGGTCGCAACGGTGCGGGGAAATCGACGCTGGTAAGACTGATTAGCGGCGCAGAGCAGCCGACCTCCGGCAACATTACCCGCAACATGTCGGTCTCCTGGCCGATAGCCTTCGGCGGAGCCTTCCAAGGCACGTTGACCGGCCTCGACAATGTCCGTTTCATCAGCCGCATCTATAATCAGAATTACGCCGAGAATATCAATTTCGTGGAGGATTTTACGGAGCTGGGCCTGTATTTGCGCGAGCCGGTTCGATCCTATTCACAAGGCATGCGTGCCCGCTTGGCTTTCGCGATCTCAATGATCATCGAGTTCGATTGCTACCTGATCGATGAGGTCAGCGCCGTCGGCGACGCACGCTTCCACGAGAAATGCGATATCGAGCTGTTTCAAAAGCGATCCGACCGCGCCATGCTCATCATCTCGCACGATACGGAATATGTCCGTCATCACTGCACAAAATTTGCCGTACTGCATGAGGGCAATATGGAATTTCATTCGGATTTCGACCAGGCCTACGCCCAGCACATGGTCAATCTGCACGGCTAGACGAACATCCCGCGGCTATCACCGGGCCGGCAGAGATCAAGCGAAATCATCCACCGCCAAGTCTATTGTGTATACAGGAAGATGCGCTACACCTGTTTCAAGTTCAAAATTAGGCGGTCTGACCCATAATGCATGTTAGTGATCTGCTGCGCCTCAACGGGGCATCTTTTGTCGAAACCGCTTATTCCATAATCCTGAAGCGACAGGTCGATCGATCCGGCCTCGATCATTTTATGAACCGACTTGCGTCTGGCGACAGCAAGGAAGCCATCATTGTCACCCTTGCTACCTCCGCCGAAGCGAAGGGATCAAGAATAGATCTGATTGGCCTGCCGACCCTTATCAGAAAAGGAGGCAAGTCCCCGCTGCGGCGGTTTCTGCGATTTTTCTCGCAGATTCGGGATATGCGGCGGCAGCTTGCCCGCATCGAATATATAGTCAGTCAGCAGGAAAATATCCTTGCGGGCAGCGCCATACATTCCCCTATCATGGTGGAAGATCGCAGCGCTGGTCATGCACATGTCAGAGTATCCGGCGACGATCTGCACAACACGCTCGTTTCCATCCAGGACAGTCTGTCAAATACTGCGTATGATGCAGATTTGTTTATCGACAGTTTCAAGAAAACGATCCGGTCTAGCCCATTATTTTTTGTGATGAGTCATTAACTTGAAACAGATTATTCAAGCTGCTCTTGACACCTCGTTCAAGGGACGGATTATCCAGGTAACCGAAGCGCTGGATCGTGCCGACGCCGTTTCCAATCAGCTGATAGAGCTGGACAGAGTATTTTCTGCCATGGGCTTCGATTCCATTATCGCAAGTAAATGGCATCATGAAGATGTATCTTCTTATCGCGTCAATCTTGATGACGTCTATATCACAGAGTCAGATATAGTTATATTCCATTCTTGCGGATATACAGAACATTCTGGCCCATGGGCAGCGCGACAATATTGTACGAAAGTAATACTTTATCACAATATAACTCCTCATGAATTATTTTCAGAAGATTCCGATCTTTATAAGTTCTGCAAGTTGGGGCGCGAGCAACTGGCGGAATTCGTACCTCAATTTCATTATTTTTGGGGTGACAGCCAATATAATCTCGACGAACTCATCGAGTTGGGTGCGCGCCCTGATCGTAGTTTCGTAGTCCCCATCGTGGTACCGCCGGCACCGCTCGTCAGTTTCAATCTTTCAACCAGAAAAATTCCGGGAAACTGGGTTTTCCTGGGTCGGGTCGCCAGCAACAAGGGTCAGGTCGACCTCGTCCGCCTGTTCGCCCGCGCCCGCAAGCGCAATCCTGACGCGGCAAAGCATCTGACGATCGTCGGGGGCTTCAATCCATCCGACGATTATTATAATAGGCTCCTCAGCGAAATCGCCCAGTTGGGACTGACACAGGATGTCACCATAACGGGCAAGGTCAGCGACGAGCGGCGCGAGCAATATCTTCGCGAAGCCCAGTTCTATGTTGCGCTCAGCGTACATGAGGGGTTCGGCGTCCCGCTTGTAGAAGCACCGTTGCGCGGATTGCCCGTGCTGGCACTGGACCGGGCGGCTGCGCGCGAGACCATGGGCGGCATTGGTCTTCATGATGACGAGGACAGCCTTTTGCAGGCGCTTTTTGCCCTGAGGGGCAACGATAGCGACTATCAGGATCTGGTGAAAGCGCAGGCCGCCAACGCCAGTCGGTTTACAAGATCCAGCGTCAGCGAAAAGCTGGCCTGCGCCCTTGCGTCGATCCTGCCGGTAAAGGGTTTCTATAAGAGCGTATCGGTCGTCATCTGCACCTATAACCGGCGGGACTATCTCGCCCGGTGCCTCGATTATCTGCAATGCCAGTCCAATCCCAATTTCGAGGTGATCGTCATCGATGGCCCATCGGATGACGGTACGAAGGAATTGCTGGACAGCTGGCGCGGGCGCATAAAGATCGCAGAAAACGGGCTTCGCAATCTTTCGATTTCCCGAAACCTCGGCATCGAACTATCCCAGGGCGATATCGTCGCCTTCATCGATGACGACGCCATCCCGTTCGATAACTGGATCGATCGTATCCTTGAGGAATATAATAGCCGACCCCTTCTGACCAAGGCTTTGGGCGGCCCCGCATTCTTCGCCGGGACGCTGCGCTTTCAGTCCGAAGACATCGGGATCGACCGCCATGGCAATGCTTGGCTGAATATTCCCCGGCATGAAGTGGGACAGGGAGAATGGTTGCGTTCATGCCTTGGTACAAACTCCACATTTGTCCGCCATTATCTCATGGACGGCGGCGGCTTTGACGAACAGTTCGATTATTATCTCGATGAGTCTGAGCTTTGCCTCAGAATGCAGTTGCAAGGTGCCCTGATAGGATATGCGCCTGAGGTCATCGTCCGGCACGAATTTGCACAAAGCCATAATCGAAAGGGTCGGTACAATTATGACTGGAAAACCATAGCCAAGAATACATGCTATTATGTCGCGGCCTATAGTGGTTTGTCCGGTGAGGAATTACGGTCCAACCTGAAGCAACGGTTGGAACGCGAACGCGTGCTACCACTCAAGGGGGCATTCGAGAACGGAGAAATCTCGAAGTCGCTCTATGAAAATGCGCTCGACTCTCTCAAAAAAGGTATGGAGCAAGGCCTTCTTGATGCCAAATCCTGGCCGAAGACTCGAAAGCTGAAATCTGCAAGCGAACCGTTTTCGCCCTTCTCCTTGCGGTCGGGATATAAGGCGGTTGGACGCGACATTCCCAAGCTACATATCTGTATAGTCACCAAGGAGATGCCGCCTTTTGTCCCAGGGGGAGGCATTGGGACGCTTTATTATCACTTGGTCAGCGAATTGCTTCTGATGGGACATGACGTCAGTATCGTCGTGCCTGGAGTGGAGCAAAAGGCTGTGCGGCAGGGTCCGCTCACTGTCCATTACACCCAATCCCGATGGATCGAAGTGCCCGGCATGGACGCGGGCCTCAATCACAATATGACTTGGTCCATCACAGCCCTGCATCAGGTCATTCGCATCCACCAGGAAAGGCCGGTGGACGTTATCGACAGCGCCTTATGGGATGCCGAAGCCTTGGCGATCGCTGTCGTCAACCGGTTGGAGCGCCCGCCGCTAGTCGTCAGGCTCGTGACGCCGTTCAGTGTTGTAGCCGCTATGAACGGATGGAAGGTGCAGCCTCGCGTATCGCGGCTCTTTAATAACTTTGAAAAAGAACTGATCGAAAATGCCGACGCCATCATTCCGATCAGCGAAAAGATCGCATCGACGATTAGCAAGGCGCACAGGACCGAACCAAACACCCGGTGGCATCAAAGCTATTGCGGCATAACCTATTGGCCGCTGTTCGATGTCAATGAGGATTATAACGATCTGCCCGAGTTAAAGGGCCTCGGCGCGGATCATCTGGAAAATTCCAAGATCATCCTGTTTATCGGCCGCCTCGAAAAGCGCAAAGGCATCGACCTTGTCGTATCGGCTGTTCCCGCCATACTGGCGTCAGACCCGCACGCGCGTATCGTCATCGCTGGCAGCGACCCGGATGGCTGGCAACATCATTTCGCTCACATGATCCCGGCAGACGCCATGCACAGGGTGCATTTCCTGGGAATGATATCCGATGCCGTGAAGGAAAAACTGCTGGCTCGCGCCTACTGCCTGCTGTTCCCGTCCAGATATGAATCCTTTGGCTTGGTGCCGTTGGAAGCATTTGTGCACGGCGTTCCGGTGGTAGCTTCAAGAAGCGGCGCCATTCCTGAAGTGGTGCTAGACGATGTATGTGGCATCCTGTTTGACGAAAATGACAGCGATATGATGGCTGGTGCAGTGCGGCGACTGCTAACCGATGAACGACTTCATCACCGCCTGAGCCAAGGCGCTTTGGCACGTGTGCGTAAATTAAGCTCACGAAACAGTGCTCAGAGCACCCTGAGCATCTATCAGACGCTCATTTCTAATCCCGAGGCTATCGAGCAATGACCGACAGTTTGCAAAATCATTACGAATCCGCCTTCGCTAAAAACGATGGCGAAATATATGGAACCATGAGCAAACTTGATGTTGCCGCTCACACACGTAAGCTTGAAATTCTTTCGGGTATCGATCTTCCCGACCTGAGCCATTCCACCGTTCTTGACTATGGTGTCGGATCTTGGGGATTTGGCTGTATCTTCGATCGTATCAAGCAGTGCAAGGTCGGGATTGGCATAGACGTATCGTCCGTCGCAATTGCAATGAGCGAGAAAGTGTCATCGGCTGACCCAGCTCTTGCCGGAAAGACTATTAAGTATCTTACCTCTTCCGGTTACGATATAGATCTTCCAGATGATAGCGTAGATCTTATATTTTGTGGTGAATGCATCGAGCATATCGAAGAAAGCACGACATTTTTGTCTGAGCTTTACCGAGTTCTCAAGCTCGGTGGCCTCGCCATATTTACGACACCTAATTCGAAACCATGGCTTTATCGCCAGTTCAACATCCACTGGTGTATGGGATTCGAACACGTAGCCTTAATGGATTACTCCATTTTCAGGCATGAACTTGAAAAATATTTCCACATTGTCGATATTAAAGGATTCAATCACTCGCTTCATCCCCAAATAGATTGGCAATTGGATGAACAATTCATAAATCGCTGGGCACGGATCGGGTTCGATAATCCAGCGGACGCTACTAGTATGATCGCTACGGTCAGGAAAGTTGATCCAAGCCTCTACAAAAAGCAGAAGGTCATCATTTCCGAAGCGGAAACGATCCCTACTCAGACAGCGGCGCAGTCAGTCGAACTGGAACCTGGCATCTTTGGGGTGGCAGTCGAAGTCGGCAACGGCTTTGCCATACCAGTCCCTGCGGGAATGACTCGATGTCAGTTGGTTTTCTGGGCTCATTCCTGGAGTGGCATGGTGGAAATCATCAATGGTGCAGAAACCAGGCATGTCGATCTATATTCACCTACGTCAGGATGCTGGCGGGAAAGCCTGAGCATCACCACGGAGGAAATCATCGTTCGGCCAAGCGGACAGGCCTCGCAGGACAGTATGGGAACGCAAACTATACTGTATCGTGCAGTGTTCGGCGGCGAGCGATAGATAGGGATGTGACGGGGTGGTCCGATTGAAAGCGGGGCAGTGAATTTCCTTCAGAAAATCCTCGGCTTTAAGCTGGCAGGTTGGATTAGTGTCGGCCTTCTTTTGCTGGAAATCATGAACGCTCTGGATCAATCGGCTTCTGCCGTGACGGTTGACGATTTTTGGCGCGGGGCCGCCCATTTCGAACAGGTGGGAGAAATCGACTGGGCCGCGGCACCGGATGGCAACACTACGGAGAGTTCGAGTTGGTTCACGGTCCGGTCGAATGTCTGGTATGCATTCAACCGGATCGCGATACCCGATCCCCAAAGGCGATGCCCTTCGACCCATATGCGGATCATCGTTCGGGAAAGCCGCGATCGGGGAAAAAGCTGGTCGAACCCGCAAGTCGCAGCAGAACCAGGCGATAGCGCAACGGGCGATGGCTGCGCCATTCTGGATGGTAGTGCCTTATTCGACAATATGACAGGCACCTGGCATCTGCTGGCGCAATGTTCAGACGTCGGCAACCAGGGTGGCTGGGCGATGTGCCACTATAGCCGTAAAAACCTGTCGCCCATGGGCCGGTTTGTGCCCGATCCTGGCAATCCTGTAGTCAAGGGTGGCAGTTTATGGAGCCGCCTGTGCAGCGGAGCGGCGTCGTCATGTCCGGCTACGACGGTCGACGAAGGCACGCCGGAAATCGTCGCCAAGGCCCATGGCCAGTTTCTGGTGACGTTCCACGGATATGATTATGCGTCTAAAACCGCATTTCGCGGAATGGCACATACGTCTGATTTCCAGCATTGGAAGGTGAAAGGCGCAGGGTTGCCGGATGGGCCTTTACTGGGGTCAGCCGAATGCATCCGCCGCACGCCCCATTGTGTCGGGGTAGGTCAGGCAAGCACGCTCTTTACGCAAAAATATATGTATGTGCTTGCGGAATCGATGGACAAAAGTCTGGAATGTCTGCCCGACCAGCAATGGATTTTCTATCTCCATCGCGCTCCTATAGAAGAGTTTCCACGGTCCGGCTCCAAACTTTGGGAGACCCATGCTGGCTCAGCTTTGCTGAAACCTTCGTCGAACGATCCGCAAACGACCTGCAAGGTAACATATGCCCGCTGGATACGTGATGGATCCTCGACCTATATTGTGTACGAAGACCGCATCACGAAAAGCATCTATCTCAAACGGCGACTGTTGAAGCTGATGCCGGGCGGTGGCATTCCCATTCGCCTGAAATAGAGACGTTGATCGGTGCCGGCAATCATTGTCTGCCTCGTCGGCACCGATCATGTTATACCAACCTCCATTGATGTTGACTCACGAGGGGGATTCCCAAGGTGCTGAATTTCTGAATCTATGGCTTTCCATTGG
>ERZ1292644.1073-Hain-H14-01um-R2-1073-length-15039-cov-5_pt1 | contig 15039 bp, 26 predicted proteins | sample MGYA00564402_ERZ1292644 | MGnify/ENA primary metagenome ERZ1292644 (study PRJEB36523, sample SAMEA6512644) | groundwater metagenome | collected 2019-01-09 | study: AquaDiva: Metagenomics assemblies of 32 groundwater samples
CCACTGGTCAACCACGAATGGCTAGATCAGGTCGGCGAGGACGAGTATCGCGTTCACCAGGACGAGAAGTACATCGGCCGGGTCATTCGGTTACAAATTCGCAAGACCAAGAATCAACGCGATTGCCGAGCAAAAAACGGTGACAAGGGCGGTGACAAGGGCGGTGACAACCCCTTGCCGGAGGCCCGCAAGGAAGGTTTTGGTTTAGTACCAGAGTTACCCCAAAGGGGTTGGTTAAACCCCGTGGTTGGAGATACGACGGGAGATTCTCCGGCTACGCCGGATGCAGCGACCGAATCGCCGCCGGTTGAGTCGCCTCGGAAGGTGGTCCGGTCCAAGCGCACCGGGAAAACCTTCGACGTCGTGACCGAGGCGTGGTGTTCGGGGCGGATCAAGGTGGCTAAGGCCGATGGTCGAGTCGGCAACGACTTCCAAGCCCGGAAGGCGCTTCGGACGATCGCCGCCGAGGATCGGGATGCCTTCGAGGTGGCCTGGGATGCGATCCCGGCGGCCGAGCAGAAGTTCTGGGATCTGCACCGCTTCGCCCGAGACGACAACTGGCGGCGCAAGTTCGACGCCCCGGCCCGAGCATCGCCGGATCGCGGTTTATCGGCAGACGACATTCTGGCAATGGCGCGAATAGCGGGAGAGAGAGACAGTGACACGGGAAGAAGCCCTGACCCTGATGGCCGAGCTAAAGACGGCTTTTCCGAGACAGGCTGTTGAGGCGGCGACCTTGGCGACCTACGCCAAGCACCTGCTTGACTTGCCGGTTCATGCCGGCCGTGCCGCCGTCAATCGCCTGGTCTGCACCGCGACGTTCTTCCCGGCCATTGCCGAGCTGCGACGCGCCGTGGTGGACGAGATGGTCGATCTGCCCACTTCCGAGGCGGCCTGGGAACAGGTCTGCGTCCTGCTGAAGCACTTCCCCAGTGCGCCCGATTCGACGTGGGAGCCGCCGATTGCCCCTCACCCCTTGGTCATGCGGGTAGTGCGGGAAGTCGGAGGCTTGTGGGCCCTGACTCACAGCGAGAATCCCATTGCCGATCGGGCGCACTCCCTGAAGCTCTACGCCGAGCTGCGGGATGGGGAACTGACCAAGGCCGTGGTGAACCCCACCGGATACGTGGCCCAGACCGGGTTAGCGACCCAGCAGATGCAGGCGTGGCAGCAACGGACGATCGCCGAGGCCAAGCAAAAGGCGATCCTGGCGTTGCCGCCGGCCAAGCGGTCCCCGATGCCCGCCGATTTCCGAGCGGCACTCAAGCGGTTCACCGCCAAGGTGGTGCGCTAGTGGATCGAACGGCCGATCGTCTTGCCGAATTGCAGGACTGGTCGCGAGAGCAAGGTCGTCAGCGCTTCGTTCGCTGCCTGACCTGCTCGGATTCCGGGGTTGTTTGCGCCGAGCAGACGATCGGCAACCGGATATACCTGGTCACTGGCGGCTGCCCGAAGTGCGACAAGGCGCCGCGGGGATTGTGTCGGCTCGACGCCACGGACCCCAGCATCGGGTTCTCGGCACTGCGGGGACGGCCCGAGCCGATGTGGGTATCGCCTTCCCCCGCATCCTACTACGAAGCCCCCGAGCGCCATGCCAGTGACGTCGATCCGGTGGAATCCGCGGTGCCGGTTTCGAGTGGGATGGTCCCGATCTGGGAGACACCTGATCCATCCCCTGAAGATTTAGAGCGGGAGCGGAACTTCAACGCAGCACCCCGGTATGGGGATGATTGAGAGGAAAGAAAATGGCACGTAAAGCACGTAAAAACATTCGCATAGGGGACATTGCCGGCCGGCATGGAGACGTCGGCTTGGTCCTCGCCGAGCTACCCGATGGGGCAGTCGAGCAGCCGCGTAACGGCGACGTGATTCTAGCGTTCGGCGAAGCGACCGGCCACGCCCACCGCATCGTCGATGACCAAGCATCGATCTGGGTGATCGGCAACGAGAAGTACTTGGTGACCAAGGCGCCGTGCGTCCTGGACCACGAAGAGCATGGCAAAGTGACGGTGCCGCCGGGGATTTTCAGGATCGCGATCGAGGAAGACTACTCTCCGGGTGAGGTCTATGTCCCGGTGGTGGACTGACCTATGGCGACGAAGACCAGGATTACATCCCTGACTCCGGCGCAAGAGGACCGCCTTAAAGCAGCTCACGCCGATTGGCTCCGCATTGGCCTTTCTACCGAACCGGCCGATCGGCCTTGCGCCGAAGCGGCCATAACCAAGATGTACGCCATCCTCGGACGTCCGATGCCGCGCTTCATTTGGTGCGACTCACCTTTAACGGCCAACATTATGATTTATCTCTGGCCCACGCTCGGGGATAGTATCGCAGACGCGCTGGGGTCGAGCCTGCGGTCGAGCCTGGAGTCGAGCCTGGAGTCGAGCCTGGAGTCGAGCCTGGAGTCGAGCCTGGGGTCGAGCCTGCGGTCGAGCCTGGGGTCGAGCCTGGGGTCGACCCTGCGGTCGAGCCTGTGGTCGAGCCTGGAGTCGAGCCTGCGGTCGAGCCTGTGGTCGAGCCTGGGGTCGAGCCTGGGGTCGAGCCTGCGGTCGAGCCTGGAGTCGAGCCTGCGGTCGAGCCTGTGGTCGAGCCTGGGGTCGAGCCTGGGGTCGAGCCTGGAGTCGATCCTGCGGTCGAGCCTGGAGTCGAGCCTGGAGTCGGCGAAAGTTCCCTACGTATATACGCCATTTTGGGGGCAAATGGACGCTTACTGGGTGGCTCACTATCGGTTCTGCGCCGAGATCGGCGCAGAATACAAAGCCGAGGACGCCCAACGCCTGAATCTCTGGTCGGATGTCACCGAATCGGCCGGGTGGTGGTGGCCCTACGAGAATGCCGTCATCATCAGCGAACGGCCACTCACGATCATGATGGAGCCGTTGGCCAATCGCCCGAACGAACGGCGCCTACACTGCGCGGACGGCCCAGCAGTCGCCTTCCGAGATGGATGGGCGCCCTACTGTATTCACGGCGTTCAAGTGGACGAGCGAATCGTGACGCAACCCGAGACGATCACCGCTCGTGAATGCCTCGCGCAACGCAATGCCGAAGTCCGTCGCGTGATGATCGAGCGGATGGGGCGGGATAAGTTCTTCGCTGAAATCAACCCCGAGGTCTTGGATGAGGACACCGACGATCAAGGCAACCGCATGCGCCTCTTGCGCGTGGATCTCGAAGGTGACGAGCCCTACGTGGCGCTTGAGTGTGTATGCCCGAGTACCGGGCGGGTCTACCTCAACCGGGTCGCCCCGAGTAATCGCACATGCCTACAGGCGAAGGCTTCGCGATGGCGCAGGACGGTTGATCAGTGGCGTCCGATCTGGGAGGCGTGAGGATATGCCGACGATTAGATTTGGTGCCTCCTCGGCCCTTGCAGGGGCCTCGGACGGCATTCAACCCACCGCTGATACCGTCCTCGTCGGTGCCAGGGTGGTGCGCAACGGTAACGATTAGGCCCCTAGAGGGCGGAAGGAGTAGCGATGGCTAATTTCAAGGTAGGCGATAAGGTCGAATGGTCGAGTCAATCCGGCGGTTACGAAAAGGTCAAGCGCGGCGAGGTGATCGCGGTGGCAGTCGGGCGAGACAACCCGATCGCGATTGTCCAAGCGCTCCGGCCCGGGACTCCTCGGTCGCGGATCAACTTCGACGCCACTTACGCTGGGATGTTGGGTGGCGGACGATACGTGATCGAGGTACGAGAGACCAGTGCAAAGGGCGATCTGCTGACGCCGAAATACTACGCTCCACTGATCTCGGTAGTGGATCGGCAATCCATTCCCACCGTACACGCGTAGGCGCCTCTTTCGAGGGCCGGAAAGGGATGAACAAATGGCAGCAAATCCGAACCCTAAGGCACCGCTGTTGTCGGTGCTAACCAAGCCCGAGGACGTCACGACGTTGGATGAGGCGAAGCGACTCATCGCCCACATCCAGAAGCGGAATCGAGCGCAGGCCAAGACGATCAAAGCTCTGCGGCGGGTGAATCTCGACTGGTTGCGATCGTACTACCGCTACCTCAACGTGATCAGCGAGCACATAGGGGCCGCCTACGGAGCGGTGGGGCAGATCTCCGCCGAGATACCGCGACGCCAAGCCACCGTAGCGCTCCGTGACGCATTCGCTGCAATATCCTTCCGAGACGCCTGGAATCGCTACAAGGCCCTCAAGGGTGCTGGGATGGTCGAGAGAGCAGCAGGGGATACCCGGCGGACTCCGGCACCCGAGGAGGGGCGGTAGATGCAGAAGATTATCAGTCTCTTCAAGCGTAATTACGACGGCGACCGACTGGTCAGAGATGAAGTCGTCGAAGGCGCCGAGTGGGTCATCGCCGGGGAGGGAGTCGCAACCCGGAAATTCGACGGGACGTGCTGCCAGGTACTCGACGGAGCGCTCTACAAGCGGTATGACCTCAAGCGCGGGAAGAAGGCCCCGGCAGGCTTTGCTGCCTCGCAAGACCCCGATCCGGTGACGGGCGCGCAACCGGGTTGGGTTCCGGTCGGCGAGGGACCGGAAGACACACACCACCGCGAAGGTCTGCGGGTGGCCGAGCACCGCGCCGGTTGCTCATTGCCGAATGGGACTTACGAACTGATTGGGCCAAAGGCCGGGGGCGGCAATCATGATGGGGCGAATCCCGAGCACTACCCGCACCACGATTTGATCCGGCACGGCGCGGAGTTGCTGTCTATGCTTGGGGTGCCGCGGACATTTGAGGCACTCCGCGACTACCTGGCTGACCGCGACATTGAGGGGATCGTTTTTCACCACCCTGACGGACGGATGGTCAAAGTGAAAAGCAAAGATTTTGGCCTCAAACGGAAATCGCTTGCGGAGTCCCCCACATGATCCCTGCCTGGCTGCTGATTCCTGCCGCGTTGATCGGTGCGACGGCGGGGGTTGTCCTCGCCTGCATTCTTGCGTCTCATCGGGTCACAGAGGCCCAAGGTGATGCCGAGGTCTGGCGGCGGGAGTCGGCGATGTGGCGATCTAGGGCGCTGGGGTTGGGGAAGGAGGCGCGGAAGTGAGCGCTCTTGACGCCTGGCTATCCGAGGTAGAGGCCCGCACCGTCGCCGCCCAACCCGACGCCGATTCGCCTTGGGGGCGTTGGGCCGCGGAGTCCGATGGTCCTCACGAACAAGGCCGCTGGTGGGTACTGGCGGACGACGGGGACGGCATCGCCGAGGTCATGGGGCATCTCACCTTCGGGATCGACCCCGCGGCTCTGGCGGCCTTCTATGCAGGGGCTCACGCTGACGTCCCCCGACTCTGCGCGGTGCTTCGTGCGGCACTTGCCCGAGAGGCGAAGCTGCGGGAGGCGCTGGGGTTCTACGCCGCCCCCGATACGTGGACTTGCGAGCCGCCGACGACCCGCGTCCTTGACGTCTTGCGATTGGCCGACACCGCCGAGGTCCCCGGCGTGTTACTTGGCACACGTCCGGTCATGGTGGGCGGCACCCGCGCCCGTGCCGCCCTGGAGGAGACGCCATGAGGCCCGAGTACCTCTACCTCGCGGGATCTGCATGCTTCGCACTCGGGAGTCTGCTGTCTCTGTGGAGGACGCCATGAGCTACGAGGTCTATATGCACGGCGATCACCACTATTCATTCAGCCGGACGGTGGCCAAGAACATCGCCACGCTCGCCGACGCGATCGCCCTAATGCGCGAATTGGACCAGCGCACGCGGGGTCCGTCTTCAGGTTGTAGGGGCTACGAAGTTCGCACCAGTGACGGCAAAACCGTTTACCCGGTGACGCCATGAGCGAATCTACTGCCCTTGCTGCTGTAGAGGAAGCCGCACGGAAGGCCTGCGGAGGCACTGGCGAGGAAGGCTTGGTCTTCTGCGGCGGCAGCGAATATGAGCCGGGAACCTGCGGAAAGTGCGCCGGAACCGGCAAGAAAGGGGGCCGCGGATGAGTTGGGTCGCCACGCCGATCCCCCGCGGGGTAATTCTTGCGATCGACCCCGGCCCCGACAAGTCTGGCTGGTGCTATTTCGGCGATGGCCGGGTCCAGGTAAGTGGCATATCCCCCAACGCGGAGGTTCGCGATCTGGTTCGAATCGGCGCAGCGGACGTGTTAGCGGTGGAGATGATCGCATCATACGGCATGGCAGTCGGGGCGGACGTCTTCAAGACCTGCGTGGAGATTGGCCGTTTTATCGAGACGTGGCGCGATCCTGAGGCCGTGCGCTTGGTCTACCGCCGCGACGTCAAACTCCACCTGTGCGGATCGGCCCGAGCCAAAGACCCCAACGTTCGCGCCGCCCTAATAGACCTTCTAGGACCGCCTGGAACGAAGAAGAACAAAGGCCCGACGTATGGGGTAGCCTCTCACGCCTGGTCAGCCTTGGCGGTCGCCGTAGTGGCCGAGGCGACAGCGGCCGGCAGTGCAGAGGACGGTGGCGGCGGTGGGGCTCAAAAGCCGTCCGAGGACCCCGTAGGGGCCGAGGAGGCCCCCTAAATGCGCCTCCCCTTTACCCAATGTCTATCCTGCAAGCCCAAGAGCCAGTGTCGATCCTGTTCAGCAGTCGATCGCGAGTGCCGACGTCGAGAGAAGCGCCGGAAGGAGGCAAACCGTGGCCAGTGAGTGGGATCTAGAAGAGCACGCCAAGAAACTCCGAGCGTGTCTGAACGCAAATCCGGGAGCCATGGTGCCATCAATGGTCGCTACCCTTTCGGCGGACCTGGAGGATGCGGCCAGACAGGTGCGAGAATGGCGCAACGAAGTTGCCTATATCAAAGGCAGGCTTGAGCGCGAATGGCAGTGGACGTGCGAAAAACGCGTTGAGGCCGAGCGGAGCGCGTGCGCGGAACTAGCCGAGCAAAGGAACTGCGCCGAGGTAGCCGCCGCGATTCGCGCACGAGGCGAGGCCGCCGACGACGTTCCGAAGGAGGCAATCCGTGGGTGAACGCCTGACCGCTGAAGCCGAAGCCTTCGCCCGGTCGCAGATCAGCGACGATCGCGGCGCCCTTAACAAGCTCTACGGTGACATGCTCTTTGCGGAGATCGACGCGTTGCGGGCCGAGGTGGATCGCCTGCAAGCAACGGTGTTCGAACAGTTTGACCTTCCGCGCCAGATCCTGGATATCACCGCCGAACGCGACGCGTGGCGCGACGCGGCCAAGAGCGGAGAGCGATCCTGCGCTATGGAAGGTTGCACGAATTCCGCCAGGAACTGGTGCCATGACCATGATTGACTTCGACCGCCTCGCCTTCGACCTCTCCAACGAAGCTGGTGTCGGAAACCCCCGAGATTGCAAGGCACGGCTGCGGGCGATTCTGGTGGCGCAGGTCGGCCCCAAGATCGACAGACTGATCGCCGATCGCGACGAACTCGAATCCGCCCTGCTCGAACTGGTACGCCTCAAAGAAGCCCGCGAAGCCGCCCCCGAGGAATTCACCCTCGAAGCCCGACAGGCCGCTTGGATAGCCGCCTATCGCCTGGTGGGCGTCAAGCATCGGCACGAGCCCCTTGAACAGGAGTGCGGCATTTGAGTTCCCACCGCCTAGATCCCCTGATCAAAGCCCTCGCGAAGAAGGAAACTGGCGTCTGCGAAGACTGCGGCGGCGAGTTCGAGCGGAGCGTGACGTCGCGGATTCCTGCCCGATTCTGCCAGAAATGCCGGGTCAAGCGGGCGCGGCGCTGGTCTAGCGCGGGGGGGACGCAGAGTTGACGCATTGCGACCAGGGATCTGCCCGTTGCCGAGATTGCCGGCGGGAGTCGTGGCGCGAGTCCTACCGTGCCCGTTCCGCGGCGAAAACCGGCAGACCTCTGTTGACGGGTCCGCCGCTAACTCCTGAAGAACATGGCCTGCGGACGGCCGAGATCCTCGGGTCCGAGCATTACGCCGAGATCGGGCGCAAAGGCGGACAGGCGAATCGGACATGACCCGCCGCATCGCCACATCCAAGGAATGCATCGAGACGGTCATCGCCTTAGTCGTCAGTCGTTGGCCTTGGTTAACCCGGGATGTCCTGCTAGATTCCCGCCATCGCGAGAAGCCCGTGAGTTATGCCCGGTGGGCGTCGTGGGCGTTGATGCGATCCTGCGGGGTCACCCCGTCGCAGATCGAGCGACACACGGGCCTTGACCACACCTCGGTCATGCGTGGCCTCAAGACCTTCGATCGACTCTGCGCCGAGAATGTCGAATTTGCCGCCGAGATTGCGGCATTGGAATACGCGATTGAGGTGACGACGTATCCGCCAGGCGCGACCAAGAGCGGATCGTCTAAGGACAAGGCGCTTGCGTTACTGCTGACGGCCAGAGAGCCGGAAGCGAATGAGGGGTAGCCTGACCCCCCGCCGCTGCGCCTACGCCCCCTGCAACCGCTGGATCAACTTCGACCGATGCTGGGCAGGCCTGGGAGGGTTCTGGTGCGGATATGCATGTGTCAAGGCGTGGGAGTTAGAGCAAGCCACATTGACGCCGCGGGTATAATCCCGGTATGAGGATCCACGCACCACCGAAGGTCTGCCGCCACTGCGGAGAGGATCTTCGTGATGCCGTCGCCGTCTCAATTGAGGCGGCTTTTTTCTTGGCCTGCGCTCTGTGCGGCGTCACCCACGACCTCGACACCAGAGCTCTGCTGGAGCGGTGCTGGGGCTTGAACGGTAGGGTAAAATCAAAACCATGAGCGGCATTACCCTATACGACCCGACGACCAAGCACGAGCCAGGCTATGCGACCCCAAAGAAATTCCGCCGAGGGGATATTCACTACGAGCTGGACATCGCCCCACCTCCGGCATTCGATCGGTCGAAGGGTTGGGGGATTCTGCTCAAGGCCGAATGCGACGGCTGTGAGCAACCATTCCTCTCGACCTTCAACGGCCCCAGTCGGCCCACGGCGGACACCGAAAAAATCTTCCTTCGCAAGGCCATCGCCGGCACTGATCGATTCTTCGGGGAACTCCGCAAGGGCATCAACCCCTACGCCGCGATGATCTCCGCCCCGCCCCAGATAGATCCGGCGTTACGTGGGGCCGTGCTATTGCCATCCGGGCGAACCGAGACGATTCCCTGGTTGGTCAGGTAGGCGACCAGTCCCCCACGACTTCGCATCCTTGAGCCTCGGCGAAATCCGCCGGCATCGCAAGCGACGTGTGCAGGCCAGGGAATGGATCGACGCCACCCGCCCGCAGCATGGCGGTCACCAGCGGCGAGCAGACATGCTCCCATCCCGTCCACTTCGGCAGACCGAAGGATCGGAAGCCCATTTTGCGGATCAAGCCCATCGGGCCTAATGCCCGAAACCCATAAGGGTATCGATCGTGACGGTTGAAGTATTTCAGCGCCGCGGCCAGGTCCAAGCCCGAGAAGCGTAAGACCGCACACGGCCACGGATATTTCGGGGCGATGGCGACCCCGGCATCGGTATAGGCCGACGCCTCTTCTACCCATGTCCATTGAGGGGCAATTCGCGAGATGATGCCGACATGGGCGTATTTCGGGTCGCTGATGCCAGCAAGGGTTTGCGCGAAACCAAGCGCCCGGAATGCAATATGGCTGTTGGGGCGATAGGCGAGGACGTCTCCCGGTCGTAACTCGCCGAGCGTCATTCGCCTGGCGGGTCGGGCGGGTCTGGGGGATCGATCGGATCGGGCTTCGGCGTCTCGATCGGCTTGGCTACCTTCGCCTTCGGTTTCTTTGGGGCATTGGGCTTTGCAGGCTTCTCGACCTTGAGCGACTCGGCGTCGAGTTCGACTTCCACCGGACCCGTGCTGCTCACCGACCAACACCCCGGGTAGTCGTAGGCCCGGGCAAGCGAGACGCTGCCATCTAGATCGCCAGTCGCGTTGATCCAGTCGGCCGACACCAGAACCGGGACACCCGTCGTAAACCGGATACCGTTGTGCATCCGCTCGGTATTGGACGGATGGTTGTATGTGACCCAGGGCATTACTTCTCCTTGCTCTTGGCCGCGACCTTGGGCGGTTGCGGCAGGTACACCGACAGGTCGCTGGTCGCCCCAGGGAAGGCCATCGCATCGTCAAGGGTGGCGCGGCAGTTGTTCGCCAGTAGGTATTCCTGGCGCGTGCGGTTGAGCTGTACCGAGGCCAGAGGTTGCGCGGGTAGAGTGGGCTTTTCCTGCGAAATGGACTCGTACAGCACCAATCCGGGGCAGACGATCGAGAAGTTGTAGCGCGGGGGTTGCTCGGGCGCCTTAGCGGCGGCCTTGGCCGGGGTGTTCACATAGGCGTAAGTGCCCGCGGCCGTCATCACGCAGGCGCCAATGACGCCGAGGGAAATCATGAATGGGTTCATCTGGGCTTCCTAACTCGCCTTGAATCCCAGCCATCCGGTGCGCGGCTTCGGGGTGCGCGTCGGCTTGGGTGAGGGCTTGGGTTTTTCCAGGGCGGCGATGCGAGATTGCAGCGCCTCGATCGTCTTGGCCTGGGCGTTCACCAGTTTCGTCAGGCCATCGGTGGCGGCGGTTTCGCGGGCGGCGAGTTCCTGGATGCCCTTGGTGAGGACGGCAGTGTAGGTCATGTACTGGAAACTGGCGGCCTGATCGGCGTCGCGGGAATCCACACCTATCAACCTGCGATCGATCTTTTGTGCCTCTTCCGCGATGAAGCCCATCTGCCGAGCCTGCTTATTCGGATCGGCGTCAACCTCTTTGTTCCCGGTGGCTTTCCAGTTGAATGTGACGGGGGCCAGCGCTAGCACGGTGCTCAAGCCCAGATCCATCGGCTTGATGTTCTTTTTGTAGCGAATGCTGGACGCCAGGCACGCCCCGGTGCCATTTGACCACAGCTCTTCGGACACCGCGTCGATGCACACGGTGCTTGCGGCTCCGGCGTTGACTTCGAGGTCGTACATGAAGATATTTCCGTTATTGGCGATCCTCGCCCGTTCAGTGGTCGAAGCTGCGCCATCTGCCGTCGTTCTGAACGAAATAAGGCCAGGCATGTCGTTAACACCTGGGGTGCCGTCAATGTTGATCGCAATCGCTGCCGCCTGGATGTAACCAACCCCGTCCGCGGCATAACCAGTGAAGGCTAGAACGCCATCGCCGTTAACCACGATTGTATTTGCGTCCATGGCCGTTCCACGAGTCTTAAATCCACCGAATGCCGCGCCGTTGGTCGAGGCCCCATTGCCGACGATGGCCATATTCGATTCATTGGTGGATGCGGCATTCGTGCGTAGGATTGTTAATCCCACGTCCGTTCCTACCAGGGTGGTCAGATCCGTATCGAGAGCTGTCGTGGTACCGTCGTTGATGTAGACAGCGCCCGTGCTGGTGATTCGCATGCGTTCAGCTTCGGTAACACCACCATCAAGCGTCGTGTAGAACGCCAGACGTCCTGGAGCGTCCCCCGCCGCTGGTGTGCCATCCACCAGCCCTCGGATTGACGCTGCTACGCGAAATACGGACGTATCGGACAAGCGGAAAGAAATGTTTCCGAGCGTGTCGCCATTTGCTAGCGCAGTAGTAAGTGTCCCGACTGCACCGGACTTCGCCTTGTTGAAGTCGAGAAGCGGTTCTGTGTCCGTGGCCGACCAACTGGAAATCGCGGCGCCACCATTTGTCGTGGAATTTAGTTCCAGCATCTGCGAATTGCGCCCGTAGGCCGCGGTGCCGTTGATGAGGAGGGCGCCTGCTGAAGTAAATCGGGCGCGTTCTGTTGGTGTCACCGAACTACTGGGAGTCGTGTAGAACTGTATCCGGCCGCGGGAGTCTGTACTAGTGGGCGCGGCACCATCCGGGGAAAACACAAGGTAGCCAGGCGTAACCCACGTACTGTTCTCTGCTCGGGCTTGAAATTCCAGGCGCGATCCATCGCCTAAATTTTGTGTAGGTGAAGCGATCGTTCCCCGCGCACTGCGAAATACGATGCTCTGGGTTTCACCTGAAGCCACATTCAGAAAAATTCCAGATGGGGTAGTGGCCGCCAGATTTGTTGAGAATGGAGCCGTTGCGTCCGCCGCTGCCCCCAAACCCAACCGCGCAAACTGCGGAGTCGCCGCCGTGCCGGTCAGGAGTTGCGCCAGGTCCGCGTCATAGGCCAGGACATCGGTGCCGATCACCAGACCGAGATTGGTCCGGGCATCCGCGGCGGTTGAGGCTCCGGTGCCGCCATCCGCGACCGCAATGTCTGTTCCGTTCCACACGCCCGTGGTGATCGTGCCGCCCGAGGCCAGTGAGGACAGGGTGGTCACATTCGTGTAGGCCACCGTGCCGCCCGCCCCAAAGGCCACTGACGACGCATCGGACCCCGTGAATGTCAGGGTATTGGAGGCCGTGAACGTCTTGCCGTCGGCGATCGTCAGAGTCGCGCTGGTGGCGGGAGTCGTGAATGCGACCTTGTTGATCGAGGTGGCAGACGCCACGCCAAGGACAGGCGTTGCCAGGGTCGGCGACGTGTCGAAGACCAGCCCGCCAGAGCCGGTCTCACCCGTGACGGCAGAGGCGAGGTTGGCGGAAGATGGGATGCCGAGCCAGGTTCCGACGCCTGCCCCCAAGCCCGTGATCCCCGCGATCGGTAAGCCAGTCGCATTGGTCAGCACGCCGGATGCCGGTGTCCCAAGCGCTGGCGTTACTAGCGTCGGAGATTCCGCAAATACCAACGCGCCCGAGCCCGTTTCACCTGTGACCGCCGTAGCCAAGTTCGCTGACGAAGGGGTGGTGATCCAGGTTACAACGCCTGTGCCCGTTGTCGTAGTTGCCCAACTAGTGCCGTTGCCTGACAGGATATTGCCCGATGCCGCGGCGCCGGATGGGTAGGCCCCGAGACCGATCGACTCCTTGGATGACGTGATCGTGACGGCCGCCCAAGCCGGAAGGACCAAGCCCAGGATCAGCGCCAAGACCAAGAGCGAGCGGACCAGCAAGAGATTCTTCATCCGGCTCACCTAGTTCGACGCCACGGTCAACACGCGGACTTGACCAGTGCCTGATGTGCGGATTCCGTACCAGTTCCCGCCCGCGTAAACGTCGATGCACATCGACTGCGAGGCCGCCACCGGGAAGCCGGTATCCCATGTCACGCCAGAGGGGCCGAACCGCACCTCCGTATCCATCGGAGTGAAGCACATGCCCACCTGCTTCGTGGGAGGCGCGGCGAGAAGTTGCGTGGCCGAAGTCGTGACATTGATATTGGCGACGGTCGGAGTGCGGTAATCCTTGGGGTTCCCGGTGCCATCCGGTCGATACTCCGTCACCGCAATGGGCAGGGACGTAGACGCCCCGATATTCGCCGTCACCGTGCCCGACACCGGCTGCGTGGCTTGCCAGAACGTACCGCTGACCGGCTGCGTGACGGCCGAGTTGTCCACCTTCAGGCCGTTGGCCGTCAGTGACATGTAATCTGCGTTGCCGGTCAGGTTCCGGGCGCCTGCGAGCATGACGTTGCCGGTGCTGACTGATCCCGTGGCCGTCGGAACGACCGAGAAGTTACCGGTGCCCGCGTTGGCCGTGACAGTGCCGCTCACGGGTTGGGTGGCTTGCCAGAAAGTGCCCGATACAGGCTGAGTGGTGGTGCCGGTCGGATCGATCCGCAGCGCGTCGTCGGTGCCGAGCCGGAACCACTGGAACACGCCTGCCGCGGTGCGACCCAAGATGCCGAGGCCGTTGACGGCAGCAACCGAGCCAGTCGCTGCGCCGATGACCGTCCAGGGACCTGCCGATTGCGTCACCGCGCCGATGGTCGATGAGGACGCCTGAAGAGTGACCAGCAGGTTCCCCGCCAGGTCCATATTCAGATACTGTGCTGCGCCTGCATTGGTCCGACCCAACGCGTAGTTGCCGCTGGCAGTTCCGACCGATCCCGTCGATCCACCCGTTGTGGTGATCGTCCCCGACGCTACCGCGACGTTGAGATTTCGCGAGCTGTCCAGACTGATTGCCGTATCGCCTGACGCCACCCGCGTCCCGTAGACGCTAACCCGCTCGACGGTGCCCTTCAGATCGTAGGCACCCCAAGCCGGGAGGATCAGCGACCCCACCCCTAGAAGAATGGCGACCAGCGCCCCGAAGACTCGCTTCATTCGTCTAGCGCCTCGCGTACCGAGCAATCAGGTAAGCCGCAAACGTCACCGACGCATTGGCTACCGTGGGTTGGAATCGGACCCATTCGATCGGGAAGGGTTGATCGGGGCCGACAATCACGTTGGGCGTCCCGGTGGCGGATTGCAGGTCTAGTGTCAGGATGTCGTACCAGTCGGTCGCCGTCGTGCTGGTCGAAGCCGCCCCGGGGACCAAGCCCTGCAAGGTGCCCACCAATGTCCCGGTCGCTGTCACCGCGGTAATCGGCACCAGCAAGCGCCCGGCGGATAACGTCCATCCCGAGCTGGTTTGCACATCCCAGCCGAGGTTGATGTTGACCGCCGCGCCGTTCGGGCTACTGGGCGTTACCGCGCCAGATGCCCGTAAGGTCCACTCCTTGAGTAGGTCCAATTCCGCAGCTCCCGACCCACCAGGGGCCTAAGAAGTTGGCGGAGCTGCGGCAATTCAAACTCGCGCCTGGCCCCTATCTTAATGCCTATGCGCTATCGAATCAAGCCCCAAGCATTCAAGAACGGAATCGCGACCCACCAAAGCTAAAACCCCCCGCCAAATCTTTCGATTCAGAAGAGGGTTCTTGCGCCCGATCCTTGCGGATCAGAGGACCGACTCTCGCCGACCCCGCCAGCAGAAACCGAAATCTCTACCGACTTCCCTCTTGCGAGGGCCGCCGTCGGAATCGCTCCCGACGACTTGTTTATCTTAAACCTGACGTTATGGATTCGTAAAGGGGTGATTATCAGAATTTCAGGAGTTGCAGTTCCAGGTCTACTTCGACCCGTGGCGTCCATGAGTTGCTGACGTAGTTGTTCTCGACCTTCAGGGTCAATTGTAGGGGCTTTCCGAGGAAGGTCACGTCTTCGTTGACCAAGCCAATTCGCGCCGATACGCCGGGATTCGAGCTAGCCCCGAGCCAGACTCCCCCGCGGGTCGCCAATGTGAATGCGGTGAACCCTGCTAGAAATGCTTCCATCTATCCTGCCTCCACGACGGGTTCGGGTGTCACCGGGATAGCCTCGGCGGGA
>ERZ1292644.1074-Hain-H14-01um-R2-1074-length-15026-cov-5_pt1 | contig 15026 bp, 16 predicted proteins | sample MGYA00564402_ERZ1292644 | MGnify/ENA primary metagenome ERZ1292644 (study PRJEB36523, sample SAMEA6512644) | groundwater metagenome | collected 2019-01-09 | study: AquaDiva: Metagenomics assemblies of 32 groundwater samples
CAGACGTCCGATTGTGGGCCGGTCTTATCGGTCTGCTATTGGCGGGGGCGGGTGTCACTATGAACGCCTGCGGAACCTAACAGAACTCTAGGAGAATCGCATGAACGACGCAGCAAAAAATCCGTTTGGTAGCACAGCGGTTGCAGAACGCTCGGCTCGAGGCGTTATTGAGATCGAGCAAAATCGCGTGGTCGCCGAAGTTCAGGCGGCGATGATGATCGCCAAGCGATTTCCGCGTGACCCAGTAAAGGCGGTGGACCTGATCCTGCAGGACTGCACCCGGATGTCACTCGCCGAGAACGCGACCTACGACTACGCGCGAGGCGGCACAAGCATTTCTGCGCCGTCGATCCGTCTGGCGGAAGTCATGGCACAGCGATGGGGCAACATCGAATGTGGGGTCAAGGAAATCTCACGGCATGGCGGCTATTCGGAAGCCATGACCTACGCGATGGATCTGGAAACCGGATTCAGGGATGTGAAGACATTCCAGGTCAAGCACTGGCGGGACACCAAGCAGGGCGGATACCAACTGACCGAAGAGCGCGACATCTACGAGCTGGTCGCCAACATGGGTGCACGGCGCAAGCGCGCGTGCATCCTTGCCGTGATCCCTGGGGAGGTTGCAGAAGCGGCCGTCAAGCAGTGTGACGTGACGCTCAATACCAAGGCCGAAATCACGCCGGAACGGCTGAAATCCCTGCTCGAGAAGTTCGCCGAGTTGTCTGTCACTCAGGCCCAGATCGAGGCGCGTATCCAGCGCCGGCTGGAAGCCATTACGCCGGCCCTGCTGGTGCAGTTGGGCAAGGTCTATACGAGCCTCAAGGACGGCATGAGCGTCGTTTCCGACTGGTTTGAGGCCACGGTAGCCGAGGGGGAGGCAGCGAAGCCCAAGACGGGCGCAGATGCGCTCAAAGCGGCCGCCAAGACGAAGGCGCCGAAGCATCAGGGCGGCCCCGGTCAGGGCGGCGTCGGTGTTAATGTTGGCGGGGTTGCTGTTGGCGGAACGGGCGGTGGCGGCGGTGGCCCGGACCATGACCCGACACTCGGCATCCCCGGCGCCGGCGATATCTCCCACGTAGGCAAGCCTGATACACCTGTCTCTGGCACAACGCGAAAGGTGGTTGACGAGAACGGGGAAGTGCTGTTTGAGACCAACGAGACACCAGCACTCGGTACGCCTGGCGAACACAAAGGCAGATGTTATACCGTGATCGAGTTTACCGACACGACGATTAAAGTCGAATTCGACGGCGCTCCGAATGTCACCTACGAAAAACTCAAAGCCGCGATAGAGTCCCGCAAAGACACGGATACTCTGGACGCCGACGCGACGCTGATCGGGGAGATACCGGACCACGACCGGCAGAACGAATTGGCGAAGCTATACCAAAAGCGCCGGAAAGAGTTGAAGGCGAAAAGTGAGTAGTGGCATCAGAAGCTGGCGCCGGACTTGCGAGCACTGCGGCCAGCGCTACACCCTCACCAATTTTATGCGGCGCGGCCTGCTCGACACTCATCAGCTCGCCTGTCGCAAAAAAATAGAACGCGAGCCTAAAACGAGGATTCATGAAACGCAAATCAAGGAGGGCAAGTGAACATCATCATTTATGATTGCGAAATCGTCAAGGCGATCCCGAACCGCGACGGCTCCAAGCTCGAAGGCATCGAGTACTGCGCCGGCTGGCGCGACTTCGCCAATATGGGCGTGAGCGTAACCGGCGTCTACGATTACGTCGAAGGCCGTTACCGGGTTTTCTGCGAGGACAATAGGGCAGAGTTCGAAAAGCTGATAGCCGAACGCGATCTATTCGTCGGATTCAACAGCATACCGTTCGACAACGCACTGCTCGCTGCGTCACCTTTCTGGCCGGTTCCGCCCGCGAGTCAATGCTACGACCTGCTGCGCGAGATATGGGCTGCGGCGGACTTGGGACCGAAATTCGATTTCATGACCCACGGCGGATACGGACTGGACGCCGTTTGTCTGAAAAACTTCGGCACCAGGAAGTCAGGCGATGGCGCGTTGGCTCCGATGCTGTGGCAGCAAGGCAAGATCGGCGCGGTAATCGACTATTGCCTGAACGACATTTTTTTGACCAAGCAATTGTTCGATGCGGCAATATGCGGACTCCCCATTCTCAGCCCCAAAGACGGGAAACCGCTGACGTTGAGGGACCCGATCGGAATAGCGCCATGAACGCCGCCACCGAACACACCAGCGTAGTCATCCGCGCGAACTTGGCCAAGGCCGAGAGTGCGGTGAGTTCCGGCATCTGTGAATGCGGATGTGGAGCCTTGACGGGCCCGTCAAAGAGAACCGACAAGAAAACCGGGTCAATTAAGGGCGAACCGAATCGTTTCATCAGTGGGCATCAATCAAGATTGCAATTCAACAGTATGTGGTGCGGGGGACGCTCCATTAACGGCGATGGCTACGTTGTGGTCTTAAATAAAGCTCACCCCAGAGCAAACTCGCATGGACAGGTCATGGAACACATTTTGATTGCGGAAGCTGCAATCGGAAAACCACTTCCACATGGTGCTGTCGTTCACCACACAGACGAACAACACGGACAAATAAACTCGCGTGGTTTGGTTATTTGTCCTGACGAAAAATACCACAGATTGATACATAAGAGGTCGCGCGCATGGATTGCTTGCGGCCATCCTGACTGGCGTAAATGCAGCATTTGCAAAGCGTACGACAAGCCAGAGAATTTATACCTACATGGGACACTGTCTTATCACATTTTGTGTAGGCAAAACAGGAAAGCCGGAAAAAAATGAACGCGCCCAAAGACAGCATGCAATTGACCATCATCCAGCGTGCTCAGGTTGCGCTTGGATCACCCGAGTACGAGAAAAAATTGATCTCTTTGGTAGAGGGATCAAAAATAATCGTGGAAATTACCGGATCTGACAGCTACGCAGAGTGTCACAACGCACGCATAGCCTTGAAGCGTGTTCGTGTCGAAATTGAAAAGGCCGGGAAAGCAGCGCGCGAGGACGCACAATTATTTAGCCGCGGGATGATTGCGGAAGAAAAGCGGCTTGTCTTAATAAGTTCCCCCGAGGAAGAAAGATTGGGGACAATAGAAACTGCTTACAACGAAAGGATAAAGGCGGAACAAGCTGAGCGCGAGCGTGTCGAGGCCGCGCGGATCGCCACGATTCAATCGTCGATCCAGGTTATCCGGGATGAAGCAACCAAAGCAATCGGCAAACCCGCGATCGTGATCTGGGCGATCCTGGAGACGATGAAAGAGCTTGAACCTGACGATTCGTTCGCGGAGTTCAGAGTGGAGGCCGGACAAGCCCGCGATGCGGCTGTAGCGCGACTCACGCAGCTACACTGTGATACCGTCGAAGCGGACGCTGATCGCGCCGAGTTGGCCAAACTGCGTGCCGAGAAAGAACAGCGCGAGCGTGAACAACAGAATGCGGCGGCGCAGATTGAAGGCACGCAAGAGCAGACCGGAATTGCGCTTTCAGTCGAGCCACAAAGCTCTGGCCGACCTGCTGCGCCCGCCGCTCCGGCTGATGTCGCGTCGCTCGCCACCGGCCTCCTAACAGGAGCTGGCAACACAATGCGATCGCCATTGATGGACCCTACACCGCGTCAAGAAGCTCGCGCCAAATTACTTGACTTCAAGAATAGCGATGCAGGCCGCATGCCAGAGTTTGCGGCTATTACGCGGGCGATCTTGTACTACTTCAAGGAGAATCCATGACCCGCAAGCCGATGACGAGGGCGGAGAAGGCGGTGATCGAGGCTGCTCTGGCCTCGTTTAATATCCATCTGCGCGATTCGCGCGGTTCTGTGCGGCGACTCATCAGGACATGCGGCACGCCGCACGGCCAAGCATTGGCTAGGGCCGTTGCCCATCTCGCCAAGGAGCGCGCGAAAGGAAGGCTATGACCGCGCCCCTGCCGCCTGAACTGGCGGAGAAATTAAAGTGGATCGCTGTATGTCATCGCAGCGCACCATCGGTTGAGGCAATCATGTTTTGCTTCGGAGAAGCATATCCGCTGATCGCCGCGCACGTGGCGAAGCGGGCGGCGGAGATTTGCAGGTCGGGTATGACAGCCGACGAGTTCTATACCTTCTACAAACAAATTGGTTATGACAAATGCGCCGAGGCCATCGAGCGCGAACTGATTGGAGGTTGAAATGACCGATAGCCTGTTGCGAGACGATCAGATAGCTAACATTGCCGCTGCTACAGTGACGCATTGCTGGACAGACACGGCCAGCATGGATGAAGCCAAGCACCTTGCTGAACAAGCTGTCAGAACAACGCTCAACGAGTTGAAACGGCTAGCCACTCCGTCGAGCGCCGAGCAGACCTCCCGCGAATTGACCCCGAAGCGCCGCGGCGAGATCGCGGCAATCTGCGCGCACGATGAGGCGAGCGAAAAAGACTGCGAAGCGGCGATCGCTATGGCGTCGGCAGAAATAGGCTCGCGCGAGGATGTGCTGGAGGAGGCGGCGGCGGTATGCGAGAAAGAGTATGCCGATCCTAATTGGAACGGTCATTACCGTAACGCATCAATAAGCTGTGCCGCCGCTATCCGTGCCCTCAAAGGCGCGCAGCCAGGGCTATTGCCAGCCAGCGACACACAGGGAGCTGGGAGATGAGCGGCTACGATGATATTGACGAATGGGAAGCCGAGGAAGAACAATACTGGCGTGAACGCGAAGAAGAAAAAGCCCCTTGTGGGTGCAAATATTGTATTTGCTTCCAGACAACAGAATATGGCGAACCATGCTACGACTGTCTTAATCATGCCCATCAAGGATAAACCATGACCTCCTCCGCCGACAAGCTATCGGAGCAGCTTATTGAATTCATCAACAGTCAGGAAAAGTTGCCTCCTGAACTTGAGAAGTGTCTGCGAGCTAATCTGTGGAAACTATACGACAGCACGCCAGCGCAGCCAGCCGCCCCGGTTACGGAGTTGCCGCCGGAACCGACGCCAAAAGGTGACGGAACATACGCCTGTGAAATGATCGAGTGGGCGCATGAAATTCGCGCATGTGCAGTGGCTCTGCAAGTCGAACTCTCCGCCGCCCAAGCTAGCCTGGCGCGACGTTGCAACTGCGAATATGACGCGCATGGACAGGTATTAGAATGTGAGCATCACAAAAAGCTGAGGGAGGAATCCGACGAGCTTGAAAATCGCTTGTCCGCGGTCGAGACCGAGGTCAGGTCGCTGCTGACGTTGCTAAAAGAGGTTTATGCCGCTTCCGTTGTTGACGGGAATGACTTGTTTAAGCCTGAGCTTATGAACAAGTTAACAAACGCCAGCGAAGGGAGCAAACCAGCCAACACACAGGAGGGCGGGTAGATGAGCGAAAAACTTTGCATTTTCTGTGAGCATTTCCGCTGGAGAAAAGAAGAACAGTTGGGTATGGGCAGCACTATGACAGGCCCGATGATGACTGGCGGCAGCGCAATGTGCGATAAAGGCCACGCTGACGCTTCATGGTTATATCTAGCCGATGAAACGGAATGGCGAACAATCATTATACAAGCAGCCAAATGCCCTGATTACGAACAGGTGGAACCATGACTTCCACCGCCGACACGCCAGCTAATTGCTGGTCAGAAGGGCAGTCTCACGATTTCGTCGGCGACAAGTGCATCAGGTGTGGCGAGCCCGCTGCGGTTACAGTGCAGGACAAGCCGAGCAAGACGCCAAGAAAGGAAAGCGGAAATGAGCAGCGCATGCGTATGGGTCGTTGAAGTCAGGAACGAATGTCTGAAGTGGGAGCCACGTATTGGTTGCAGAACCAGATCACTCGCGGAACATGAATTGAAAAAATACCAAGCCAACAACGGCGCTTTCGGATTTGAATATCGTATCCGTAGATATTGGAGACAGCCATGACCGACCACCAGCCCGCGCAGGGCGAGCCGAGCGAGACGCCGAGGACGAATTTCTTCGTTACTGCAATGGCGCAACGGCATTGCAATAAAGGACTTGATGATTTCCAGCATTACTTCGAGGGATCAGGAGAACTCGCTAGCTTCGCTCGCCAACTCGAACGCGAACTCTCCGCCGTGACAGCAGGACGGGATGCGCTTAAAACTACGCATCCCCGCTTTGCAAAAGTACATGATGTTAATAAGTTCTATCCAAGCGACCTGACCGATTTGACACAGGAACGTCTGGTGCCGATTTTGTCAGCTGAAGATCGCGCGCAAATCGAGGAAGAACTTCGCCGTTTGGAAAAAAGCATCGCGACACCTGACGGCGTGAGCGTCGGTCCTAAAACGATTGCGCTGGTCGAGCACCATATATTGGTGTGCAAGCTATTTTTGGAAGCCGGAAAGTGACCGCCCTCCTCGAACGCTTGGCCGAGATACTTTTTAGAGACTCAGGAACGAGGATGTGATGACTTTCGAGGCCGCCATGCTGTTGATCGTGATCGTAGTCGCCGTTGTCGCTATGACGTGGCCGAGACACCGAGACGATGACGATGATTACGATGCAAACTAAACTCTGGCCCCTCACACAGGAGGGCGGGTAGCCATGACGTTCGATGACGATATGTTGCAACTGGAATTCGATCACGGAGTGAAACGTGTCTTATGCAAGCCAAACGGGATTGACTGGCCACCCGCTGAAGTTATCGAAATTTTTGGGTTCAGAATGCGGCGCGAGAGCATGTCGATCATCAGTGACGAGGACAGAGCCGATATGACGCACGTATGTCGTGGAGCAGTTTATCGACCGTGGAAGCCATGAATGAGTTGCTGCGGGAGTGATGATGGTAACTGAATTGCCGCCGTTTCGCGATTTGAAGTCGTGCTTGGACACTGTCTTTGGGAGGAGTCGTTCGGCTGTAAAGCTATCCCTGATCTACAAACGAAAGCCAGGAACGAAACCACTAAAGCCAAGGCCACGCCCTACGTCATGGGAAGAAGCGTCCGCTGAGAAGGGAATGATAAAGCGTTGGCTATACGATCTTCAATTCCCCTACAACGCAGTGTTGATTTCAATATATGCCAGGGGACCGGAGCGAGGCAAGGCCCAAGGCGGGGTGGTCAAATTCGTCATGCCGCGATTGCCGATGACGATCAGGCGTCGCCGGCTGGTCTATCAATTGGTCGCTCAGTGTTTCGGGAAGTCTGTCAGGTACGAACAGCTTGCAGATGAGTTCGATATCGAGGCGCGGCTGGTGGAACGTTACGCTGCAGCCGTTTCAGAGTGCGTCGCCGCAGTGACTTTGAAAGCCGAGGCTATTGCGACTGACGAGTTGAAGGAGAGGGGAGTGATAGATTGATTTACAAAATACAGGCGAGCGTAACCAGAAGGATGAGCCAAAGTACGACCCATCCCGATGAGTCGATCACTTGAATAGTTCTCTCGCTTCCGGCTTGAGGGCTTTAGGAACAGATTTCAGGTAACGTTGCTCACTTGTCATCCTGCCTGCTTTTACCCTCTCGGACACTGATCTGCGCATCTGCATGCCGTCGATGCGAAGCTCAGGATTGTTTTTGTTCCATTCCAGATATCGTTCGCGCGCATCCTTCACCTTGTCCTGATCGCTGCGCAGGATGCCGTCCGCCCAGTCCGAGGCGATATCGTCCATCCTGACGGTTCGCAGGTTCTTGTCCAACTGCAACTCGCGCTTGATTTCGCTTTCGGCGGCGGCGCGTTGCGGGTTGAAGCCGATTGCCTTGCCAAAGCCCTCGCCCAGCGTCATGTCCTTCATGGCGAGCCTGCCCTTGGTGTCTTGCGACTCCCCGGTCGCCGCAATGTAGGCCCCGTTGTAGGCATCCCGGGCGGCCTTGGGCGCCACCATGACCGCGGCTTGATCCCACTTGCCACGCGCCATCAGTTGCAGCGCTTGCGAGAGGCTCTGCAACACGCCGCCGAACGGTCCTAGCGCGTCGAACGCATCCCGCGTCTTGTCGATCTCGGAGGGCTTGAAAAATGGCGTGCCAGGTAAAAGGTTATGCATGCCAAGCCGGGAGTGCAGGTCAATTGGGAGCATACCGCCCAAACCCTTGAGGATCGGGCGCTCAAATTCATGCCCGAGCGTATCCCTGATCTTCCTGCCGGTCCACTTCCCGGTATTGGTAGTGAAGCCGAGCCATTGGCCGAGGGTATCCACCATGTCCTCGATGTCCTCAGCGAACGGCACGCCTTCCGCGCCCGCCATCAGCATGAGAACCCCGAGCATCATCAGTTGTTGCTTCGGCGGCAGCCGGCGCAGTAATTCAAGGTAGGCGATGGAAAACGTCTTGAACGTGATCAGGGTTGCGCCGATTGCGCCACGCCCAAGGTTGGGGCGACTACCGCGATTGTAAATAAATTGAGTTTCATCCACTGCGTCTTTAGCAAAGTCGTACGCCGTATCGAATCCGGTATCGGTACGCGCTTCCGGCGTCATCCCGCCGTATATCTCGTGCGCAGCAATAAACGCAACGCGCCGATTGAAGACTTCGGCCGCACCAAACATTCCGTTCCATACCGCCATCGCCGTGCGAAACCGGCGGTCAGCGGAAAACGGATTGTTCGCTGCCATCGCCGTCAGGTGGTAAATCTGCTGCGGTGCCGTGACCCCATCGCGCTCCGCGCGTTGCAACGCTTTTCCTAACGCGCCTTCCATCAACGCCGGATCTCCGACAGCCAGCTTCGAAGCGCTTAGAATCGATGCCGTCAGCTTTCCGATGTTCGCGTATTGCGACAGGAACGGGACGGTAGTCATGACCGTTTGCGTGAGATTTATTGCAGCCGCAGCAATGGATCCGCCGAGGTAATTGAAGAACAGGAACGAGCGTAACTTTGCAGCTTCCTCTCCTGGCTTCGTCACGTAGTCCACCATATCGGCAGCTTCGTCTGCGACCACTCCGTACTCCTTCGGGATCTCTGAAACGAGCCGTTTTGCTTCCGCGATGTGGTAGAGCCCGGAAGCATTTCTCGCGCTCGAGGTGATGAAGGAAGCGAGGATACGCGGAACGTCTGTTGAGAATCCAGGAGTCCCTTTGCGATGGATCAGTTGCTTTAGAACCGAATTGTTGTTGACCGCGTTTTTCAGGTATTCCTGAATCGTCTTGTCGCGTTCAAGCTCCGCTTTGGTTTCTGGATCGAGGAAGTCGAGGAAGTTTTCCAGCGCGTCAAGACTCAGCCCCTGATACATCTTCCATGCCCGCTCGGGGCGCGTACCGGTTACAACACGCCAGTCAGGATGAAGCGCCTTAACCTCTTCGGCAACGCGCAGCATTTCAGAATTCGCCGAGCCGGGGACCAGCGGCGTGCCGTCGTAGGCGCCGAAGAACCTGGTATTGCCGTCCTTATCGAACGCGGTCACTGTCTTTTGACCGAACCGTTTCAAAGGCATGTAGCCGTGGTCTATCAGTTCTTTGGCGTGTTTTTCGATCTCGGTGATCGTGCCAAGGTTCTCTGGTTGTTCAGGGGTACGTTGGGGAACCTCGCCGGCAAGATCAAGTTTTTTCTCAGCTATTTTCGGTCTGTCGCCAAGAAGCGATTGCAATGTGGCCATGTCGGCCTGCAGCTTGTCCAGTCGCGCTTGGGTCTTGGTGTACACGGCCTTGGCATTATCAGCCGCGATGCGCGCTTCACGGTTCCTGCGGTCGGCGTCTGCAATCTGGCCGGTTCGATCAGACTCTACAAACGCTTCATCAGTACGCTCGATGGCCTCATCGACTGCCATCTGCAACTCATCAACCTTATCGCTCAATTGGTTGCGCACCGTTTCAGCTACGTCCGCCAGGCTCATGTCGCGGTCGAACTCGATACCGTACTTGTTGACGTGCCGGTAGATCACAGCCTTGGCGCTCGATTCGAGGGACTGCCCGATTGCGCCAAGCGTGTACCGCTTGGGCAGTTCACGGTCGGTCTTGTTCCATCCCACGGCTTGGTGATAGAGCGGTATCTGTTCCTCGGTCAGAGGAGCAATTCTCGGCAACGGACGTTCCTTGGTCGCCTTTCCGCGCAGCTCATCATTCGTCCAGATGACGCCTTCCATCGGACTATTCCCGTAGAGCGTGCCATGATTTAACCAAGGGCCGATGGCCGCGATGTCAGCTTCGCTCGCAGCCGCCTTGAAGTACTTGCGGAAGTCTTTCGGCGTGATGCCCTTCAATTCACGGAACAGTTGCGGGGCGAGTTGCTCTGATTGCGCAGCAATCCCCGCGATGTCGTTCAGGTAATGCTGCATGCGCTCGAATACATGCAGGAATTGAGGTATGCCTTGGCGGGCAAGCATCTTCGCCTTGTGGTATTGCGTATTCAGACCGTTGAATATCCCCAACGGCGAAGGTGAGCTCGTCAGACCATCGACGAAGTTTGAAACCCGGGAGGATCTCTGGATGCTGCTTAGTGGAGATTGGACTGTGTACGGGGTGGCTGCTTGCTCGAGACGGTCCGCTTCGCTTTCAGGTGCCGTTCCAACGCCCGCGCGTTCGCCGGTTCCTACCTTGGACGGATCGAATTCTCCGAGCGGATTTTTTTCGGTCGGCTTGAACGTGTAAGGACTGCCATGCCACGTAATCTGATTCGCCGCCAGCGCCCCTGTTGATCTGCGACCGAAATTGAGCGACCTCCCACCGATACCAGTGTCTGCGCGCGTTACTATAGGCGACGATGTACTGGCGGTTTCCCACGGAGCCATGGCATCAGTCAATGCGCCGCGTTCCAGTAACCAGTCGAACCGGGACGGATTCTCGGCAACCAGGAAAGCTCCGCCAGAACTTCCAGTGCGCTCCATGAATCGGCGGATGCGCGCCATCGCCTTGAGCTTTTGATATCCGGTTGCGCCAAGTAATTGTGTTTCAGGGACTTCAGCCAGCGCCTGAATGTTGCCTGGCGCGTTCGTTGCGATGAGCACGCCATATCCCTTGCGGCCATCTGAAAGCATGCTGCCAGCCCTCACCAATTGCATGGGGCTGGTGACGTTCATGCCCAAAACATCATGGGCAAGCTCGGGTTCGGCTGGCCCAGTGCGCGCCCTTTCTGGCAACGGCGAAACACGCGATTCACCAGCAGCGTTTATCTCGGCGTACTGGTTATGATTGATGACGATGTGCCCTTGGAATCCGGGCATCGCCTTTGCGATCTTGATGGTGATCGCTTCATCAGCTTCACTTGGCACCGCAAAGCCTCCCGGATGATTGTGCATCAACTTGTAACCGTCCGCGCCAGATGCTTTCATGCGGGCGGTCAGCTCTGCAATGCGCGCGTCGAAGCCGGCTTCTGTATTACCTTTACCGATGCTGAAATCGACCGCGCCAGGTTGCCGCATCGTCCACGCAGTATGATCCACGATCACCCCTTTCAGGGTGAAGAACACCCGCATTATTTCCCAATACGGAGTGCGCAGAATCTGCGCTGGTATGGCAAGCTCTATTGCGCTTCCGGCTTGCAAGCCGATGAGTTCGGAGCCGCCGTGTTCCTCGATGTTTTTCCAGAGGGCGGAACCGAGCAAGGTTGCACCAGCTTTACGGTCCCCACCGAATAAGGCGCGAACCGCTGACACTCCGAGAGCCTTTTGTTCTCGGGTAGTGTCGGGACGAGTTTCAATGTGGTCATATATCAGGTCCAATTGGGTGGGATCATACTCTGGTTTGGGTTGTCGTAGCTCAAGCGGTTGTTCGCCAGCAAAGAACCTGCGGATATCTGCCGCGATGCGCGCAGGTTTTGTGCCAACAGGGTACTCGCGAGAAAATCTTCTCTCCGGTTGGCTGTAATAACTCTCGCGTTCTTCACCAAGACCTTGTTCAAGATCAACAACAAGCTCACCGTTTTTTGCGTCTGCAAATTCGGCGATTCGTCGGTGCTGTTGCTGCGTTGGTTCCATGCTGATGTCCATCGTGCCGGAATTGAAATCCGTGCGGATATTCCCGAGCGCCATGAACTCCTGCATGCCTTTGCTGCCGCCAACTTCTCTATGATCCAACGCCCTGGTATTCCGTTCGCCGCCTTCGCGCTTACCGGAGAGATCAATCAGCGAACCGGATGGGGTGATGTAGCCGGCCTCGCTCCAATTTTCGGTGAGACCCAACTCGCGGATACGCGCGAAGTCGACATTAGTAGCTTTTTCCCGTACGGCGGTCCTCGCATCGAGTCTCTCACGTGTCGCCTGCGCACCCTTAACTGCCGCTTCGTAAGCCGCAATCCAATCGGGATGCGTAATGATGCCATCGGGCGCGATACGCGTCTTGAGCATGGTGCGCACATCATCAGAGCCGCGTGAATCATACCCAAGCGATTTAAGGCGAATATCCATGCGCCCGAGAATGCCACGACTCAAATTATTTGCATCAACTTTGACCGACGCAGTGTAGGCTGGCTTCGGCTGTTCTACTCCGGCAGGCCCGCCCTCAAATTTATCCGCAATGAATTGTTCTTGCTCTACACCAGCCATAGTTGAAGCATTTCCGCCAAGTCTGTTTACTAGGGCCGCTGTCATGGCTTTGAGCGTCAGATCACCTGATTTTGATGGCCTACCGAGTATCAGTGTGGCAAGTTCGCGCCTGAGATCACGTTTACCGTCGCCAGCAAGCGCGTACAGATCACCGCGCATCCCGATGTATGGGCGCATGCGATCAATGACTTCCGGCAACCCGCCCTCGCGCGTGGGCGCTACTATCGTTAACTTGCTCGCATCAACAGTGCGATACCCGTGTTGCTGCGTCTTGACCTCAACCAGTCCATCCGGCATGATGCGAGTGACACGACCGGCGACATTCATGGGGCCACTGGGGCCGGGGATTTTCAGCTTGACCATGACGCCGACTTCCGGCAGTCCTCCCTCGCGCGTGGGCGCTACTCCACGATCACCCGACTCCGAGAGTGCGGGGGCTTGGCTTTCAGCCCATGATGCTGCTTCCTTCAGGCTTGAGAAATCCTTAGTCGCGCCATCCGCAATCATTGCGGTCCATAGAGCGCCCTTCCCTGGGACCTCTGTTTCAGTGAGATACGCCTTTCCGTCAGGGTTCTCGTCAGTGGCGTCAAGTATAAAATATGGTTCGCCAGGAATTGCGCCGCGATCGCCCTCCCATCTGTCGTCTAACTGCGCAGTCTCAGGAATTTCACTTTGCGGATGTGGCTCCGGTTTTTCAGCTACGCGAGCGGGGGGCTGTTGCTCCGGGTTCAAATCTGGATAGTCGGCGAGGACTTCGGCGGGGACGGGTTTGCCAGCGGCGAGGGCGCGTTCGACGGCCACCTTGTGCCTAGCCTCTATTATGCGAAGTCTCTCGGCTCCACCAACGCCTCTGACCACATCAACGCTACCGGCAGGGCGGTCAAGCCATTCTTCCTTTGTCATCTGCCACGGTTCTTTCGCGGCGGGTTCGGCCAGCTTCGCCGCCTCGTCCATCTTGCTCGCCGCAGCGCGCAGCAAGTCGGCAGCGGATAGGGTATTGGCTGGCTGCGAGAAGATATCGCCAGTTTTGGCCGCACCTTCGGCCTCGGCGATCTTAGCGGGTTTGGTCTGGGGTTGAAGCTGGAATGCGCCGGGAGCGACTTCGGACTCGCGCTTGATGCGCGCACGCTCGGCGGCTTTCTGGTCGTTCTCGCGCTCTACCTTGGCGGCGAGCTCGGCTTCGGATTGGGTGGTGAGCTCGGCGGCTGGTCTTTCCTGTCCAACAACCGGCGCAGCAGCTTCTTCGCCAGTTGTAGCGCTTGCGGGGACGGGGAGGGCGAAGGCTGATTCGATTTCTGCATCTTGTTCCTCTTTCGACATTGTAGTCCAGTTTTTAGCGGCAGCAAGTTCGATGGCCAGATCAACGGCTTCGATTTGCACTTCTTTGGGCAAGCCGCTTCCGAGCTTTTCGGCCTCAGCAGCTAGGAATTCGGCATCCCTTTCCGCCTTTTTGCGTTCGAACTGGACCTCGACGTCGCCTATGGTGTAAACCTTATCCCCGCGCAATTCCTGGGCGAACAATTCCTCAAAGTCGTGCAAATCCACCTTGCCGTTCTCGTCCAGGGGCAGGTAGCCAAACTCGCCAAGGGCTTCCGCCATGCCGTCTACGGACATGCCGCCGGTCGCGCGCAGCACGGGTTTGCCGACGACGCCGGATCTCGGCGTCTCTTCGGGGTCGATACCCCATTCCGAAGCTACTGCATCCCGGCTCATGCCGCCCAGCTTGCCGATCGCCGCGAAAAGCGAGTCCCGATGAGTGTCGACGTTGTTTCTGGCGGCGGCCAACCTGGCATCGTTGGCCTTCTGCGCCGGACTGCGCTCGCGCTTCGGGGCCTCGACAATGGCCCATTTGCCTTTTTCGGTCGGGTGCGGGATAACCCGCTGCGGAATATCGCCCAACTTGGCCGCCCGCTTAGCCTGTTTTAGGGTGTCGTAAGCAGCAAGCTCTTCTGGTGCCGGTTGGGCTTCAGGCGCACGCTCGGCTGGTTTGGCTATCTCGGCCTTGGGTTGCGCTGCCGGTTGCTGTGGTGCTGCGACTGGCGCGACTGGCATAGGCGCTCTTACCGCTTTGGCCATATCCCGCAGGATTTGTGCTGAAACCGGGTCCTCCGCCATCGCTTTAGACCATACGGTAAATGCGTCCGCGCTGCTGAACTTCCCGCCAGCCAGAATGCGTTTGCCAGCTTCGAGCGCCTTATTGAACGCGCGCTCACGACCAATCTGGCTGGCCGCAGAACGGCGTTTGATCAGAGATTCGACGAGAGGGCGGAAGGCTGTTTGGATGGATGCGACAGGTTGGGCTGGCGCCGGCGCTACGGGGGCGCCCTGCGGCGCTACGGCGGCGGGTGGTATGGCAGGCGCCTGGGCTGGCTGCGGCGCCTGTGGGACGATTGGAGCGGCGGCGACCGGAGCCTGGATAGCCTCGCGCTGAACCGCCGTCCGAGCCTGCAAAGCGGTTGCCGCGGCGTGGCGAGTGATGGCGGGGGTCTCAGGATTCGCGGCCAGCGCCTGCAATTGCTCGTCGGTATGGCCGTCGACGTCAATGCCCGCGACGGTTTTGGGGGCGAGCGGAGCTATGACCCCCGGCGCGAGTTGATCAGGCCCCCCGTCACTGGGCGCTGCC
>ERZ1292644.1075-Hain-H14-01um-R2-1075-length-15014-cov-5_pt1 | contig 15014 bp, 15 predicted proteins | sample MGYA00564402_ERZ1292644 | MGnify/ENA primary metagenome ERZ1292644 (study PRJEB36523, sample SAMEA6512644) | groundwater metagenome | collected 2019-01-09 | study: AquaDiva: Metagenomics assemblies of 32 groundwater samples
AGGTCGTTTCTGGAGGGGCTAAGGGTGCCGACGAATTGTCCCAAACATGGTGTAAGGCGAGAGGTAAACCAATTTTAATCTTTTATCCTGACTGGTCTCAGGGGAGGGGTGCGGGCATGAAAAGGAATTGGGATATTATCAAATCGGCAGAATTAGTGTTAGCTTTTTGGGACGGAGAAAGTGTCGGTACAAAAAACAGCATAGAAATAGCTCAAAAATTAGGTAAAAGGATAATAATTGTTAGATTTGGAAACGCCACAAATAACGAGCCTGGTTGACAATAAAGATATTGTTTTTTATCCAGAAACGCATACATACGTTGAAAAGACGACTGGACGCAAGTTGATATCGGTTACTACCCTTATCGATAAGTTTAAGGTGCCTTTTGACGAAAGCGGTGCTATCGCTGCCCGATGTGCCGAACGAGAAGGAATTCCTGTTGGGGAACTATTAGCGCAATGGGAAAAAACCAAAGTTGATGCTTGTGAGAGGGGCATATATTTTCACGATCAAATGGAACACTATATCAAAACTAAAGAAATTAAAGATGGACCTGACAAAGATATAGTTGAAAAATTTGCTAAGATTCCTTTCACGGGGCGACTATATTCGGAGCAGATAGTTTACTCTCTTGAGGATGGTATAGCTGGTACGGTCGATATAGTAGAGGTAAAAGACGATAACTCAATAACTATCTGGGACGCCAAAACCAATAAGGCATTAAAAAAGTTTTCACCATGGAAAAAACGCATGTTATTTCCTGTATCGCACCTTTACGAGTGTAATTTTAACGCATACCAATTGCAACTTAATTTTTACGCCCATCTTTTGGAGGGAAAGGGGTTTTGGGTCGATGATATGAAGATACTTTATATTAACCCAAAAACACGCGACATAGAAGTTCACGATATTAAAAATGAGAAAAGAAGTCGAACAGTTAATATATTACTATCAGAATCCGCCGAAGACAAAAAAACAAGATACAAGTGACGTGTTCGATTTTTAAAGAAAGTGTTTCACCTTGACTCTTGCGCCAAAAATAAACTAGAATCAAAAACGTGGAGCAGACAATTAACATCTTCAAAAGTCATTATAGTATCGGTCGATCTATACTGACGCTAGAAAAAAAAGGATCATCCAAAAGCGATGAACCCGATTCGATTATTGATTTAGCTATTAAAAACAGCATAAAAGATGTTGTTCTGGTCGAAGATTCTATGTCGGGTTTTCTTGAGGCCTTTACAAATTGCAAGGACGTAGGGCTAAAATTGATTTTTGGTTGGCGCGTGACAATTACTAATAAAATATCAGAAAAGTCAGAAGGGTCATTGGAAACTAACCATAAAGTTATCATAATGATTAAGGATGACGTGGGTTATGAGACATTAGTCAAATTTTATACTATCGCACATGATCCTGATAATTTCTACTATGAGCCGCGATTGGATTGCTCAACATTATCGTCGTTATGGAATGATCATCTTTTGTTGTGTATTCCGTTTTATGACTCTTTTTTGTTTCAAAATACTTTGCGTTTTAATAATTGCGTGCCTGACATTGGGTTTACTAAACCGGTGTTTTTTATTGAAGACAATGGCTTGCCATTTGATCCAATAATCTGCCAAAAGGTTGAAGAATATACCAAGGGGCGATTTACGACACAAAAAGTGAAAAGCGTCTATTATGCCAAAAAATCAGATTTCAAAGCTTATTTGACCTTTAAATGTATTCATGATCGTTCGACATTGAACAAGCCGGAGATGGAGCATATGACGAGCGACCGATTCTGTTTGGAATAACCGCATCTATGGACGAAAACCTACTACGATTCGAGAAAAACAAATTGATTGTGTTTTGGGACTTCGAGACGTTTAACTTATGTTTAAATTTCTGTCATAATTTGCCATGGCAAGTCGGCATGTTGAAAGTCAAGGGAAATGAGATTATCGATTCGGCGGACATGATGGTAAAATGGAACACCCATTTAAAAATAAGTCAGGGCGCAGCAATTATAACTAAATATAGTCAATTTGAAATGGATAGACGAGGCGTTCCGCCCGAAAAGGTTTATCCTAAAATGCGGGACTGGTTAGACGAGGCGGACTATATAATCGGTCACAATATTTTGGGGTTTGACATTAATTTGGTTTATCAATGGTATTATCTAAATGGTCATGACCCTCGGCATTTGTTATATAAAATGATTGACACTAATTTATTAGCAAAAGGGGTTGCCCTCGGGATACCTTATCGACGCCCAATGGATCTTTTGGAATATCAATACAAATTATATCACAAGAAAGCGAAAGGGATTAAGACGAACCTGACAGCTCTCGGCCGAGAATACGGTATAGAATACGATTACGATAACTTACATAATTCTATTATTGATTTGGGGTTGAATTTGAAGGTCTGGAACAAGCTTAAATTTCAAGTGGAAATTTGATTAGTTAGATGATATAATACATCATGGAATCATTAGACTTTGTTTACGATTTAACAGAAAACCTTAAAAAACAAAATATGGATTTTGTAGTTATTGCCTTGCAACGAGGGAAAACGAACAAGGCTGATATTTTTTATGATCTTCGAAATACTGATTCCGCCGAGTTAATGGGGGTCGTTCTGCAACAAATAGTGATCGAAATTAGCAAAAACCGCAAAAAGAAAAAAAAAAAGAAAATGGACACTGAGTAGAATCTCCTGCGGGATTTTTTTATGAGTTTTACAGAACAATTCAAAGAACTAAGCTTGCCTTTATACGGCGTTCGTTTGCCGTCGTTCAAAATCGAGCATCAATATAAGAAGTCGTTAAATTTGCCGGATAAAGCAAGTAACTATGATTTTCTTAAAGCTTTGTGCCTTGAGGGTTTGGAGAAATTAAAAGCCAAACATCCATCCGCCGATTATACCGAGTATTTCGAACGAGTTAACCGAGAGCTAGATACCCTCAAAGAATTAGATTTTGTAGATTATATTCTTTTGGTATGGATGGTTATCAAACACTGCAACGAAAACGATATTCCAGTGGGCAGGGGTAGAGGGTGTTTTTTGCCGGGCCAGACGGTAGATCTCGATAACGCGGAAAAGAAAGATATCGAGAGTATAGATATTGGCGATCACGTGATAGATTCTTTCGGTCGAACCGAAACAGTAGATGACATCTTTATGTATGATGTCGATGAAGATATAGTTGAATTAGAGTTTGACAACGGAAGTATCGTAAAATGCACGCCAGACCACAAAATACTAACCTATAATAGAGGTTGGGTGATGGCAGAAAGACTCAAAAAAACAGATACGATTTGCTGTTTGGCAGAAAAATAAATGTCGTTTAGTTCGCAAAAATGCAGTCCATATCATAGTTTCGTTTGTTCGAAGTGCAAAAACCCACATAAAATACGCACTAGGACTTTTGCCCGTAGAAAAAAAGACAAGAAGTTATGTTCTGAATGTTTCCTCAGAAAATATGTTTACGGAAATCCAGAATGGATCAGAAAGAATTCCGCCGCTCAAATACTCGTCCAAAAAAGACCTGGACAAAAATTGAAGAATGCATTAGGAGTTGCCCGTAGTTGGACGCCAGCGAGACGAAAAGAAAACTCTAAAAAGCTAAAGCTACAGTGGAAAAAAGAATCGTTCAAAAATAAGGCATTAGCTAATTTATCATGGACGCAAAGAAATGACGAAAGATTTAACGAAATAATATCAAAATCCTTACACAAGGGGCGCTTTTCGGGCCAGTATCTTGGGGTCTTTTATCAATCGTTATTGGAGTTGTCTTTTATATTTTTGTGCCAGTCCAACGGATGGACTATTAAGAGATATGATTTAAACCCAATTAGTTACAAAGACGGCGGCAAGACAAGAAAGCATATTCCGGATTTTATAGTTAATTCTGATACCATCGCTGAAGTTAAATCTGCCACGTTTACGAAATGGAAGCGTTTAGAGAAAAACATAAACAACAAATTGATTGGTGCTAATAAATTCTGTAAAAAACGCAAGTTAAAGTATATAATTTTCTATGAAACAGACATCGGCGCAAGATTCTATCAACAAGCAAGGGTGTTCCATAAATACTACACGACTAAAAAAGAGAACGCGCCGGCATTATAAGGGATCGGTATACGACCTAAGCGTGTCCGGCAGTCGCTCTTACAACGTTAATAAAATCTGCGTCCATAATTCGGCGGCGGGAAGTCTTGCTTTGTTTTTGATTAATGTCACTCAGATCGACCCTATAAAATACGGGCTTTTCTTTGAGCGGTTCATCTCTAAAATTCGGGCGAAGAAACAAGTTATCGATGGAGTAACCTATCTCGATGGAAGTAGGATGCCCGACGTTGATTTGGATATTTGTTATTATCGGCGCGACGAAGTTCTGAAATACCTTGGGGAAATATTCAAAAACAAAGTCGCAAAGATTTTGACGTTAAATACGTTAAGCGGCAAATTGTTGATCAAAGAATGCGGTAAAATCGTAGAAGAAAAGCCCGAGGCAGAAATGACCGAGGTCTCATCTTTAATTCCTAAGAAATATGGCATAATAAGAGACATTAAAGACACGTTTGAAGGTTGCAAAAATGATGACGGAACCGAGGATGAACCGGTTAAGGAGTTCGTAGCGTGGTGCAACGCCAACAAAGATGTTTATAATATAGCACTAAAATTACGCAATTTAATTAAAAATAAAGGGGTCCATCCGTCCGGCGTGCTTGTCTCTCACGACGATATCGCCAAGACCGTTCCTTTAGAGTTGACGACCGACAAAGAGACGGGACAGAAACACTCCGTTTCGGCGTTTGACATGCATTGGGCTGCTTTGAGTAATCTCAAGCTTGATATATTAGGTTTGCGTAGCGTGTCGGTCGTTCATGACGTTTGTAAACAATTGAATTTAAAAATGGAAGATATCGACGTTAATGATCCATTTATTTATCAACAACTTCAAGACATAAAAGCGCCGCACGGACTTTTTCAGATAGAGGCGGAAACTAATTTGAAGGTATGCCAGCATGTTCGGCCGAAAAACATTGAAGAGCTTAGCGCCGTTCTTGCGTTGGCGCGCCCAGGCGCTCTACAGTTCGTCGATCAATACGCTACTTATACCAACACCGGAGAGAAGGGCATAGTTCATCCTTTCTTTGATGATGTTCTTGGGCCTACTGCAAATTTGTGTTTATACCAAGAAAGTTTAATGAGAATGTTAAACAAAGTCGGATTTTCTCTAGATGAAAGTGAGACCGCTCGGAAAATAGTCGGAAAAAAAGAAACTGAACGCGTCAAAGAATGGAAAGAAAAAATTTACACTAAAGTCAAAGATCAAAATTTGCCAATGGAAATAGCGGATGTTTTGTGGAAAATTCTTAATGATAGCGCAAATTATTCGTTCAATCGTTGTTTGTCGCCCGATACGATAATTGAAACCGACACAACTGAGAAATTTTTATATGAAATTAAAAAAGGCGACAAAGTCAAAGCCTTCGATGTCGACAAGGGTGTAGATCATTTCGTTGAAGTTATAAATGTTTTTAATGGTACAGCGGATCTTTACGAGATAGAACTTGAAGATGGACGAAAAATTAAAGCGTCTCTGAAACACGGGTTTTTATGTGAAGACGAAAAGATGCGCTCTTTGGAGGAGGTTATTTTTTATCAATATAGGGTCATATGCGCGACCAAGTCGGCACTTAAGGTTAGATCTTTTGAATCGATTGGATTTCGATACACCATTGATATCGAAGTTAATCATCAGGACCACAACTTTTACGCGGAAGGCATTGCCGTGTCTAATAGTCACGCATTCTCTTACGCAAGTCTTTCCGCTGCAATGATTTACCTTAAATTCAAATATCCAAAAGAATTTTATTTGTCGTTGTTAAAAATGACCCGGCACGAGCCCGATCCGTTATCTGAAATTGGCAAAATTGAAAAGGAATTGCATTACTTTGGTATCAAGTTATGTCCGCCGCACGTGTTGAAGTCTGAACTGGATTTTTCAATTGAAGGTAATAATTTACGCTTCGGTCTTTTGTCGATCAAAGGGATCTCCGACAAATCAATAGAAAAACTAAACAAATTTCGCACGCAATATTCCAATAAGTTCGAAGTATTCAAAGGCGCGGAAGAAGCTGGGCTGTCGATAGGAATTTTGTCCGCCATCATCCAAGCGGGCGCTTTAGATAACGAAATGGAAGACGCCAGCAAGCGTTTACCAAGAAGTAAGACGGTATTGGAGGCTCAAACTTGGAATTTATTAAGCGATAAAGAAAAGAGATACGCATTTCAACTTGCCGAGCAGTTTAATTATGATTTGCTAAAAATTGTCATGCACCTTAAAACCGTCATGGACGAAAAAGGCAAACCGGTAATCTCGTGTAAAGAAAACGACAAAAAACCAGACGATGGCAAGAAGCGGCGGTATCGTTACGAAACGATTAAAAAACACTACGAACCATACCTGAGCATTTACAACCAAAATAGAAAATGCGAAGATTTTGCTAATTGGTATTACGAGAGAACGCTACTTGGATATACCTATAATAAATCACTCAGAGACATATTCTCGAAAGATATCGTGCTAAAATCTACAATTGAAATCAATAATGCGCCGCCGAACACAAAGGTCTTATTGGTTGGGATTGTTCATGAAATCAAATCGGGCGTGAGTAAAAAAGAAAAGAAGACGAAGTATTTTCGAGCGTCTATATCGGACGAAGTTGGATATACCAATGTCTTGTTATTTAATGACTCTATCGAAGCCTGCAAGACGATGAACGGAACGCTTCCGGTAGAGGGCAACATTGTCATTGTTAAAGGGGTCCGGAAAAGCGACGCCGTTTTTGCCGAAACAATTATCGTGCAAGACCACAAAATCTATATAAAATTAAGCGATTTAAAATCTAAAACAGATATTGACACAGAAGGAAAAATAGAAGATAAGTAATACTATGCAACAACATTTTTATAAACCAAACTCAAAAAACACTGGTTCCGCATGCTCTTTTGGCTACAAAGAAGATCGGCGCGAGTTTTACTGCCAGCTTATCAAGCAACATTCTTGGTCGGGTGATCGAGGATCTTTCGCGCAGAACCGGTCAAATCCTTTAGCTAATGTATTCGTGAAACTATCGCCGACCGAAGCGGCCGGTTTTATCGACGCGATTCTCAGGAATGCTGAATTTAAAAATTACCATAGCAAAAGCGAAAGCCAAAATATTCAAATGATGTTTCGCCCTTACTTGAGAGGACCGGAAGGTAGCCAAGTGCAGGTCGGGTTTTCTTTGGGCGTCATCAAATCACTCAAGGCAGACAATACAAAAGCAAATTTCATTATTGGCTTCACGTTCCCTGAAATGGAATTATTGAGACAATTTTTGACGGCGTGTTTGAATCATTATTTTTCGACATCCTACAAAGAAACATTAGAAACTCCTCCTGCTAAGACCAATAATAAAACAGAAGATGAAGAATCTACTTCTGCTATTGATCAAGTAATGAGTGATTCGCCGACCGTCAATACACAGACTCGAACTTCATCTCCAAATGATGGAGACGAATTTTGGACCGACTAAAAATACTCTTTCATAGTGATTGGAGTCTAAGCAAGACGGGGTTCGGGAAAAATGCCCGAAACGTCTTGACTTATTTGTACAACACCGGCAAATATGATTTGGTTCATTATTGCTGTAATATGCAGAGGTCTCACCCCGAATTGAAGAGGACTCCATGGAAATCAATCGGGTGTCTTCCAGATGACCAAAATGAGCTTCAACAATATATTAATTCCGCGCCGACGCCCGAAGAAAAAGAGGTAAGGGCGCGCGGAGCGTGCTATGGTGACTTTATGATAGATAGAGTCATTAAAGAAGAACGTCCATCGGTATATGTAGGGGTCCAAGATATATGGGGGGTTGATTATTCAATAGATAAGCCTTGGTTTTCGAAAATAACATCCGTTATATGGACGACGCTTGATTCCTTGCCTCTTTTACCTAGGGCTGTAGAAGTCGCTCCTAGAGTAAAGAATTATTGGGTTTGGAGTTCGTTTGCGGAATTAGAAATGCGCCGATTAGGTCATGGTCATGTTAAAACTTTTCACGGCCCGGTAGATGATAAAGCTTTATTTAGGTTAAATGATGAAGAACGGCGAGCCCTTCGCGCTAGGTCTGGTATAGAGAACGATTCGTTTGTGGTGTTGTATGTTTTTCGTAATCAATTACGTAAGAGTGTTCCGTCTCTTTTGGAGGGTTATCAACTATGGAAGAGTAGAAATGTTGGCGTGAAAAGCAAACTCATTTTGATGACTCACTTTGGGGAAGGTTGGCCAATTATGCGTTTGGCGGAACAGTATGGGGTAAACAAAGACGACATTCTCACGGTATATGCCTGCCGAACGTGCAGAGGATATGAAGTTAAAAATTTTACTGAACCAGAAGCAAAATGTCGATTATGTAATGTCGAGAAATCGCAAATCACTACTAATGTTAATTTTGGTATAAACGAATCTCAGTTAAATGAAGTGTATAATCTCTCCGACGTGTTTGTTTCACCAATCACATCAGGCGGACAAGAACAGGCACTCGTAGAGAGCGGGCTAACGGAAAGCGTCGTTCTAGTCACTAATTATAGTTGCGGTGAGGAATACTGTAGCAATTGCCCAGCTTACATCCCTTTAAAGTGGGCGAAATTCACGGAGCATGGCACAAATTTTATTAAAGCAAGTACATGTCCAGTTTCTATAGCTGACGAATTAGACAGAGTGTATAAAATGACACCAGAAGAGCGCCGAGCCTTAGGAAAGATGGCTAGGGAATATATTCTAGATAAGTACTCCATTCGTACGTTAGGAAGACAGCTTGAAGACTTTTTGGATAAATGCCCGAAAATTGACCCTAAAATTTTCGACGAAACGCAAGAAGCCAAGAATCCTAATGCTATTATCCCTGATATAGAAGATGACAAAGAATGGGTAAAAAAGATATATCAAGACATTTTGAAAATGAACGTGGACGACAATGATTCTGGTTTGCTTCATTGGCTAAACGTGCTTTCTTCGGCAAAATGACATATAATCAATTAACCACAGACCGATTTGTTGACAAGGCAAAGACTATTCACGGGGACAAATTTGATTATTCGTTAGTTAATTATGTGAATAATTATACAAAAGTCACCATAATTTGTCCAAAGCATGGAAAATTTCAGCAACGTCCGTCTGGACATCTAGGCGGCAAAGGGTGTTTTGATTGCCAATATGATTTACTACGTGAATTAAAAGTCAAAAGTTTAGAAGATTTTATTAGACAAGCTAATCAAAAATTCAATAACAAATTTGATTATTCAAAAGTAATATATCGAAACGCCAGGACAAAAATAGAAATCGTTTGCCCTTGTCACGGCGCGTTCTTTCAAACTCCCACTAACCATTTGTCGATCGCTAGTAGTCACGGATGCAATAAGTGTGGTAGTGAGGAGGGCGGAGAAAAAAATAAAATGAGTTTTGATAACTTTTTAGTTAAAGCTGCTGTGGTCCATAATGGTAAATACGAGTATGATAGAAGTTCATATATTAAAGTCAACGACAAAATAAAAGCAACTTGCCCTAAACATGGGGACTTTTCTCAATATGGGACTAATCATCTTAAAGGCTTTGGATGCCCAAGTTGTTCGATTGGGAAATCTTATTTAGAAGAATATATAGATGCTTTTTTAGTTGGTCATCATATTGATTTTGTAAAACGAAATAGAAATATCATTAAACCTTGGGAATTAGATTTTTTTATTCCCAACAAAAATATAGCTATCGAATGTAACGGCGTTTATTGGCACTCGGAATTGTTGGGCAAACAACGCAAATATCATTTAACCAAACTAGAGTTGTGTCAAAAACGACAAATCAGATTGATCCAAATAATGGGAACAGAAATAAATTATAAACCTAAAATTGTAATGTCAAGATTAAGAAACATATTAGGTTTGCAAAAATATAAGATATTCGGTCGAAAATGTTGCGTTGATGAAATAACAAAAGAACAAAAAACATCATTTTTAAATAAATATCATTTACAAGGAGATAGCAAATCTAGTATTAATTTAGGTTTATTTTATAAGCATCGCCTAGTTGCCGTTATGACATTTGGTCAATTAAGAGTGGCTTTAGGACAGCGGCCTCAAAAAGAAAACTATGAATTAATTAGATTCGCGGGTAATTTTCATTTTTCTGTTTTTGGTGGCGCATCCAAACTGTTAAGCTTTTTCGAAAGAAAATATTTTCCTCTAAGAATAATATCTTACGCCGACAAACGATGGTCAAAAGGCGATCTATATAATAAGCTTGGTTTCCAACGCATTCGAGATTCCGCACCAAATTACTGGTATTTTAATTTAAAAGAAGACCGAACGATAAAATTATATCATCGTTTCAATTTTCGCAAAAACGTGTTATCTAAAAAACTAGCTGTCTTCGATCCGGGCCTTTCCGAGTGGGAAAATATGAGAAAAAACGGCTGGAATAGAATCTGGGATTGTGGTAATATAGTGTTTGAGAAGCGATATGTCACCCGAGAAACAAAAAGTGCGTAAACAAGTAGAAGACTACTTTAGGAAAGTAGCTACAGAAAAAAACGCGGAAAATCCAACCGTTCGTTTCGAGGATATTTTAGAAAAGGACGATGAAGGTAAGCGTCTCATCATTATTCAACCCGAATCAATTGGCGATGTGTTTCTAATCACGTCATTGCTTCGGTCGATAAAGGAAGCTTATCCAAACTATAACATATACTTCGCTACTAAACCTGAGCATTTTTCTATTCTAGATGGTAATCCAAACATATACAAGGTAATTCCATATATATCACAAATGGATAGTCATTTATGGTTGATTGGACAGGGCGGACACAAGGGATTTTTTGAGATAGCGTTTCATCCATATTTCGGAACACAAAGGATTTTAGACTATCTTAATAACGGGAAAACAAATATAGCGGTTTCTTTGAAAAACAATGCATCTAATTGAACGATACGCGCTCTCGTGTGGGGTAAAGATTGATAAGCCATTTATATTGGAAAAATACTTTCCAATGGATATCGGCGCGTACATTACTCTTCATACGACATCAAAACCAGCAAAAACCTATGACTACTGGCAGGAAGTAGTTGATATTCTATCTCCAATCCTATCGCAAAATAAAATTCAGATTGTCCAAATTGGTGGACCGGGCGAAGTCCAATTACGTGGATGTTATTATGCCGCTGGACAAACAAACATCAATCAAGTAGCATACGTGATCCGAAACGGTATGCTGCATTTTGGTGCGGATAGTTTCCCTGTGCATATTGCTGCGCATTACGACAAGAAACTTGTAGCTTTATACTCAAACTCTCGTCCGGAAAACGTTGGTCCATATTGGGGCAATAAGAAGAACCAAATTCTTTTAGAGTCGAAGCGATATTATCAGAAACCATCATACAGTTTAGATGAACGGCCGAAAACGATAAATCTTATCCAACCAGAAACTATTGCTAATGCTGTTTTTTCTTTGTTGGAAATAGATTTTAATTTTCCTTATGAAACGGTATTTTTCGGTCCTCATTATAATATGAGGATGGTAGAAGGCGTACCAAATCAGGTGGTGGACCCAAAGCAATTAGGAATAGACGCTTTAATTGTCAGAATGGATTTCGAGTTTAATGAACAAGTTTTGTCTCAACAGTTAAATATTGGTAAGTGTTCTATTGTCACTAATCAGCCGGTCGACGAGAAGCTAATTGAACATTATCGGCAAAACATCCATGAGGTAATTTATTACATAACGAAGTCTCATAATCCTAGATTTGTTGAAGCGCTACAAAAATTTGGCATTAAATATACTCTAATAACCGAACTGCCCGAAAATGAACTCAATGATATAAAAATCGATTACTTTGATTTTTCACCTATCCATCGAAAAGAACAAATCGACACGACCGCTTTGAAATTGGTCGATCCGAACAAACTGTTTTATCGTAGCAATAAGTTTACATTAAGTAATCAGCAAATTTTTCCAAGCAAAATGGCTTTAATGAACGGACAGCCTATAGCGTCATTCTTAAACAATTTTTCTTCTGTCTCTAATCAGGGCGTCGTCAATAATATTGATGAATTATGGAGAGAAGGAGAGCATTTATACTTCTTGAAACAAAAAGATTGACAAGTGCCTAAAGACATAGCAAAATTGACCATAATGTCATTCGACAAAATAATTTCAACACCGTCCCCTATCCCCAAAATGGAGACTGGTTTGCATCCAGTGAGCCATTCGGTTTCTGTCGTTGATGTGTGTTGTGGTTCTAGAATGTTTTGGTTTGACCGTAAAGACCCTCGTGCCATTTTTGCGGATAATCGGCGCGAAACCCATGTGCTACCAGACGCGTCCAGCAAAAATGGAAGCCGCATACTGGAAGTGAATCCTGATATCATTGCGGACTTTACTCATTTACCGTGGCCCGATAACCAATTTGCTATGGTAGTGTTTGATCCACCACATTTGGTACACGCCGGAAAGAAAGGTTGGCAGGCGAAGAAATATGGTAAACTTGAAGGCGATTGGAAAGAGATGCTGCGTCTCGGTTTTGCCGAGTGCTTCCGCGTTCTGCGCTCGGAAGGTACACTGATTTTCAAATGGAGCGAATATGATGTGCCGGTCTCGCAAATATTAGCTCTCACTCCTGAGCGTCCGCTAGTTGGGCAACGGTGTGGTAAAGCAGCTAAAACGCATTGGATAGTATTTCTGAAATCTAAAGTGGGATGTAATCATGAGTGATCAAATACAACAAGTTGTCGATACGTCTATTCCGCCGAAGTTGTTTTTTCGTAACACCTACGGGCTCATTGAAGATCCGTCGATTGTTTATGTTTATAACGAAGACGGGACCATCAATTGGCGAAAAATGCTGAAGCCGGAGCATCTAGCATCTAATAGAGACTCGACTACGGAAACCGACGTGTCTAAGGTGGACGATAAAAACCTATTAATTTTGCTATCCGGAATACGTTATCTGTCTAGGCTGAGAGGGTTTTATTCGGTAAAATACCGGCCGATAGCGGCGGCGGTTGACTATGTAGCTACCATTTGCGAGATTAGATGGATTTCTAACTACGAAACGGAAGGTCGTGAAGTGGTTTATCACGCACAAGCTGACGCGCATCACTTGAACACCGAAGGGATAGCTTCCCAATACTTGGCTGCTACCGCCGAAAACCGTGCGTTTGTCAGATGTGTTCGTGAATTTTTGGGAATAAATATCATTTCACAAGAAGAAACCAGTAAGGCACCTACTGAGTTAGCGAACGCAACAGGGTCCGTAACTGACACCCATAAAATTTTGGAAGACCTTTTAGCCAAAAAGGGTTTGGATTTTGATTTTGTTAAAGAAAAGCTTGTCAAAAAGAAGGTTGAGGGTGCCGATGGCTTTCAAACCATATGCGACATACCAACTACTCAGGTCTTTGAGTTAATTGATAAACTAAAAAAATACAAGAAACCGGTTGCTTAAGGCCCCGTAATGTTAGTCAGTGTCCCAACCGCTGTTAGATTACCCCCTGCACCCAAATTGTTTTGAAAGGTAGAAGCTGAGTTTTTTAGATAGACAAGTGGCGCATTATTAGTGGGGGTTGATCCATCAGAACCTAGATTAACGGACTTTAAATCGGCCGAAATAAACTTCCTTCGGTTAGCTACAACCGAGAAATCTAAAAATTCTGCGACATTAATATAAAGTTCTGATATACCAGCATTTATTGGGAGATCGCCCGCCCCAGTTCCATACGTGCCAATATAATGATTGGACCCGGTATAGGCTATGGTCCATGGTGGCGCATTTGAAGCACCCGTGATTGGTGTTATTTTAGTGTCGTCAAGGTAGTAATGGACAATATTTACATTTTGACCTGATGTACTCCATGATGTGAGACAATGATGCCATTGATTGTTTAGGTAAGTTGTTCCAAGTATATCATAAAAGAATAATTCATTCCAAGCAGGAGGGCCACTGTATATGTCGAACACTAGTGTATTACTTCCGCTGTTCGCAAACCCAATAGCACACGTAACACTGTTATCAACACCAAGATTGTAAACATATTTTACGCTATCGTTCGATTTGAACCAGAAAGATGTAATTCCATAACTAGATTTTGTATTTCCTACGAAATCTTGAGACCTAGTCAAATAATCAGACCCATCAAATTGGACGGCGTTTGCGACATAAGCCACTGCTGTTGTAACCAAAACTGGTTTTGGAAAACGTAAGCAGCCCTTGCCCAACCCATCGTTTCTTTCGGATAAGCTAGTTTCTAATAGTGCCATGTTATTAATTACACAAAACTCGAAAAGAAAGCTCAACCTTTTTAAGGTTGAGATGAATTTTTGGAAAATTCTCAAATTTTTAATAGTATATTAAAGAACACATGATTCTCACCTACAAACTCAAGCATTCCTTTGATTTAAGCAACGAGCTTTCAAAAGCTCGTAGAGTGGCGGAGTTTGGAGTTCGGTATCGCACGATGTCATCGAAGGACGTGAAACATTTTGGTTTGAAATCTGCGATTTCCAACCAAATCCTTAAGAAATACGCGGGCAATCGTAAATGCAAGGTCGTCAAAAAGATTAACTTGGTGATTCCCGCCCAAGCCATTCGGTTGTGTGGGAACAAAATCCGTATTCCGTGTCTGAACCTTGACTTTCAACATAATTTTCCGCTAATCTTTTTGAAGATAAACCAAATAGAGATTAGCGCTGACACGATTTTCGTATTAGTTAGTGTCCCAGAGCCGGAAGCTAAGGCGTCCGAGGGATTCATAGGGGTTGACATGAACGCAACGGCTCATGTAGCTGTCGTTGCAAACCCTAAGACCGGTAAAATTCTAAAGCTTGGCAAAAAGGCGTGGCATATCCGTAAGAAATACTCAGCTATGCGACGCAAACTTCAAAATGCCAGGAAATACCGTAAGATTAAGACTATCAAAAACC
>ERZ1292644.1078-Hain-H14-01um-R2-1078-length-14981-cov-8_pt1 | contig 14981 bp, 15 predicted proteins | sample MGYA00564402_ERZ1292644 | MGnify/ENA primary metagenome ERZ1292644 (study PRJEB36523, sample SAMEA6512644) | groundwater metagenome | collected 2019-01-09 | study: AquaDiva: Metagenomics assemblies of 32 groundwater samples
TTGTTCCGACTCAGTTTCTGGATCGCGCCGATTCACGAAAGATGGAACACCGACACGGTCGCTTGCGGATCAAGATGCGTATGATGTTCATGAAGGCCACGACAATGCCGATGGCCATCAGGATAAGCAGGCCCCCGGGAACCTGCCGGCGAAGCTCTCGATGATCCAGCGCCGCCCGCAACTCGCGCGAGGAAGCTCCGACAGCAGACGGTTGCCAAGCCTGTATTGGGATCGGCGGGACGCGATCGTTCCTCCTCGGCCGAATGAGCTGCCGTCCGGCTGAGAATGCTCCCGACAATGTCGAGATCTGATTCATTAGTGCTCATGCAGCAGGTCTAGCATGGCGTGACGACAAGAAGATAATGGGCTCGGGTGAAGTGACACGGATGGCAAAAGCGCCGATCGGCGTTTCCATGAGCATTTGGGGGATTCACAAGAGTCCAACTTTGTGCTTGATTCGTTCCATGATCCAGCAGGACCTCTTCACGGCGGCGGCGCCTCAGCGGAAGGCGGGCATGCCCGACATCGTTCGCATGATCGCGGAGCATTCCGCGCGGCCGCGCTATACCTTCATGGTGCTCGACCTTATCGCTCGGGTTGCCCGGGCGAATGGGCAGGCGGGGCCGCTCGTTCGCGAAGGCGAAGCGCTCGTGCCGATCCGCGAATGGCTGGCCGCGACGATCGCGCCGAGCGGCGCGCGCCATCATCAACGCCGTGCGACCGCAGACAAGGTCCGGGCTGGGCTTGCCGGCAGAGGGGAGCTGCCGCGCGAAGCGGCTGAGGCCGATCGCCTGGTCGAGGCGGAAGTTAGCGAGCGTGTCCGCGAAACCGGTATGACCGCGATAAGCCGGGCGGTATCGGAGCTGGTGAGGGCAGGGCTGATCACGCGGCACTATCAAGGCTTCTTCGTGGATCATGAAAACCGCGGCGCCCAGCGCCATGCCGTCTACACCGTGACGGATGCGGTCAGGGCCGCACTCCACCCGAGCATCGCCACCAGCGAGAACCGGCGGCAGCCCTACATGCGCGGCGCCCACGGTTCGCCCCGGGCGGCGGCGGCCCGCGCCTCGGTCTAAATGTCCTGCGCGTGTTGGGGCAGCGCGCGTTTCTCCTGGCGCTCCCAGGTCTCGATAAGGAACAAGGCCAGCGAACTGGCGGCGTTGATCGCGAGACGTGCGATGCGCGGGTCGATCCGCCGGAAGCCCTTTTCACGCCCATGGGCGTCACCACCATGCGTTCGCAACGCACCGATGCCTTTCGCGACCGACGTCAGGCCGCTCAGAATCTGGCGGATGTCACCCTCTATTTCAGCGGGTAGATCGGTGTGTCAACGGCGGTCAGATTCCAGGCCATCGGGGCGGAGTAAAAGCAGGCCACTGTGATGTGGGCCTGACGATATGAAGAGGGCCCCGATCGGGGCCCTCTTCATATCGTTGTCGTCATTGATCAGGTGGCGGTGATCTCGCCAGTGTCCGGGTCGACGACCGGAGTGGCCTGGTTTTGCTCCGCCCCGGCAGCACGGCGGTGGGCAGATTGCTTGAGGCGGTAGCTATCGCCGTTCATGGCCAGGATGCTGACGTGGTGCGTAAGCCGATCGAGCAGCGCGCCGGTGAGCCGCTCGGATCCCAGGACCTGCGTCCAGTCCTCGAACGGCAGGTTGGATGTGACGATCGTTGATCCCCGCTCATAGCGCTGCGAGAAGGTCTCGAACAGCAGTTCAGCGCCTGTGGGCGAGAGGGGAACATAGCCCAGTTCATCAACGATCAGCAGCTTCACCGCCGCAAGATCGCGCTGCATCTTGAGCAGTCGCTTTTCGTCCCTCGCCTCCATCAGCTGGTTGACCAGGGCCGCGGCGGTCGTGAACGCGACCGTGAAGCCTTTCTGACAAGCCGCCAGTCCCAGCGCGAGCGCTACATGTGTCTTGCCGGTGCCGCTATTGCCCAGCGCGATGATATTCTCCCGCCGCAGGATGTATTCGCAGCGGGCCAGCTCCAGCACGAGCATTTTGTTGAGGCCTGGAATGGCCGTGAAGTCGAACGTGTCGAAGCTTTTCACCGCCGGGAACCGCGCAGCCCGGATCCGGCGCTCCACAGTGCGGCGCTCACGATCGATCAGCTCAAGTTCGATGAGCCGCAGCAGGTATCGGCTATGATCAACCCCGTCGCGTGCGCATTCACGGGCCAGCTTCTCATATTCCCGTAGCACTGTAGGAAGTTTGAGCTGCTTGAGATGATGCGCGAGCAGAACCTGCGGCGTCCCCGCCATGGTGCCGGTGGGCATCTTGTCCTCGGTGCCCCGGTTCATGCCGCCAACTCCTGAGATGTTTGGGGCACGAGCGCAGCATAGTCGGCGGCACGCGTCGTCTTCACGTCCATTTTAGGCAGATGGGGATAGGCTGCCAGGTCCAGGCGGGCGGGCCGCCGTTCGATGCGCGCCAGCGCGATCTGCTTGACCGCATCAAAGCCGATTGCGCCGATACAGATCGCCTCGTTCACCGCGAAGGTGACGACCTCCATCGGTATCGCCTCCAACAGGCGCAGGATCTGGATGAACTCTCGCTTGCCCTTGTTGCCCATGCGCGCCTCAAGGAGGTGACGCATATGCTGGAACGCTTGCGGAAGGGCCCAGTCCTGCAGCGCGGCGGCCTGATCGAGCGCATTGGGTTTGGTCTCGATCAGCGCCAGATAATGCAGCGGGTTCGCCACGAACATGGCCTCACCATAACAGCGCGGATGTCTGGCGATCTCTTCATTGCCACATAGGATGACCACCGTGTCGACAAAGCCCTTCACCATGACATCCTGGAAGCCGTACCGGGTTGGCACCGAGTAGTCGTTGGTCCGGTAGCGCACCAGGGCGGTCGACGATACGCGAGCAGCCCTGGTCTCGCACGGCTCGAACTGCCCTGCTGGCAATGCCCGCATCACCGCCAGATCGGCCAGGAGCCGTGCGCCGATCGTCTCGCTATGTCGGCCAGCCCGCTCTTCCTGACGGGCCCGGCAGCGACCCAACAGCTCATCATTAAAGTCATCGAAGCTGGGCGCATGTGGGATCGGCACCATGAAGTGCGATCGGGCGTGCTTGACCAGCCCTTCGACCTTCCCCTTGTCGTTCCCCTTTCCAGGCCGACCAAAGCGATCGGTAAAAAGATAATGGCTGACGAGCCCGGTGAATGCGCGTGTTCGCTCGCGCTTCCCATCCCCGCAGATCCTGGCAACCGCGATCTTCGTGTTATCATAAAGGATCGACAGCGGCACACCGCCAAAGAAGGCGAACGCCGATACATGCCCGTCCAGAAAGGCCTCGGTCGTCTCCGCTGGATAAGCCTTCACAAAGCAGGCATCCGATTGCGGCAGGTCCATGCAGAAGAAGTGTATCTTCCGGCGGACACCATCGATCACGCCCACCGCTTCGCCAAAATCCACCTGCGCATGTCCTGGCGGGTGCGCCAGCGGCACGAACGTCTCGCGTCCCCGCGCCCGGCACAGCCGGACATAATCCTTTACGACAGTGTAGCCGCCGCCAAAGCCATGCTCGTCGCGCAGACGTTCAAAGATCCGTTTGGCGCTGTGCCGCTGCTTCACAGGCGCAATGCGATCCGCTGCCAGGATCGCGTCAATCACTGGCAGCAGCGGCCCCAACTTCGGCTTCGCCACAGGCTTGGTCCGCGTGTAGCCCGGCGGCAGAGAAAACCGACACATCTTCGATATCGTCTCGCGGCTTAGTCCAAAGACCTTCGCGGCCTCGCGCTGGCTGTTACCTTCAACAAAAACAAAGTGCCGAACGGCGGCGTAGCTCTCCACGGCAAACATCCCCGGCCACCCCCCTTAAAAGGAGCAACCTATCCAATGGCTGGTTTTTAAACCGCCACACTCAGCAAATCGCTGGCGTTCCATTGGCCTGGTTTGTCACCGCCCTCTACATCGGTGCGGCCCGGCGACAAGTTCAACGGCTCCTGAACGGCGCGGATGAGGCCATCGATGTCCTTGCGGGCCGGCAGGGGCAGTCCGAGCTCGATGAGGATGGAGCGGCAGACCGCCTCAATGAGCGAACAGGCGGCGGTCACCGCATCTTCCGGGTCGTCCTGAAGATTGGGGAGGGCCCGCGCGATCTCCATCTGCACCGTGTCGAAGTCGAGTGTCGCAACCTTCTGGATGAAGGGCTCGACAATCGTCCCGGAGCTCTGGCGTGTGGTCAGCACCGCCTTGCCACCGACGATCACCACCGCCAGCTCATCCGCGGCGAGCGCCTTGTTGAGGTGCTCGCGAACCGCGATCGCCCTGTCAGGCTCGGTCAGATATTCGCGCGGATCGCAGACTTTCTCGATGATCCGGGTGATGTAGACATCGCCCTGGCCGTCATGGTGATTGGCGATCTGACGCAGGAAATCCGTCGTCGCCGGCACGCGCGAACTCGCCCCAATACGCATGTCGAGGCCGCAATCGAGGAAGAATTGTTCGATCTTCGGGCCCGAGCGATAAATGCCGATTGTCGGGCTTTTGTCGTTGCCCGCGCCGCCGGTGATGGTGTCGACCAGTGCCTTGATGACGAAGGTAGAGAATTTGCCGCTCATGGCTTGGTTACCAGGAGAGCAAGGACCGATTGCTTTCCATCCATCCAGGCGGCGGCGACCTGGCTGCGCCAGGCGATCATGTCATGGATCCGCTGATAATCGTCGGCGATGTTCCGCGTGAATACTGGCTCATGATGCGCGATCCGGTTGCGCAGCAGCCGGATGATACGCAGATCCGCATGTGCTGTAGCACGGCACTGCGCGATGGTTTGAGCCGTTGGTGCACCCGGAAAGCAAGCGCGGAAGTGCCCGTTCCAGATGCGGCTGTCCTGCCCTGCGGTGAAGAGGGTTTCCCAAAACGCGAATTTGAGTTCGGCGATGACTTTGCCCGTCGTAGGCAGGCTGGCTGCGCAGGTTTGCAGATCGATTGCGGGGTTGTAGCGGAACCGGCCTTTGGGGCGAGGCAGGCTTCGGATGAAGCCGTTATTCCAGGGCCAATTTGCGCCGTGGACGCGCTCGATCGCTTCCGCGACGCCATTCCGGACCGCGACCTCGCATACCTGAAGCGGTACGATCAGGGCCGCGGAAAGGTCGAGATTCCATTCGTAGAGTGCGAGCGCCCGCTCCCGGTCGTTGCCCATTGCTTGCAGATAGGTTGCGAAGCGGGGTGCAGAGATGACGATTGGCAGCTCGTGTATCTCGTCCTGGGAAAAGGGCAATTTGGGCATCCTGTCGGAGGCTATTGACGATCCCGTCAACAACCCTATATAATGGCGGTCGGCATTGAGAATGCGGGCTTACGCCCCCCCTCATTGCTTAAGGATATCAAAGGCCCGCCGTAAGGTGGGCCTTTTTCTTTGTGCCGAAGGTGGAACGAACCGGCCCTAAAGGCAAATGCAACCTAAGCCCAGATAAATCGGCCGTATATCGGATCAACAACCGGGCACGTAGCGCAGGGTAAGGAAGCCAATATGCAAGAGCGTGCACATTACAGAATCGATAGATGCAACGGCGCCGATCGTTTCGTGAGATGATGTCCCTCACGTCGTCGTATCAGCCAAGCCGCTCGTGAGTACAATCGGAGGAGCGGGGCGCTATTCTTTCGGAACATTGGCCTCACCTGCCCGGCGGTCCCGATACAATGCGGCTCGCGCTAAGAGCATGAGCGTTACCGGCGTCGTCAACGTCACGAATATGCCGATTAGGATTTCGTGCACCACAGGCCGGGATTGCAGCACTGAAAAGCAGGTGACCGAGGCGACCAGAATGCAAAGCGTGCCCAGCGTAGGACCTAAAGTGGGGGCGTGAACTCGCTCGTAGAAGCTGCCCAGCCTGATCAAGCCTAGGGCGCCCACCAAGGTGATCAGCGCTCCTAAAAGCACGAATATCCCAACGATGAGCGCGGCCCAGAGCGGAAGTTCGGGCGCTTGGATCATTCGATTACTTCTCCGCGCATGAGAAACTTGGCGAAGGCCACCGTTCCTGCGAAACCCAGAAGCGCAATGACGAGAGCCCCTTCGAAAAAGAGCGTTCGGCCGGTCTGTATGCCATAGGTGAGAAGCAGGAGCATCCCCGCGAGGTAGAGCGCATCGAGTCCCAGAACCCTGTCCTGCGCCCGCGGCCCGCGCATCACTCGAAAAGCGGCGCAGCCCATGGCGAGGCCGAGGATGATCTGCGCCGCTGTAATGGCGAGAGCCAGGATCAACGTGTTCAACCGAATATCTCCGTCAGAAGCGTCTCGTAGCGGTTCTTGATGAGCTCGACCCATTGTGCTTCGTCCACCAGATCGAGGACGTGGATCAACACGATCCTGTTGTGGGCTTCGTGCTGCAGCCACAAGGTACCCGGTGTAGCGGTGATGATGATCGCAAGTGTGGCCAGCGCATAAGGGTTATCGAGCTCGATCGGCAGACGGATGAAGCCGGACTTCCGTTCGGACGGTCGAAGAAGGACAATTCGGGCCACGGCGATATTCGATCTCACAATGTCCGCAAAAACGATGGCGATGAGCTTCATCATGGCCTTGCCAAACCGGATACGCGGCCGCGCGGGCGCGAGCGGCAGCATGACGCGTGAGAGCAGGATCGCGATCACCGCTCCGAGCAGAATATGGCCAGGCGAGAATCCGGTCAGCAGCACCCACATACCGAAGATCGCGGTTGCAAGCAGGGGAAAGGGCAAAAGGCGCTTCACAATGGGTTCTCGCCGGCGCGCGGAGCGGAGCGGACGGTATCGATATAGCTTGAGCGGTCGGCGAGTGCTGCAGCGGTGGCCTCCATGTAGCGATACAGGGGCCCGGCTCCCACCATCAACGCCAGGCAAGCGGCGAGCAGGACACCGATGGGCGCGACTTCGATCACACTCAGTCGGGCCGGGGAATCCTCTCCGGGCGTCCACAGCAGATCGATGCCGGCCCGGGTCATCGCTATTAGCGTGGCGAGGCCGGACAGGATGATGAGCGCGATGAGGATCCATGCGGCAGGTTCGATGATGGCGTCATCGAACAGGGCATCGATGATCGCGAATTTCGCGATGAAGCCCGACAGCGGCGGCAGTCCGGCAAGGAGGAGCGTGCAGAAGATGAATCCGCCGCCCAGGATCGCGATAGTGCCAGGAATGACCACGCCGATTTCGGTTTCTTCCCCCACCACCGCGCCGGTATATTCGTCGTCGAAGACCGGCTCGGCGATACCCGCGATTATGTCTTCCTCGTCCGCGTTGCGTTCAACGGGCTCGATGATCAAGTAGAGCGCGCCCACCGCGAGGGTCGAACTCACGAGGTAGAACAGCAGTGCTGCGGTCAAAGCCTGACCACCCAGGCCGATAGCCGCCAGCAGCGTCCCCGAAGAGACCAGCACGTAATGACCTGCGACGTGTGTAAGCGAGCGGGTCGCAAGGATACCCAGCGTGCCGAATAACATCGTCGCGAAACCTGCCCAGATCAGCCATTGGTCGGCGAACCCCGCTGCGTCACCCGATGTGTCGTCAAACATCAGCGAAGTCAGGCGCAGGACGATATAGATGCCGACCTTGGTCATGATTGCGAAGATCGCCGCGACTGGCGGTGCCGCCGCGGCATAGGTGCGTGGCAGCCAGAAACTGAGGGGCCAAATACCTGACTTGACCAGAAACGCGACGCCAAGGATCGCGGCACCGGCTTCCAGCAGCATCAGATCACTGGCCGGCACCGTCGGGATCCGCGACGCGAGATCAGCCATGTTGAGTGTGCCAGTCACAGCGTAGATTATTGCCACCCCGATCAGGAAGAGTAGCGATGTTGCGATGTTGATAGTGATGTAATGGAGGCTCGCCTTCGTCCGTTCCGAGCCCGAGCCATGCAGGATGAGACCATAGGAGGCCGCCAACAGAACCTCGAAGAAGACGAACAGGTTGAAGATGTCGCCGGTGAGGAAGGCGCCGTTTACTCCCGCCACCAGCAGCAAGAACAGCACATGAAACCTCGGCCCCGAGCGGTCCCAGCGCGCTAAGGCATAGAATAACGCAGTGAACCCGAGTACGCTCGTGACGAGCAACATCAGGGCTGCAAGCCGATCCGCGACCAGCACGATTCCGAAGGGAGCGGGCCAGTTGCCGAGAAGATAGGCTCCTGCAGGACCGGTGTCACCGATAGCGAGGCGACCGTCGGCCTGCCAAAGGAGCAAGGCTGCGATGACAACCAGCCCGGCCATGGTGATCAGACTGAGCACCCGCTTCAACGCCCGCCGCCGCTCGTTGAATGCAAGCATCACGGCGCTAACCGCCATTGGCAAGACGATCGGGGCGATGATGAAATGCTGCATCCAGCCTGTCATTGATCGTCCTCCTCGCCGTCCACATGGTCTGTTCCGGTCAGGCCTCGCGAGGCGAGCAGGACAACAAGGAGGAGCGCCGTCGTCGCAAAGGAGATAACAATCGCCGTCAGAACGAGAGCCTGGGGGACAGGGTCCGCGTAGAGCGCGGGGTCGGCGACCTCCTTGCCGACGATCGGCGGCGCGTCCAGACGCAACCGCCCGGCTGCGACGATAAACAGGTTAACCGCGTAGGAGAGGAGTGAGAGGCCCAGCACGACCTGGAAGGTGCGGGGCCGGAAGAGGAGCCAGAGACCCGAGGCAGTCAGCAAGCCAATGGCAAGTGCGAGCACGACCTCCATCAGGCGCACCTCTCCTGGCTGTCGCTGTCAACCGGGGAGCTTGTCGCCGATCGGCGTGCCGCTGGGGTGCGAATTGATTGGTGCGCGAGCGCGATAAGGATCAGAACGGTCGTACCAACCACCACAGCGAAGACCCCGATGTCGAACAGCAGAGCACTGGCGATGGGGATCTCGCCGATGATTGGCAGATCGAGATAGCTGGAGTGCGTCGTCAGGAAAGGATAGCCGAAAAACCAAGCGGCCGCGCCGGTCGCAACTGCACACAAAAGTCCGGCAGCGATCCAGCGAACCGGTTGCACATGAAGCCTTGCCTCGACCGATCGAGTTCCGTTCGCCATGTAGAGCAGAATGATTGCAATCGATGCCGTAACACCGCCCGCGAAACCGCCGCCAGGAAGATTGTGGCCGCGGGCGAGGAGATAGAGCGCGCAGGTCAATATGAACGGAAATAGCCATTCCATAATGACTCGCGGCACAAGCAAATAATGTTCGGCGGTATCCCCGAACGCATTGTCGTCATGGGCGTCATCGAAGGCATTCTGCACCTTCTGCTGGTCGGGTATTTCGATGCTCTCGGCGGCAGGGCGGAACCGCCGTAAGAGCGTAAACACCGTCAACGCTACGATGGCCAGCACCGTTATCTCGCCCAGCGTATCGAAGCTCCGAAAATCGACCAAAATCACATTGACAACATTGGTCCCGCCACCGCTCGGATAAGCCCGCTGCATGAAGTATTCCGAAATGCCGCTCGGTGCAGGGCGAGTCATGATTGCGTAAGCGATTGCCGCCACGCCGCCGCCGCCCATCAGGGCCAGCATCAGGTCGCCACCGCGGCGGACGCGAACCTGGAAAGGGACCTGATCGTCACGCCAGAACTCTGGGAACCGCTGTGGCAGCCAGCGCAGTCCCAGCAGCAGCAGGACCAGCGTCACGATCTCCACAAGCAGTTGGGTGAGGCCAAGATCAGGAGCTGACAACCAGATGAAGCTGATGCAGGTCGAGAGACCGGCGACCCCTACCATGGCGAGCGCGGCCAGACGGTGGAATTTGGCTTGAATGGCCGCGCCGATCGCCGCCGCGCTGCCCAGCAGCCAGAGCACGGCGAAGACCGGATCGATTAGGGTCGGGCCGAGCGTGCCGAAGCTATAGCCGAGTGAAAGAATGGGTAGGCTGCCTGCTGCGATCGCGGTGACGACGAGAAGGCGCAACTGGACCTGTTGTCGGCTCGTACTCACCAGTCGATAGGCAGCACGCGCTCCATCGATGAGGGCTGCGAGTACAACCTCGAACGTTCGTCTGCCCTTCAGCCGGCCGATGATGGGGGGATTGGTCATCGCGTTGAGGCGGCCACCAAAGAGCCGGTAGAAGGTTACTCCTCCGACGAGCGCTATAGCGCTCATGAGCAGAGGCAAAGTGAAGCCGTGCCAGACGGCCAGGCTATAGGCGGGCGTCCTGCTGCCCAGCACGGATTGCACCGCCATGTCGAGGAAGGGACCTATCGTCAGGGCCGGGATCGTTCCGACGAGAATGCACAAGAGCACAAGAATCTCGACCGGCAAGCGCATCCAGTGGGGCGCCTCATGCGGCGTGCGGGGGAGCTCGGTGGGCGGAGGGCCGAAGAAGGCCTGATGGATGAAGCGTAGGGAATAAAAGACACTGAACATGCTCGCCAGTGTCGCGAGCATCGGCAACGCCCAGTCGAGGAATGTGCCGCTGTGCGCCTCGAGCGCCTCAGCCAGGAACATCTCCTTCGAGAGGAAACCATTGAGCAGAGGCACACCGGCCATGGCCGCGGCCGCAACCATCGCCAGCGTTGCGGTTACCGGCATGTAATGGACGAGCCCGCTCAGCTTCCGAAGGTCGCGAGTTCCGGTCTCGTGATCAATGATCCCTGCGGCCATGAAGAGCGACGCTTTGAAAGTTGCATGGTTCACGGTGTGGAAGATAGCGGCAACGGCTGCCAGCGGACTGCCAAGCCCCAGCAGCAGGGTAATGAGCCCGAGATGGCTAATCGTCGAATAAGCCAGGAGGCCTTTCAGATCGTGCTGGAAGATCGCAGCCCAAGCGCCGACGAGCAAAGTCGTCAGTCCCGTGGTCGTGACGATCAGATACCAGGTCCCGGTTCCGGCAAGGACCGGCCAGAGTAGGATCAGCACATAGATGCCGGCTTTCACCATCGTCGCCGAATGGAGATAGGCCGACACAGGGGTGGGAGCGGACATCGCGTGCGGCAGCCAGAAATGGAAGGGAAACTGTGCGCTCTTGGTGAAGGCGCCGATCAAAACCAGGATGAGTGTCGGCAGGTAGAGATCGTGGGTACGGATCAGATCGCCCGCCAACAGCACCGTGTCGAGATCGTAACTGCCGACTATCCGACCAAGCAGCAGGAAGCCGATAAGCAGGCACACTCCGCCGGCGGCAGTCGTGATCAGCGCCATTCGCGCGCCATCGCGCGCACTCTGGTTATGATGCCAATAGCCAATCAGCAAAAACGAAAAGAGGCTTGTCAGCTCCCAAAAAAACACGATCTGGAGGAGATTGCCCGACAGTACGATGCCGAGCATGGATCCCATGAATGCCAGCAAGAACGAGAAAAAGCGCGGCACCGGATCCTTTGGTGACATGTAATAACGGGCATAGAGTACTACGAGGGCACCGATCCCAAGAATCAGAAGCGCAAAGAGCCAAGAGAACCCGGTGATTCTGAATGTGAAATCGAGCCCCAACGATGGGAGCCAGGGCTCGATGTATCGAACCGTTATGCCGTTGGAGACGGCGCGATAGAAGCCGAACAGGAGCGCCAAGGCGCCCAGCGTGACCGCGCCGGCGAGGATCGAGGCCCAGTTTCGTGCGCGCGCTGGCAGGAATGCAGCGACCAGACTGCCCAAAAACGGGAGCGCGAGAATGAGGAGAGCGAGTCGCGCATCAGCCATTCGATGGAAAACGTCCTTTGTGGGCCCAAGGCAACCTCATGAGCATTCCAGCCTTTATGGTTGCAATCCGGCCGATGGGGCAAGGCCTCGAACTATCTTTGTTTTCTTCGGCAGAACGGGCACCCGCCGGCCATTGTGTGCCAACTCGATTGGCACAAGCAATGCTTGCGACCCCGCTCGGCGAGCCAGTTGCGGGGGCTGCCGATCAGCGCATAAAATGCGGCACAGTCCTCCTGCTTTGGCGGTTATATCCCTTTCGATCGATTGCAGATCACTTCGGATGTCACACCTTCGTAGCTGAAGGCGGCATATGGGATGTCGTCTTCAGCGAGGAGGCTCGGATCGCGGTAGAGAAGCGGGGCGGCCCCGCCTTCGGCTTGGACGGCGTGTTGCCGACCACCAAATTGAGACAATGGGCGGACTGCCAAAAGCCGCAGGCGCTGACACCGGGCTGGAGGCGGCGTCGAAAACCGCCTAGATGCACAGCTGGAGCCGGAATGGTTCGAACTGTGGCTTAGAACGGAAAGAAGCGCTGTATCGCGAGAATCGCCGCGACACATGTGATCAGGTTGAGCGGTAGGCCGACGCGGACGAAGTCCATGTAACGATAACCTCCCATCTGATAGACGATGACGTTTGTCTGGTAGCCGAATGGGGTCGCGAAGGCGGCACTCGCCGCCATCATCACGGCGACCAGAAACGGACGCGGGCTGACGGCGAGGCTTTCCGCGAGTGCCACCGCAACCGGTGTGACCAACACAGCCACGGTGGCATTGGACAGGAGCTCGGTCAGGACCATTGTCACGAGATAGAGCACGATCAGCGCAATTAGCGGGCTCAGCCCGTAGACGCTGGCGATCAACATCTCAGATGCGGCGTCGGCGAGCCCGCTTTCCTCCATGGCGATACCGATCACCACCATGCCCGCGATCAGAATAAGGATCTGGGGCTTTAGGCCACTATAGGCTTCGTCCGCGCTGATCACACGCAGTAGGATAAGCAGCACCGCGCCTGCGAGGGCCGTCGCGGCGATGGGCGCAGCGTTGAGCGCGGCCAGGGAGACTGCGCCGACGAACACCCCCAGTGCGGTCAGGGCCTTGCGCAGCTTAAGCGGGCGCTTCTCGGCGAAAAGACTCGCGTCGCCGACCTGGGCGCTGGCGATATGCGATATATCCACCGGTGACACGTCTTCTTCGCGATCTTTATGCTGAAGCAGGCGGCCGCTGATGAGAAACAGGTAGAGTCCGCCCACTATGGCCATCGGCAGCCCCACAGGTGTAATCTCGAAAATGCCAAATCGCGGCTGACCAGCGATACGCGCCATGTCGTCGACAAGAAGATTGGTCGAGGTACCGATCAGGGTGCAGCAACCGGTAAGCACGGTGATGTAAGAAAGCGGCATCAAATACCGTTTCGGCGACTGCCGAAGGGCGTTGGCAACGTCGCGGATGACGGGTGCGCCGAGCACGACGATCGGTGTGCTGTTGAGAAAACAGGAGACCCCGCCGATCATCGAAAGCAGCAGCCAAAGTCCCTTCGGCCCCATCCGTTGGCACAAGGAGACCCCCAGGCTGATGGCCCGGTCGAGCAGACCGGAGAGCTCGAGCGCGTATGCAATGACAAATAGCGAGGCCAGAGCGATGATCGCCGGGCTGGCGAATGCCCCTTGGACTTCTGACGGTCGGACAACCCCGGTCATCAGGAGAATGGCAGCCCCAGTCAGCGCCACGACATCGGCGCGCAGACGATCCCAGATCATCATCACGACAACCCCGGCTAACACCAACAAGGTCAGAACTTGATCTACCGTCATCACAAACTGCCTCGAACGATGGCTTGCACGTGTCAATGATTGGGCTCACCTGGCCGCGTCGATTATGGTCTGGAGAGAACTCATCACTTTGCCTATCAATGGCTGGATGCATGAGCCAAGCCCCAGGACCAGCCGCCTTGTGATTGCCGGCACGCTTGCCGCCACTATGGCAATTGGTACGGCCGGCTACTTTATCGGGCGATCGAGTTCGCCTGGCCCTGTTCCGCCTGCCCTGGCTCCGCAGCAACCGGCCGCGATCGTTACGCCGCGTCCTGAACAGCCCCGCATATTGGGGCGCGCTGATATTCTCACTCTCGGCGATCGTGCGGCCGATGCCTTGGCATCCGAGCGTCCCTTGCCGCAAGATGTCGCCAAGCTTGCGGGACGCCGTTTCGAACTGGCGATCCCCTTCGGCTGCACCGGTCCAGCGCCGAAAGGCGCGGAGCCCCTCTTAAGTTGGCGCTACGATGCTGCGGTCAAGGCGCTGCGTATCCACGTGCAGTTGACTGAATGGCAGGCGTCGGAATGGAACCTTGCCGATGCGGTCGCCTCATCTCGCAAGATCGAAGGCCTCTGGGTCCGGTGGCCATGGTCCTCCTCGGAAGTCTGCCCGCAAAATGTCGGCCAAGCCGTCGCGACCGATGCGCAGCCCATAACGTTGCCCGGACAGACCCTTGCGATCGGTCTGATCGGACCTTCCGATCCCGCTGGTAAGGAACGGTTCCCCCGCGCCTTCGACGCCGTGAAGCAGGTTGGGCCGGATCAACTGAATGCGGCACGCGGCTTCGTGCTGTGGCTGACCGGGCGCGTCGGCAAATTGCCTGATGGTCAGCCGGTTCGCTGTGTTCAGCCGGCAGGTGTCGAGCAAAAGCCCATATGCCTAGTTGCGCTCTCGCCAGAGGAACTGCGGATCGAGAACCCGCTCTCAGGAGACGTGATCGCGATCTGGTCGATCGGTGATAGGGTGCGAAGCGATTGATCAATTTGCGTGGACATGAGCTTGCCCCGTTGCTCCGGGTCCAGAGCGCCTTCTAGCGTGATGAGCCGCTCAAAAAGTCTGCCGGTGTTTGTCCGGTCCGCTTTGAATAGCTCGGCGCGCCGGGTTTCGCTGAAAGGCTCCGCCTGGCCGGTGCTGGCGATCGGTGTTGGCCTGCCCGCGATGACTGGTCCGGTTGCATAGTTAGTTGATGCGCGCCTCCGATGCCAGCCTGGACGGGAGGCGGAGCGCAGCGGAGCCGAGCGGGTAGGCTGGCATCTTGATCGTTTCCGGCGCCGGCGGACGATAGCCTAGACTGCTATGCGGGCGCAGTCGGTTGTAATGGTCGCGCCACCAGCCGGTCACGATCCGCACCTCTTCGAGGCTGTAGAAGATCTCGCCGTTGAGCAGCTCGTCGCGCAGGCGGGCATTGAAGCTTTCGATATAGCCGTTCTCCCACGGGCTGCCCGGCTCGATGTAGAGGGTGGTGACGCCGAGACGGCCGAGCCATTCGCGTACAGCGTTGGCGACGAACTCGGGGCCGTAGCACATTGGGAAGCTGCCCCTCGAAGGCAGCATTCGCCTTGATGGAGACA
>ERZ1292644.1079-Hain-H14-01um-R2-1079-length-14960-cov-7_pt1 | contig 14960 bp, 24 predicted proteins | sample MGYA00564402_ERZ1292644 | MGnify/ENA primary metagenome ERZ1292644 (study PRJEB36523, sample SAMEA6512644) | groundwater metagenome | collected 2019-01-09 | study: AquaDiva: Metagenomics assemblies of 32 groundwater samples
TTCATTCCCTCAAGATTCGCTCCCTTGAGATTCACCCCCCTAAGATCCGCTCCCCTAAGATCCGCCCCCCTAAGATCCGCCCTATTTTCTTCCACCGCTTCTTTGATGGATGTCCGTTTGCTACTTACGATAATTGCGCCCGTGTCATGGTGTAAAATTTCCACGATAGTATTTGTCCCTTCTTTTTATTGACATTAACTTAGGTAGGTCTTCGTAATTACGCGGAGGCAGGCGACGCGGAATTTTTGGGGCGAGATCTTCAATGGTCTCCGCCATGGGCTTGGCGCTCTGCCGGCAAAACCAGCGGGCATCTTCCATGTCCGCAATTCTCTTCATGCGGCTTTTGCCTTCAGCTTGACAACTCGCCGCCTTTCTAGCAACGCAGCTTCCACGCGCCCATAGTCCTTGAGCAATATTTCCCCCAGAGAGGCGACTCGTGCGTACTTGAGAAATGCCGCCGAATCGGCTTTCGTCTCCTCCAGTAATTTATTCAGCATGTTCACTTGCTCCTTCGAGATAGGGGCAGAGACAAATTCTTTCCCGTCGTTATCGGAGGCCCCAGTTGTGATTCCTAGCGCCCCACGAAATGCGTATCGCTCACAAAAAGTAGTAGCCCCAGCAATAGCGTGCGCCTCGCTGAGCTTACTCTCCTTCTCAATGCGCGCTAAGAACGGTGTCCGTGTTTGATGCCCAGCGGCATGTCTGAGAATACAGATGACCTGCACATGCGTTTCTGTTATTTCCCGATCGAAGGAGAACGAGAACCCATACTTGGCGCGCAAGTCTCTTGTGGTGTCCATTATGTTGTCCATGTCAGCGTACTTGGCGCTAAAGGTCCCACCGCCTTTTGTCGGGAATTGTATGGACTTGTTCTTTAGGACGATCGGGCACTCCGATTGAAATTGGGAAAGAGCCACGTTGAATTCTCGTTCAGCTTGACGCCCCTGCATGTCGAGCATCACTTGAGACAGCGTCTTTATGCCCTCGGGATCTATCCCCTTGAGGATTGCGGAGTTAAGTAAGTCCATCGGCGTCAATTCTCTACGCGGTTCGAGAACCGCGACTTCGGTTGTTGCTTCCATCGATTTTCTCCTTATTTTCCCGAGCCCGTAGCGCCTGCGCCAGGGCTTCGCGGACAAAATGTGACAGGTTTAATCCCTCAATCCGTTGCAGTGTCTTGAGAGATTTGGCAAGCTCGTTGTTGATGCTAAAAGACATGATTGAAAAAGCGGTCATAGGGTAGCTATTCAGCCTTCCAGACTTTAGGTCTCCCCACCCACGGCGGGGGTGTGGACCTTTGTCTTTTAATGTTCTCCATCACCTCAGCGTACTTTTCCGGGCCGCCCACAACAGCCGCGAATTCCTTCACGCCCGCGTTTTTCTTGCGATTGTTGCACGGGGAACACGACGTGAGCAAATTCGTCGGTTCGTCCCCCCCCCCTTGGCTTCTCGGCTTGATGTGATCAAGCGTCAAGTCACCAGTGGACCCGCAGTATACGCAGCGGTGAGAATCCCTGGCGAGGACTTTTCTCCTGAGAATTGAGGTGACCATGACTCTCCTTTCGTCTACTTAGTTATTATAAATAATAACGTTAATAAACAAGGAGTCAATAGGGTTCGGGGAGACGGGGGGAATTTATTTAGCGGTGAGTACGGACTCGACTATGGAGACAACCTTTTCCGGTGCATTGTCGACAAACACGCCGTCGCCAACATAATTGGCAAAATGCAGGCGGAGAAACGACTCGTGTTTCTCTTTCCACTCGGGAGTCAAACCCTCAGAGATTAACTTGTGGGATATCGCAGCAGCGTCCTCAATTGTCGCAGCGGGGGGGACGGCGCCCTGGTCCGCGTAGCTGTAGGTAGAATCGACGAGCGGGATTTCCACGAGGGGCTTGTTGAACGCCATGGCTTCTATGCCGGTAGTAGATGCTCCCACGAGCACGCAAGCAGCCGCTGCGGCAATCAAGTCATAGGGGCTGGCATCGCCGGACACAGTCCGCGTGGAGGGGATCTGCCCAAGGATGCTCATTGAAAGTCTGACGATATCGGCTCCTTGAATAGGGTGGAACTTAAAGACGCACACGTACTCGGGATGCTCCCACAGGAACCTGATAAAGGCAGGTGACTGAAGTTGAGCATACGTTGCAAATCCCATAAGGAAGAGGATCAATTTTTGCCCTTCCTTGATGTCGTATTTTTGCCTTGTGTCCGCGATCCGCTCCTGCGTGCTCGACTCCCGTATCGCCGGAGGGAGGTCTATATTCCCTACGATTGGCAATTTTGCGGAATCATTTCCCGCAGCAAGCAGCACGGACTTGTCTGCTTCCCCCCAAAGAAAGCATGCATCCGAATAATAGGCATGTCCGCGGTACATGGGAATTGCCGAGTAGCACTTACCCTCCTGGAAGGTGAAGAAAGGCAGCCCTCTTGCCTTCGCGCAATAGCCTGTCGAGACGCCCCAAGAATTTAATTCGTGAAGAGAGAAGACAATGTCCGGCTTTAGATCGTCCATAAGAGCGCCAATACCGAAGTGCGCTTCGATCGCCGCTCTCAGGATTTTGTCAAGGATAATGACCGGGACATGTTGTAGGTTCTCGTCACGAAGAAGCAGTTTCTGCCATCGCTTACTGAGCATTGTGTACGCTTCATTGACCTGAGCGATGATACTGGGACTCAGAAAATCGTTGACGTGGAAGAAAGGCAGCCCGTTTTTTTTGAAGGTAATTTCAAATGCCGCCTCCGCTTGGGCCGTGAAGTATTCAATCGTTGCCCCACGTTCCTTCAGCTGCCTCATGACCGGGGAAAGAATGCGGTCGTGATAGGCTAACGCCTCAAAAACCAGTACTTTCTTCCCTGCAAAAACGTCATTGGTCATGTGCCGCTTTTCTCCTCTTCTTCTTCTTCTTTGTCTGGTGCTACGACGAGTGTCTGTTCGGGTGGAATTTGCTTCCATTCGATCTCCATCGTTTCTAGCTTAGTCCCGACTTTCTCTAGCTTCTCCAGGAACAGGACGTAGTTATTAGTGACTTGCGCCGAGGGGGACATCTCGCGCAAGAGCCCCAAATTATGACCTATAAGAGTGAGTGCCGCAATTTTATCGTGGAACTTAATGACAGGACGCGCACGCCCCTCGGCATCGTACGTCACTCGGTACTCCGCAATCGCAGCGGCTGTGTCCTCGTCTAGTTTGTCAGAAGCGGTGAGGGTAAACTTCCCCTTGTCATTCCACTGGATCACATTGCGGATATCCGAGTACGCTATGCGCGCCAATTCGATGAGGGTCCGCTCCACGGACAGCGTGTACTTTTCTCTGTTCTTCTCGACCGCCATGGTGATCGCCTGTTGCCGCGCGAGGATTCTTCCCTGGTCAAGAAAATCATCGTAGGCAAAAGCCCTACCCTCCCAGTCGTATTTTTTCTGCCAGTCATAAGCGCGTCCTATGCGTAATTTTAGCTGCTCGCAGACTCTTCGCGCACTCCGTTCACCGGACAATTCCCGATATGCGACAAAAGCTTTCCACGCCCCATCGTTCTCCCCTGGGAGTCTACTCCAAGGCTTAGGGTCAGAGCCCAGAACTGGTTCAATGGGGACCGGTTTCTTCATGTTTTCGCCAGGATACTGCGTTCGACAACGTCCGCGAGCTTGCGCCTAAAGAGTCCCGCACCGACAAAGGAGCGGACAATTGCCGGAATCTTGGCTGCGTCAGGCTCCCATACGGTCGAGATAGCCTCCCACCCCCGCCGGCCTGCCGCCTGGCTAATGATAGTCGGCACGCCGAATGTGGTTGCCCAGTTCAGGAGACTAGAGGCAAGCGGAGCAATGATAAGGTCAGCGGCTTGAACAAGCAGAGCGAAGCCAATTTGCGTATCGATGACAAAATGTGGAAGCTTCGCTATTTCGTCCGCGTATACAATCTGGACTATGTCGACCTCAGTATACTGGCGTCGCACCAGATTCGGGTCGGCTTTTATGACGACAGTATATGGCTCCCCTTGGAAGGTATCGATGAGGGATTGCAGGATCTTTCTGACTTCCCAGAGGAACCCCACATGGTGAGGAATTAAGACAAGGAATCGCTTCCGATCAATCCCCAGAATTGAATATATGGCATTTTCCTGGGAAGCAAATGCTTCCGCGTAGTCGGATCTGTCCTGCCCGATAAGATAGGAGTCGGCAATGTTGAGCAGCGCGATCTGTTCCGGATCATACCCGTACTCGATGAGGCACCCGCGGGAAAACGCCGACTTGACAGCGAAAGCGGTGTGAGGAAACAAGCTCATCGTTTGCTTATTCCCTATCGGGCTGTACTCCACCCCGAGGGTGGGAATGTTTTGTTTCAAGGCTTCGGACATGAGCCACACGTAGAGCCCACAAGCCCCCTTCGTGTTGTTGTCTACCCCCATCATCGGCATAAGGATGAGGTCGCATGCTGGTAACGCGGCAGGGCGAGAGCCAAACAGCAGCAGACTCCCTGCGAAATCATCAAGCGCCAGGACTTTCCAGAGAGGCAGCTCGCCGCCAGGAATGACAACGTCTTTCGTGGTGGCAATCATCTTAGCGATGGCGTCAAGCCGCTGCTCTATGGTGACGCCGGTCCCCTGGAACGGATAGACAAGACATTCCAGCCCAATCTTGCGTGCTTCATCCGCCACTGACTGTTCGTTCGATACGCCGATCAGTTCACAGCCAAGTTGTTGCTTTAGCTTGAGCGCCAATCGCCACGCCTTGTTGTCGCTGGACATGTAGTCGGCGTCCCCCAGCGCAAAAAGTATACGGGTCATCCTACCATCTCCCCCAATCCGAAAAGAAAAATACCATAATGCGTGAGAGCAATCTGGCTCGCTGTCTCGGCGGGGGCTTCGGGTGTTATCCACCCCTTATCAAGGGCGATGCGCTGAAAACTCTCCACTGTATGTCCAGCCAGGGCAGAGAACGGAATTTCTATGCGAAGGTATCCACTCCGCCACATCGAGAACGTGTATTGTGATTCGTTGACGGTGAACCCTTGCGAGAGTAGAAATTCTTGGATCGATTCTTTCACTGATTATCTCCTATAATTACAGGGCAAAATTCTCGCCGCCCGCACCGACGAGAACCAACAACCTTCGCCACACCCGCCCGGAGACGAGCACGCCCATGAAATTTGCGGGAAGCGGAGCGGAAAACCGGCGCTTTTCTATCGTGTTCTTCTAGCCACCCTCGTCGCAGGATCCCAATCGTACTTGATGCGTTTTTCCTTCGCTGCCTGGTTGCAGAAAATACACAGGCACAGACAATTCTCTTTCGTGTCGAGGCGAAGCTTTGATCGCAGGATGAAGTGCTCAACCGTAAGGAGCGACGTTCTTCCGCATAGTTTGCATTTTTGTCCATCCAGTTCAAGTATTCCCTGCGCGAATTCACGGTAGGCGGCACCCTTTAGCTTTTTCTGTCCGGCTTTTGGAAATTTAAGCAGGATTACACCTGCGCTTGCGTCGTAAGCTCGACCTCGTCTTTTCTCACGAATCGCCTGATCCCATCCGCAAACATCACCTCCCACAAGAATCCCCCCATGCCGTCAGGTAACTCGTGGAGCACGGAGCATAGGTCTCCCTTCTTGGCGCGAAAGTTGTCAAATGTGAGCGGGCGCACGGCGATGGCAGTCGTAGTGTCGGACAAGGGAATCTCCTCTTTTTATTAAAACCTATTGACACCACTCGAAATTTGTCGGCCCTGGGTTCCACACGTTCCCATGGATAACTCGACACCAGTGATTGTTAGTCGCGGTAGAATCAAAAAACATTTCGTCAAAAATGCTGTCTACCATATATCCATGATGCGACCATTGCGCGAATACAATATCAGGATCGCCATTGCGCCGCGCTTCACTATTACGGATCAGAGACTCCGTCGAATTCGCAAAAAACATACCTGAATCGTGGTTGCTGTTTGATGAGCTACTTACGACACTCGGGCGCCAGGTATTCATGAAGAGCATGCCTTTATCGTCGTTGGCAGGAGTGGTGACGCCCAGGAGCACTGGCAAGGAGGAGTTCTGCACGAAGATGCCAATTTGATTGCTCCGGAAGGCAGTTGTCCCGGTCTTACGCTCGATAAGGGTAGTGTCGGCGTTATACACGCGTATGCCGTTGTGCCAATTCATGGCGCCGCAGTTGAGGATATGGCGCCGCTCGCTCCGTTGTGATCCGCCGACGAATATGCCGATGCTGGTTCCACGGGGGCCAACATGACTAATGGTGTGGTTCTGGCAGTCAAGAATAGTATTGCTGTGGGGCATCCGTATGCCCCGCGTCCCATAGCAACGGAGGTCTCGGGTGAGAACGTGCCTGCTAGGATTTTCAAAGGTTCCTCCCGCAAGGACACTTCCACAGCCGACGTCCGCGTGACTGTCTGGGGTGTAGAACATCATGTTTAATACAATGAAACTGAGAACAAAAAGAATCTTCACTGTGTATGGTCCTTTCCTTGTGACCGCTTGAATTGATGTGAATGTCCGTGTTTCCGTTGCTGCTCCTGGAAGCTGTGGTGGGTCGCGCGCATTGGGACTCATTAAAGCTCCTTGCCTCTCAACAATTCGCATCATTTGATGGGGCTGTTTGAGCTTTTCATTCGAAAGTTTTATATCAGGACACAGGTATGACGGAGCGAAATTTCATAATGGCTAATGCGCTCTGTAAGTTCCTTCAGGGTTCCCCTGTTCCACGCTTGGATGCCAGCCAGTACGTCGTCTTCTGGCAAGCCATCTCCCCACGAACCGACAGTTCCCAGCAAGTCCGATTGAGCGCCGAGAAGAACAAGGGCGCGATATAACTCAAGAGTAATTTCTCTGTGTTTTTTCATGATTGCTGCTTTCAATATCGCTCAGAGATACGTTGATGAGCGATGCGCTACTGTAAACTCGCGCTTAATGCCCACCGTCCCGGTGCCTTTGGCTGGGGGAGCGGTAGGGCAAAGCCCTCGACTTTAGTCGTGGGTGGTTTACCAGATCGATACCTTCGAAGCCGATTTCCATGCAGGGGAGGAGGAGAAATGCCCCCCCTGCATGGTCGCCACTCGCGCCAGGAAAGGAGATAACCCAGCGTGGTGGTATTTTGTTTCTTCTTTTTTCAATCCCCTACGGGGCTGGCGCAAGCTTGATCTCCTCTTTTTTCAGCGCGTCGTACAATAATCCTCGGATAAGATCGGAACGAGAGATCCTCACCCCAGGCTGCTTCTCCATGCGCCTCTGCAATGATCTCTCAAGTAACGCAACCAAGTCGGGTTGCGCTTTTACGAAAAGAAATGTCCCTTTTTCAATGGCTGCCATAGCGATATACTAGAGGGGAGTTAACGGCGAGTCAATCGGTAGCGGGACATCTACCTGCCCGCAGGCAACGCACGGACACGGTAGCCCCCTCGATAGAAACTTCCTCCTCATCCGCTTCTTATACGCCGCCTGTTGCGCCTGCTTCTTGCCCTCATGCGCCCGGTAATACTCCCGGACACGTTTTCGATCGACAGCGCGCTTGCATTCTCTGGAGCAGGTCAGCGGGGGTTTAGTTACTTTCCTGTCGAAGAGCTTTTGACAGTAGATGCACGGTCGCATTGCTCCCCCTTCAGTAACGCCACGATCGACTGTTCAATGCGAACACGGGTGTCGCGACATGCGGTAAGCGCATCCAGTACCCTAGTCTCTTCCCTGGCGGCGATATCTAACTGCCGGCGTAGATACTTGAGCGTGGCTGTCGCACGTGGGCTGTTGAGAATAGGGGAATGGAGGGCCTCCGCTTTCCTTGCCGCTCGCACCATCACCATGCGCGCCTTTTGACACGTCCGGCACCACGACTGCCACCAGTTACGCTTCTTATGTCGGTAAAAAAACTCCTCAGTTCGCCGCTTCCACTCGTGGCATTTCTTGCATTGTCTTTGCGGCGCATCCGTCACGACTACGGGCAATAGGGCCTCATTGACTTGCGGGAATGCGACAGGCTGGATCGGGTCTATCGTGTATCTTACGGCTAGCGCCATGGTTCTCTCCTCCTGTTGCCCCTTGGGGGCGTTTCTTTCAATGGTACATTTCCCGTTCTTTGCCCCCGGGGAAGGTCCAAGCCCACACGCCGTCCGGAGAAGTCTTCCTAATTATGCCCATCATCATCCTCGCCAACTCGACTGAGGAGGGGCTCAGTCCCGCAGCTTTAGCTTTTTTCTCCATAACTAGGATAGGACATGTCCCGTCTCTCAATAGTTCATCGACAAACATTTGAGCGTCCCTCACTTCTTGCGAAGCCGACTGAGAAAGGGGAGTAAGTGCTGCTTCATGTGAGATATTCCCAACTCCACCCCAGCGGAATTCATTGAGCCGTGTCTCAAATTCCAACACCGGACCTCTCGGGGCCAGATTGTTTTTCACCTGAACAACCCCGACTCGCCGCGCGCCGACTTCCTCTTTCCCGACCCGGGGAGGAAGACAGTCGGAGAACTGGAGCACGGAACGGGCCGCCGCAGTAAAATCTACACTTCCCATCCCGCGATAGAGGACATTGTCTTTCCCGTTCCCTTTCGCCAAATGTCGTACGAGGACAATGGCGCATTGGTATTCCTTCCCCAGACGCTGCAATTCCTGCATGAGGGGGCGGACATGTTCAGCCCTATTCATCTCCCTCCCAGAGGGGAGATATGCTTGAATTGGATCAATCATCAGAACCTTGGCGTTCATGCTTTCGATTGCCCGGGCGAATATATCCAGATCCGATAAGGTGAGCGGTAAAACTTTTCCGTCCGTCCCCTGTTTCCCACTTAACGTGGCAATGAGATCCTGATTTGCGGCTACTGCGTCAAGCCTCACTTTCGTCGTGTCTTCCGGATCGTCCTCAAGGTTCATGTAGATAGCCCCCGCGGGGAACGAGAGATTATGCCCGCCAATAATAGACACCGGCATGTGACCCAGCGATACAGCTCCGGCAAGGGCCGCGCAAAACCATGACTTCCCAATGCCTGGATTCCCCTCAAGGAGAGTCACTCTTCCGAGAGGAATGTAGGGATAGAAGAGCCACTGGATTTCTTTTCTCGTTATGGTGGAGAAGATCCTGAGAGTCGGGGTCCAGGGTCGAAGTCCTCCAACTATTGCGGATGCTTGCACCTGGGCCGTGAGATCATGTTCGGTAAATCCAGCCGCTAGCCAATCCGCAACGTCACCCTTTGGACCTAATCCTGGGAGTTCGACAACGGAAACGATGGCGGCTATTTTGGTGAGAACCTCCCTCAGCCTGCCAGCTAGAATCCTGCCTGGGTCGTCGTTATCCGGGAGAATCACAACGTGCTTCTCTCTAAGCGGGGCAAGCATAGCCGGAGAAAGAGTACCGTTTACCCCTCCGGCATGGGTAGTCGCAACTTTTCCGATGCTTCTGAGCGCCTCAACGCACTTTTCTCCCTCCACGTAGAAGACTTGCCTTGCTGGCTTTATCTCAGGTAGTCGATAGAGGACACGCGGGATGTCCTCAAGAGAATACGTCCAGTCGCCTTCCCCATGGGGAACCCTCGGTAGGAAGAACTTCTTCCCGTCCTTTCCCGCGAAGCGTCCTATTTGGTAGAGAAGCTTTTCTCCCGAAATGTCCGTGTAATCGTAGGTTACGTCAGGACCCCGAGCATTCCATACCTCCCCCGCTTTGCCCGTCTCCCCAGCCGACGTCTTGACGTGGACCGGCTTACTCACCTTTTCTGTCGCTTGCCCAATCCTGACGGCGAACGCCCTTTCGTTCCCCCTTGCATCACATGCAAAGCAATGCCACACCCCTGAGTCGACATTGCCCGACCATGATGCCGTAGAATCGTCATGGAATGGGCATTTCCCGGTTACTTGCCCCGTCGATGATGGGGCGCTTAGTTTTTGGACATGAGAAATAAATAAATCGTGCGCTGAGGTCACTTGCGTTATGCTCCTTTCAGGGAGATCAAGGATCGAACGAGAGGGGATTGGTAGGGTCAACCGGATACGGGTCGGCGTCTTGCAGTCTCTGGTACTGCGCGAACCTAAGTTCTTCGTCCGTTTGGTGCTGCTTTGGTGGGTCGGCGTATTTCCCCTCGGCTACTTTTACGCAGTTCTCTACGTTGTCTTTCCCCTTTTGGCATAGCCAGTCTAACCCTCGCGCCTTTGCTGGATATCCTGGGGAACCTATCCCCTGTCCGCGCAGAAAAGGCGAGAGGATTAACCCATCGAGAACCTTGTTCCAGAAGCTCATTTTGGGAAACGCTTTTATGTACTCCGCGTACTTCTTTCGTCTCGCTGGGGTTATCGCCGATATGCCAGGGCACTCCGCTGGCTTAAATGTCAGGTACATATCAACGAAGCTTTCTACGCTAAATTTGTACTGGTCACCGCTCCCGTGGTTCGCTTTCTTTTTAGCCTCCTTCGTCTCGAAGAGACCCCTTGGCGGGTCCTCGTCCTCCTCCTCGACGGCTGCGTGCTCTGGACGGCAGTTCACTGGCGCGCGCGTAACGTTCTCCGGCGTGTGAGAAAGATCAACGGTGCCCTCTGCGCTGTTGTCGTTTCCCTCTCTCACAGCTTCCGCTTCGCCATTCCCCGTTGGTTGCTCTCGCTTGCCATTCCCGTTTGTGTGAACGTTTGGAGCAAATGAGGGAGCGTCTTTTTTTGAAAAAGACATATCCTTGATCTCTGTAGTGATCTCTGTAGTGATCTCTGTAGTGATCTCTGAACCTTTAGAACGAAACTGTCCCGACCGGGACCTCGAACCCGGTGTGTCCAGTGTTTGCGAACCCGGTGTGTCCAGTGTTTGCGAACCCGGCCCGACCGGGTTCGGGGAGTCTGAGTTACTGGAGACCGGGGAGTCCGGTTTCGGAGAAATAAGGTCGGGCGGGTCGTGCTCTTCGCGCATCTTGTGGAGCACGTCGAAGTTGACGCGGTAGTATTTCCTATGCAGCAAGCGTTCGTCTTTTTCCTCCAGGATACCGAGACCCCTCAGTGACTTTCTTGCCGTGACTTGCTCCTCGTGAGACAGCGCGGTCTCTCCCTCTATCTCGTCCATTGTCTTGTATATCCAGCCGTCAGGGTCTCTCTGCTTTCCGGTCCAATACCCTATCTGGCAAAGAAACGCGACAGCCTGCATGGGCTGATGCACCCCAGCCTTCTTCAGCATGCGGACGTACTCAGGAAAGATGACGATCGGCGAACCGGCGCGATGAAACTTCTCAGTTAAATTAGCCATCTTATTGTCCTGTCCTCAGTTTCAGTAATTCCATAATCTTTTCCAGCTCTAATCTGGCCGTCTGTAGCAACCTCATCTCTTTATCGCTTCCTCCTACGTCTGGGTGTAGCTTTTTCGCAAGCGAGCGAAACCCGCTTTGTATAATAGCGAAGGCCATAGTTCGAGTTGCTTCGTTTCTTAAGGAACCACCCTCTATCATACCGCGACGCTCTAGTTCGCGCCGGACGAATGGTCCAAGCGATGGGCTTAATGCGAGGTTCTGGCTAATCCACTTCAAGTAATCCAGTGGAATGTCCTCTAGTAGCTTTCCTTTATGCAGTCCGAACGGCATTTGCATTTCATTCTCCACAAACAAAAAAGCCCTCGGTAAGCGGCTTGGTAAGTGATGTTTCCACAAAAAACTACCCTAGTCAGCATGGGACTAGAAACATCAACAACCGCTTACGGAGGGCTCTCTCCGTAACTACTGACTAGGGCTTTTGCTTTCCCACCGAACCCAGCGTGGCTGTTACCAGCAACCATGCCAAGCCTTTTGTTTATGCAACAATCAGTCAAAAGAGTCAATGCCCCGCGCGTCTTTTTTGGCTTGCCCAGTCAAGAAGCCAAGGGCATTGAGTCGCTGGAGATTGGCGGAAGCACCAGTGACCAGCGTCACGACAAAATGGGGCTTGCCATGAGCAGAGCAGACCAGGGTCCAGGGATTGCGCCAGTCGAATGCGCACGGAGTTGGATCGTCCTCGTCCGGCTCAGTCTCGTTAATTATCGGTAAAAGTTCAACTGGTCTTTTCATCTCATGTTCCCTTGAATTTCAGCCTGCCCTGGCATAGCGCGCAATAGCCCGTGACGCGCGCCACGATACTACAAGCGTGCCCTTATCTCCAGGTCGCCAGACGGTGTTATTGTCCGTCAGGTTGTGGGATATTACCCAGCATGCCGTGCCGTCCGCGAAGACCACGTAGAGTCGCTTTCTACGGAACGCCTTGGCCGTGACATCCGGATAGCTGACCGGCAGCCTGGGCGGTGCCTTCTCGTGACTATTTACTACACGCGGAGGTACTTCGCGGAGGACCAACGGGAAGCGGCCCCCTAGCTTCTTCCGTATCTCCCCCTCTTCATAACCTAAATGTTGACAACAAAACACAAAGCTCCCCCACTGCGTATCGTCGGACAGTATCCACGACACAGACTCGTTCCACAGGCGATTGACGCGGACGCCGCGCGTAGGGTGCGTAGTAAGCAACTGCCCGATCCCATCATCGAATATTGCCGAGAGTAGCTTATGACATGGGGTCTGTGGTACTCGCGGCGGGTTGTATTGTGACGGCAGTACGAAGTCTGGAGTGAACAGGCTGCGGGTATTTTCTTCAACTCCCCTTAACTTCATTTGACCTCCTTTTCCATGCCTCGCCAGCATTTCCACAACAAAAAAAGCCATATAGCGCGTGTATCTCTCCCCGTCACCGGGATAGTAACGCCTCTCTCGTCAGCAGTAGCTGTAGGATAGATCTGCTGAACGAGAGACAACACGTGCGCCCGGTCTCGCTTCGGGAACCGAGGTTTCCACGTCAATAAAAGAAGATGCTGCCTTTTTTTCGTCAAGGTTCTCGTTTCTTCACTGCTAGGCATGTCTTGACAGCTCCATTCACGGCGGTCGTCTGTACGGCGCGTTCAATAATTTCCAGATAGGTGTGCGTCCCGAGCCGGACGTGTGTGGCAATTTTACCTGCCTGGTGCAGACTCTCCACCAAGGCAAGAAAATCACGGATCAGTTCTAAGTCTCCGGCCTGATCGATCAGGTCGTCCGGCATGAGTGTGTGTGGTGCTTGCGTCATACGTCCTCATATTTCCTTCACCAACGGGAGCCTGGCCCCTTTGTTCCAGCGATACACGAGCTTAGTCGCGTTATCGGGCGCGGAGAAATTTACCATCGTTTCCATGTCCGCGGGGCTAGGTTCCCTATTGCTCTTGCATTGTACAAGGACAACCCCCGCCTTACTGATGCCGATGACATCAAAAGGCGAGTGGCTGCCCGCGGTGCGGAAGCATCGGTAGCCTACCGCCTCCAGTATGCGCATGGTGCGATATTCGTTGGCCCTGCCCTTATTATAGTTCCGGTTTGGCATAGCGCAGCCTTTCTTCACTTGTACGAGGACAGGTTATCCAATAACTACTTACAGCTCGACAGTGTCGCTCCGCCAGGGAGCGGGAAATGGTAACAGAACGTAGGAGCCTCTTCAGTCTTCGGGGGAAGCTCCCAGGGGCGCGACGGGGCAGTGGACCAGGAGCGCAGCTCTGCACCGAACGGAGACGAAAATGCAGGTGAGGTCGGCCACGGCTCTGCTGTAGGAAGGGACGGAGCCCACAGTTGCCCCCTCGGGGGAAGCGCCCACAAGGGGCGTGACGCGGGCGAACCCCACGGCTCATGAGCATACGCCCCACTAGTCAAACACAGAGACAATGAGAGAGCGGCCAAGGGTAGTACTTTTTTCATAAGATCTCCGCCAAGAAACCCACGACTTGAATCGTGGGAGGTTTACTTCAGTATCGTTGTTTAGTCACCGTGCCTTATGGTGGGGTGGGAAAATCATGAGCGAGTTCCTTGCAGCAGCCGGTAATTCTTTCTTGAGCATGGTTTTCAGTGTCCATCCTGAGCATTTCCAGGCATTCCTTCCCACCCCAGATATGGAACCGCAATCGCAAGGGACGATAAGGTCACGGATAAAAGGTTTCATTTCTTTCGTAAGGAGATTCTCCAGATAATAGATATAGTGTTCTTTCTCAAGATCCGGCCCCTTTAAGGGTGTTTTGTTAGGTGCTGGATTTTTCATAATTACTCTTTCCCAGGGAGCTTGCGGGGAACAACCGGGACAGGCATGCCACTCCAAGGGCATTCTTCTTTCTTGTTCCACCACGGGCCGTGTTTGTGTTTACCGAGGATTCCACGCCGAATCGGCGGACCTTTCGGTTGAGCCACCTCATACACTTTTTCTGGCGGCCACACGCGAGTCTGATCTCTGGCTTCTGGGCAGGTTACACCATCTCGCTCGTTCGGTTTTTCCATGACGGTCTCCCCTTAGGAATATTGAAAAAATCCGAGCGCTTCGTAGGCGCGCCGGTAAATGCTAAAATCTTTGCGCGCTATACATTCAGAGTAGCACGCAACCAAATTGTCGTTAGTAACGCTCGATTTATCGTCGGGGAGTTGGCGAAACAGGGCTCGTGCCTCACTCTCCAATTCCTCGGCGGTGAGGCTGGCGATGCGCATCTCGTATTCTTCTCGTGTCATAGTGTCCTCCTTTCCTCTTTTAGTGGGTGTTCACGCGCCCAGCGAATTTGTGATTGTCGAACACAGTCGTGTACGTCTAGGGTTGAGTATCCCTCCGAGGCGAGCCATCTCAGGTCAGCCAGGAAGCGCGTGAGCAGCTCAGCGTCTTCGCTGGCGACAAACAGCAGGGGAGGGCTGGGATAGACGGTTTGAGGGCGTCCAGGGCCGCTTTTGCACGTTCGGTCTGTAGATATCTCATGGTGCATTCTCCGGGGGTTGAGACTCAGTAAATTCGACCGCGACTCCAACCTCAGCGAAGAAAGACGCAATCGCCAGACGTACACCCCTCTCGCTGGGTATCGTGGGGGTATCGTTGGCCACCATTAACCTCTCTACGAGATCGCTGTCGGTAGACGAGCAAAATAACCAGGCAGGCAGATTCTCTTTGATAGCTTCGGGGAGCTGGCTTGGAGAGCTGCGGCCCTGGAGATGAG
>ERZ1292644.1080-Hain-H14-01um-R2-1080-length-14959-cov-5_pt1 | contig 14959 bp, 13 predicted proteins | sample MGYA00564402_ERZ1292644 | MGnify/ENA primary metagenome ERZ1292644 (study PRJEB36523, sample SAMEA6512644) | groundwater metagenome | collected 2019-01-09 | study: AquaDiva: Metagenomics assemblies of 32 groundwater samples
TTCGCCCGCTGTAGCGGGCTATGGCGGGCGAAGCCCGTCAAATCCGCGAAGGCGGGTAGTCAACTTGTTAAAATTATTTCTTCCTCACCTTTGCCATCGCTTTAATGCATTTGGCGCAGGCCCGAATTCTCTTGCCCGCCGAAGCTTTAGCGAAGGCGGGTTTGTCCGAATTTAAAATTACCCATTGAAGATTGGGATATTTTCTTTTTTTAGCCGTCGGGTTATACTTACCGCGGAGTTTGTTGCGCGGCGTAAGAAGCATTGAGCCCTTGCCGCAAATTTCGCAATTTTTAGACATATTATGTGATAAATAATTTATTCTTTATCACATTATTACTTACCATAAATTTCATGCCAAATCAAGTTATATTTTTCATTTATGCCTTATTGGTTTTATTATTTTCAGCCATATTGCATGAAATAAGCCACGGTTTTTCTGCCAAACTTCAGGGTGACAATACTGCCGAAGCGGCTGGCCGACTTACTTTAAATCCTTTGCCGCACTTAGATCCGTTCGGATCAATAATTTTACCGCTCCTATTGGCACTGCCGGCGCTTTTTGGAGCTCCGGTTGTTATTATCGGCTGGGCCAAGCCGGTGCCTTTTAATCCGGCTAATTTGAGAAATAAAAAATGGGGATCGGCTCTGGTAGCTTTAGCTGGGCCTTTAACTAATATTACTTTAGCGATTTTTTTCGGCCTTTTAATAAGGTTTTTTGATTTGTCTTTTTTACCGTCGCTTGGTTTTTTTATAGCAATTATTGTTTGGATAAATCTACTTTTAGCCGTTTTTAATTTAATTCCCATTCCACCCCTTGACGGCTCAAAAATTTTATTCGCGGTTTTACCCGTTTCTTGGCGCAATTTAGAGTTTCAATTGGAACGCTACGGTTTTTTTCTAATTTTACTTTTTATTTTTTTCGGGTTTGGCCTAATTTTGCCTCTAATATTCTGGCTTTTTATGATTATAACCGGCCAATCATTCGGATTTTAAAAAGTTGACAAGTTAGACTATATCGGTTAACTTTAAGGTACAACAAGGGATCTCTGCTAAAGCGGGGATTTTTTTTATTTGCCAGGTGGTGAAAATTCGACTGCCTTTGGCGATTACATTTTGGCTTTTAAAAGCCAAAATATGTCGAATTTCTACTACCTGGTTTGTCTTAAAATGCTTAAACTGCTAAAACTTAATACTTTTTGGCTTAATAAAGCCATAACTCTGGCGATTATTCTGATTTTAACCTTCAATATACCGGTAGAAAATACAAGCGCTTCCTGGGACTATAGAAGCGTGGCGCCACTTATAAGTGGCGGGCTTAAAACAAGAGGAAATCTGTTTTTGATTACCAGCGGCGATTCTTTTATGAGTGTTAACGCGCCTCCTAAGCATAAATCAATAATGACTGTTTTAACGGCCTATTCTTCAACGCCCGATCAGACCGATTCATCGCCTTTTATCACGGCTTCAGGAACAAGAACTCGAGATGGAGTGATTGCCGCAAACTTTTTGGCATTCGGAACTAAAGTTCAAATCCCGGAAATTTTCGGCGACAAGGTTTTTACCGTGGAAGATAGAATGGCAAGAAAACATAATGATAAAATAGATATCTGGTTTCCGGAACGGCACTTGGCCAAAAGATTTGGAGTTAAAGAAGCGGAAGTAATAATCTTATACTAAACCAAAAAATCCCCCCGCATTGCGGGGGGATTTTTTGGTTTGTGGGCGAGGCGAGAGTCGAACTCGCACGAGGTATTACCCTCAAAGGATTTTAAGTCCTTCGTGTCTGCCATTCCACCACTCGCCCGAGGCCTGGGGGAGAATCGAACTCCCGTATAGAGCTTTTGCAGAGCTCTGCCTTGCCACTTGGCTACCAGGCCATTTTATTTTTTATTTTTCTTTTATCTCTTTCAAAATACTTTCCACCTTTGACGCTTCTTCCGGATTTCTATCATAATTAAAAATTATCTTCGGTACCGGTCTAATTTTCAATTTTTTATTTAATAGTTGTTGAATTTGGTAAATCGAACGATTCAGTTTACTAAACAGTTCTTTAGCTTTATTATCGGGCCAGATGCTTATAAAAACAACGGCGCTAAACAAGTCGGTTGCGGTAATAACTCTGGTAATTGTTACCAAGATGCCGGGTTTAGTATCCAAAAAATTAAAAATAATTTTACCTAATTCAATCTTAATTAATTCATTAAATTTTTTAGCGCGTAACTCGCTCACGACAATTTTTTAAACAATATAATTATATCGCCCGATACGATTTTTGGCTCGCCAAAATCAACGCTAATTCCGGCTTCTTTACCAGTTTCGACTTTACCAACCTCTTTTTTATCGGTTTGTAAGCTTGTAACTCTTCCTTGGCCAACTACTGCTTCATTTCTTATAATTTCAATTCTTGTTCCTTTTACAATTTCGCCGGAAATTACTTTGCCGCCAACTACTTGCCGATTTTTTTCCTGGCGAAAAATAGCCAGAACCTCTAAACGGCCGATTTCTTCCCTTTCGGTTTTTGGTTTTAATCTTTCTTCAATTACTTTTTTGGCGTTTTCTAAAACTTCGTAAATAACGTTTCCGGAAATTAAAGTTAAATTTTGCTGCCAAACGCTTAGACTTTGATCGGCTTTTACGTTGAAAGCGATAACTATCGCATTTGAAATCGCAGCCATTTTAAAATCATTTTCATTTACGTTGCCCACTTCCGATTTAATAATTTTAACGTTCATCTTTGATAAACTTTCTTCTAAGGCCTCAGCGGAACTTGAAACGTCGGCTTTTATAATCACATAAATCTTATTTTCTTCCTTTGGAGTTTCTTCAAGAGATTTTTCGATAAATTCGCCAATCTTTTTTGCAGCTCTTAGTGCCGGTGTGAGGGCCGCTTTATCAGATATGAATTTATCGCCAACTTGAGGGAGCTCGCTAAAACCTACAACGGCCACTGGCGAAGAAAACGACGCTTTTCTGATCCGGTTGCCTAAAAAATCCTCAATAATTTTAATTTTGCCGATAGCGGCGCCGCTTGAAATATAGTCGCCAACTTCAATCGTTCCGTCTAGTATCAGAAGCGAAACCACAAAACCGCGGCGAGGATCAAGATTGGTCTCAACAACAACACCCTCAGCTGATTTATTTAGTGATGCCTTAAGTTCGCTAATATCAGCCAAAAGTTCAATTAAATCCAGCAATTCGCTTACGTTCTTTCCTTCTTTGGCGGAAATTTCAACCGAAGGAATTTTGCCGCCCCAGGACTCAACGAGAACGTCATTTTCCGACAATTCTTTTTTCACACGCTCCGGATTGCTTTCGGGCTTGTCAATTTTATTTATAGCGACAATAAAAGGTAGATTTGCTTTCTTAATGTGATCCAGGGCTTCTATCGCTTGAGGTTTAATGCCGTCATCGGCGGCAACAACCAAAATGGCGATATCGGCGGCCTTGGCGCCGCGGGCGCGGAGTTTGCTAAACGCTTCGTGGCCAGGCGTGTCTAAAAAAGTGATTTTTCTATTCTTATGAGTTATTTCGTAAGCGCCGATATGCTGGGTAATATTGCCGGCTTCGCGCTCGGCGACGTTGGTTTTTCTGATGTAGTCCAAAAGCTTGGTTTTGCCATGATCAACGTGGCCCATTATAACAACAACAGGGGGTCTTTGAACTTGTCCGTTTGATTCCTGACTCAAGTTTTTGTTTTCTACGTCTGGCATAACGCGCAAATTATACAATAAAACCGCTTATTTTTCAAGCGGTTGACTACTATTGCCAATTTGACAAAGAAATTATTTCATATAGTATGTATTTCTATAGAGTACTATTTAGTAAACATTAATAATTAAATAATAATAATTTTTATGAACCAATTTTTTATTCAAATTAAAAATATTTTTAAGAAAATATACCCATTAGCCAGTTTTTCCATCATTATTATTCTAATAGTTATCTTTTTATTTGTCCGTAATAATAATGAATTGGGCATAGCCCGTGGGGCCTTCGGAGATGAATATAAAGAAGGGGAACTTATCATAAAATTTAAACACATTTTGCTCTCTAAAGAGGAACAACAACTTCTTGAAACCTTTGGAGCTCAAATTAAAGATGAGATCTCTCAGATACAGACCAAAATTATTACAGTACCTGTTCAACAGGAAAAAGTAATTCAAGCGATATTTGCGAGAAGTCCTCTTGTTGAATTTGTTGAACTAAATTATCTAGCGCACGGCGGACTTATTCCTAACGATCCTAATTATCCAGATCAGTGGCATCACTTAAAAATTTCAGATCCACAAGGTTGGGATATTAGCGTGGGCACTACCACGATTCCGATTGCAGTAATTGATTCTGGAGTTAATCCTACCCATCCGGATCTTTCATCAAAACTTCTTTTGGGTTGGAGTTTTCTTACCAATACTAGCGATACGCATGATGTTTTAGGGCATGGAACGGCCGTTGCCGGTACTGCCGCGGCGCTAACCAATAACAGCATCGGTGTCGCCGGGGTTGCTTGGCAAAACCCCATTGTGCCGCTTGTTGTGCTTAATTCATCTAATTTTGCGACTTATAGTAATATCGCAAAAGCGGTTACCTATGCCGCGGATCATGGAATACGGGTACTGAATATCAGCATTGGCGGAAGCAGCTATTCCTCGACCCTTCAGGATGCAATTAATTATGCGTGGGGGAAAGGCGCAATAGTTTTTGCGTCGGCTATGAATAATAATTGGGATACTCCGGTGTATCCGGCGGCAATGAACAATGTAGTAGCAGTTGCGGCAACAGATCAAAACGATGCTAAAGCATCATTTTCTAATTACGGAAATTGGATTGACGTTGCGGCGCCGGGAGTAGATATTTTTACGACAAATAACAGCGGCAGTTACGGATACCGTAAAGGTACTTCATTTGCCTCTCCTATGGCCGCAGCTCTCGCTGCTCTTACTCTTTCGGTAAATCCTTCTTTAACCAATAGCCAGATAGTGGATATTATTGAAAAAAATACTGATGATCTCGGAAATGCGGGATTTGATACAATTTTTGGGTGGGGCCGAATCAATATTTATAAAACTTTAACTGCAGCAGGAGTTCCATTGGCAACAGATACAACATATCCTACTACAGCGATAACTTTTCCCGCTGATGGCTCAACTGTTTCAGGTATTGTAACCGTTTCGGCCTCTGCATCGGATGATGTGGGGGTTAGTTCCGTAGAGCTTTGGAAAGATAATGCTTTATTTGCTAAAACTCCTTTTTCGCCATATTCGTTTTCTTGGGATACAACTAAAGATACCAATGGCTCTCATACGCTTGTGTCTAAAGCCTATGATGCGGCTGGAAATATAGGCACATCGTCTCCGATTACGGTATCAGTAAATAATCCAAAGGTTATATCAGACATAACGCCTCCGACTGTAACCATTACTAATCCCGCGGATAACTCAACGCTTCCTTCGGTTTATGTTATTATTTCAGTCAGCGCTTCTGACAATGTAGGAGTCAAAAAAATTGGCATATCCTTTGATAATATACTGAAAAAAACCTGTCAGAGTACAACAAATATTACAAGCTGCGGCCATGCCATTCTTACGTCGGGTGTATCAACCGGTGCTCACACTATTGGCGCTTCTGCAACTGATGCTGCGGGAAATACGGCAACCGCTTCAATTACAGTGAAAAAATAAATTTTCATTGTAGAACATAATGTAGGGTCAAATTTTTACTTCCTGGCATAACCCGCAAGTACAATAAAACCACTTATTTTTCAAGCGGTTTAAAATTAAGTTACCAGCTAACAAGCGGCGGTTTAATATTGCGAACGCCGCCGCGAGGATTTTCAACATCTCCTTTATAGCGGGGGATAACGTCAATATACAAATGGGCAATGGTTTGGCCGGCGGCTTCGCCGCATTTGCTTGTCAAATAATTCAACTCACTTAGGGATAAATTTTAAAGCGATTCCATTGATGCAATACCTTTTGCCGGTCGGAGGGGGACCGCCCGCCCGACCGGAACGGTACGTTTCGGGCAGGTCATCAAATATGTGGCCCAAGTGCGCATCGCATCTGGCGCAAAACACCTCGGTTCTCACCATTCCCGCGCTGTAATCGGGGCTGGTTTTAATATTTAATTGCGAAATGGGACTGAAAAAACTAGGCCAACCGGTTCCGGATTCAAATTTGGTTTTTGAATAAAATAAATCGGTATCGCAGCGGACGCATTTAAAAATACCTTCAGATTTGATTTCCAAAAGTGCGCAAGTTCCGGGTTTTTCGGTGCCCCTTTTAACGGTAACTTCGTATTGTTCCAGTGTTAAGATTTCTTTCCATTCCTCGTTACTTCTTTCAATTTTATCAACCAGAATTTCTTTGTTGAGCTCCGCATCAAATATTTTTATTTTTGAGTCGGCCATTTTATTTCTAAATTTTAGAATGACTTCCTAACTGGCGGTGTATTTTAAAAATAGCTCGAACTGCATTTCCTCGCCGCGCTTTGCGCGGCGAAAATGAAGGGGGTGGAAAAAAACGGGCGGATTTGTCACGAACCAAGGGGTTCGTTCCGATTTTTTGGACGAAAGATTTAATTTCGTGCAGGTTTTCTGATTTCGCCAAAAAATCGGTTTGTTTCGTATCTAAAATCCATTCCCACAGGGGTTCGACCCAATTCTTCCTCGGCGATCACCAAACGGATCCCATGCACAGGGTATGCTGGAGATTGCTCGAACGGAATTTTCTTCGTTCTGCATGCAGCGGAACTCAGGGTTTCCTCTCTTTCTCCATCAATCCTATTCCATTTTCGAAGAAGCTTTTGGAATCAGTATGCGTTCCGGTAAACCACATGCGGTATTTGTTTCCGTCCAAAAGAACACTCGGCGCACCAAGAGCTTCATTGGTCCACTGCCCGGCAGTTGCTCGGTCCATTACTGGTTTCTTTTCCTTAACCCAGTTGACGCCATCTTTTGAAGTGGCATGCCAAATAGGTGCAACAATCTTCCCTGCATCAAGCAGAATTGTATAGAACATCTCAAACTTGTTACCATTCCATAAAACGAAGTTTTCGGATATCCCGACATCATTGGCGTTCTCTCGTTCCACATCAAGCGACATTACTACTCCTTTCCTTTCCCAACGAATACCGTCTTTGCTTTTGGCAAGGCCAGTTGCAACCTCCAGTTTTTCAGAAATCCCTCCGTACCACATCCAATATTCACCCCCTTTATATACAACCGTAGGTCCCAGCAACGAAAACTTATCAAATGCTCCCCCGGAACCAAGTTTGATTACTGGATTAGAGCTATGTTTTTCCCATGTGACTCCGTCACGCGAAGTTGCAAGTCCAATTTGGAAACCAGCTTCTGAGTCAGGAATATTGCTTCCCGAGTAATACATTAGATAGGTGCCGTCGGGGCCGACGAGTACTGACGGGGTCTCCACTTTTACCGAATCCCAACTGCTTGATGGCCCGGGGGTGAGTACGGGAACAGAATTTCGATTCCAAGTAATGCCATCTTTGGAGGTGACTCGAAAGATCCGAACAGTATTAGTATCACTGAAATCTCCTTTTACTCCGCCATAATACATGGTATAGAGTTTCTCCACCTTAATGACGGAAGGATCATTCAAGATGCCATCGAGCAGATTCGGATTTGACTTCAAGGTTGGGAGCAGACTACGAGAATACAGCACCCATGGAGCTTGGGAAACTTTCTTTAGAGGAAAAAGTAACCATGATAAGCGGGTTGTTGTCGTTAGTTCTTTCTGTTCTTCCTTTTGTCCCGCTTCGGGTTTTCCCCCTTCCTCAAAGAGCTCACCGATGACTAAGACGATCGCAACGATGGCAACGATGATAAAAAGTATAAGAATCTTCTTTTTCATTTTATGAGGTGGCGAACTGCGTTAAAGACACAAGGCCAAAGGCCAACCCGATCCCGATGCCGACCCCTATCACCGGGACCATAACGCCCCAAACATATTTCCATCGGGTTTCTTTCTGGCCCACGAAGGTCAGGTGAGGACCCAGTGCTAATTTCGGCATAATCATGTGAGTTCCGTGGATCATAACAACGAATGGGAAAACGATAAGTCCCAAGAGTCCTAGTACTCCTCCAGAAAGCATTTCAAATAAACTTAAAGAAAAACCACCGGTGATTAGTGCTTCCGCTGGTGTAAATGCGTAACGACGCAAGATGAAAAACCATCCGATATGTCCGGGAATATACATAATAGACGTGTACAGGAGATCTTGCCAAAGTGTTACGCCTGGGAACAACGGATTGAATGAAAAGCTTACGAGCTCATCAATTTGAGAAAAAAACCACCCAACCAGCACCGACAACACGATGACTGGCAGTGGTATCCGGGTAACAAATGTTGAGAAGAGATCCCGATAGCGCCAGACAGTAATCATTAAAATGTACATGACGGTAATGCTAATCGCCGCGCCGAATGGATCAAATCCTTCGACTACAGTCCCCGTCAATTGATTTGCGAGACCCCCGGCAAACAAAACGAGGGTGCTTATGTAGAACCAGAGCGTGAACCAGCGTGGAAGTAATTTTGCACTCATTGCTTTAAGCATATCATATACTAAACATATCGACTAAAGCAATGAGGTTTTTCCATAGGTGCTGGCTTGTGTTTGAAGAGTGTAAGCTATTTCCTAATTGGCGGAGGGGGTGGGATTCGAACCCACGTGTCCCTTGCGGGACGCCGCATTTCAAGTGCGGTGGAATAAACCGCTATCCGACCCCTCCTTTTTTCTTAGCCAGCTTTTTTCTAAGTAATGTTCTTCAACCACCCACCGCCTATGGCGGGACCCCGCCATAGGCGGTGGTCGGCCAACCCTCCATATTGCGCAGTTATTATATGACTTTTAGAGAGATTAGAAAAGAGCGGATTTTGAGAAAAAATAAAAAATCGTTAAAAAAATCATTAAAAATCAACCGCCGCATTACATCTAACTTATCCACATTGACCGTCTAAACAAACCAGAGTATTACTAAAAATAGTAAATCAACTGCCAAAGATGAACAATAAACCAAGAATCAACGAACTCATCGGTAAGATCCTGGAATTTCTCGGCAAAGAATACGTTACGTTTGGCAAAGCTCATGTCAGGGGTTTGTATGCCTGGCTTTTCATCGGAATCATGGCCGGAGCTGTAGCCGGAATCGCTTTTACGGCGAATAGGAGTGCTGGAGTCGTTTTTATGGCGGATAGGAGTGTGGAGGCGGAGTTTAGACGGGCTAGGGTGGTCTCAACTGGTTGGTCGACTTGGTTCGTATTTCCTAATTGGATCTTTGGCGGACAGTACATAGCAGGTGATCCTTCTGTCGAACTCGCCCCCGATGGATTCCATATGGCCTATACTGACCATGAGATTGTTGGGAGGACGAGTATCAGTCCTGTAATCGACCGGGCTTGGTCACCGGATGGGGTTAATTGGACACGGATCGAATCAATTTTGCACGGACGCCCCAGTTATTGGGACAGATGGGTAGAAACCGCTGACTTAATTCGATTATCTAATGGCACATGGAGACTCTATTATAGCGGTTATATTCCTATCCCTATATTAGGACCTGCTGATATAGGACTTGCAATCACTAATAATCCACAGCCAAAAAATTTTGTTAGGTACGGACGTATTTTACAACGCGAAAATAACTGGTTGGATAAAGATGCTTTGTACAGTCCTGCTGTATTCAAAAGCGGTAACACCTGGTACATGATCTACACCGGTTGGGTGATTAGCGGTCCAAAAGCCGGAATTCGGCTTCTGGGTGCTACATCCACTAATGGCCTAACTTGGGAAAAATACAAAGTTGCTCCAGTGTTGGAGGGGCCACCTCTTGGTCTTGCTTGGACACGAACAGGTGTGGCTGAAGCCCACATTTTAGTCGGAACCGACGGATGGTTCTACCTTTTCTTTACAGGTATTGTTGATGAAGGCGCAACGCAGGAAAGGAATATCGGCATTGCCCGGTCGCGAAATCCTTTTGGGCCATGGGACGTTAACCAAAACCCCATCGTTCCGGATACCGGTTCCGGCTGGAATCATTTTGTTCTGGCGCCAACAGTAGAATTATTAGAGGATCACGTCAAGATGTGGTTTTTGGGTCTTACACCGAATGAAGATGCCAAGGTTGGCTATGCAACTTCATCGTGGCCGCTTTGGACGGGACGAATCTCGCCCTCTCCGTAGCATATCCATGAACAATTCCATGAACAATTTTATAAAACGCATCTTTCTTGCTTTATCGCTTGGCTATATATTTTTCTTTTTTTCTGAATTGGTCTTCTGGTCTTTTTGGCGACCAACCAACACCGTAGGAGAATATGCACTCACTTGGCTTTTCTATAGCGTTCTGGCATACATATTTTTACTGATAGTACACGAATTTAAGGTACGCAATCTGTTGGCACTTTTTCTTGCCGGAGCTGCTTTTGGCTGGTTGGGCGAAGGGGTAGTTGCTATGACTTTCTTTGGCGCAGAGGGAGTTCTGCTTCCTTTCACCATTTCTTGGACTGGTTTAGGGTGGCATGCTTTGATAAGTGTTTTGCTCGGCTGGTACTACATCCAGAAATTTTTAGCAGAAGGAAAAGCGATAAAAATCATATCTCTTAACGCTGGCTTCGGGCTTTTCTGGGGTTTTTGGGCGCATACTTGGACACTGGAGACGCCGCCTATTGTGACCACCGTCTCGGAATTCGCCATATTTGCATTTATCACTACTTCTCTTTTCATAACTGGTCATATTCTCTATGGTCGTTTAAGTGCGGGAACATTTCATCCATCCAAAATAGAAAAGATTTTCTTTTCGCTCATTGCCGCTTTATTTTTTGTCTTAGTCACTGTTCCTGCGCAACCGATTCTTGCTCCATTCGTCCTTTTACCTCTTTTTTTATTACTCTATTTTGCGCTTCGGAAGAATAAGTTGCGAGAAGCGGAACCAGGGCTTACAAGAATCGCCGTGGAGCCGATTCCATTCAAAAGATATCTTCTTATCTTTTTCATGCCGGCAGTAGCCACTCCTGTTTATGGTGTACTTTTCCCATTGGCGCCGATCCTGTGGCCGAATTTTGTTGTCTTTTCTATCTCAACTTTCTTAGGCTTCGCTTTCCTCTTTGTTTCACTCTTTCACATTTTCTATCCTAAAAACCTAGAAGGATTTATTCCTAAAACCTGAAACGGATTCTCATTAAGTATTCATTTGTGATTGTTCTGCAAGTGTTTATTATGTTTATACTCACTGTATTAATGGCTATTTTGAGAAAGTAAAAATCGCCCGTGCCGGGCCGTCAACTCGGTTGGTAGTATAATCGTAATCGCGCACTGTGCCCATAAATAGTTCGTAATCATAACGGTGAGCAATGCCGTTTTTAATATCTCCGGAATCATTAGTGATAAATTCTTTAGTCACATCGTTGTAACCAATAATAACTTCCATATGATAAGACGAACCAGTTCCCAAAAAAGGAATATCAGGATTTTTGAGTCCAAATCCGTAGTTAGGGGTTATTACCGGCCGGCCGGCATTGATCTCTTTTTTAATATCTTCAAGTGTTGGATATTGTTTCACAACAGCGCCGAAAGAAGAATATTTATTAATAATTTCAGCGGTCCGGGCCGCATCGGAATTGGCATTTGAACCGTATAAGATATCTTGTCTTTTAAAAAGCATTCTCATGAAATTTTCAGCTTCGGCGATTGTTATTAATTTTTTGGCGTAATACGCATCTACCATGGCTATACTTGCTTCTTCACAAGCATTTTTCCATGGACCTCCGAAAAATCCTGACGGGGCTTCATTTACGTAGGGAACTTCTAAAATAATATCGGCCGATTTTGGTGCTACGGGTTTCTGTTCATTAGAAATTTGGGCGGGTTTTTTACCGCCAACGGTAAAGCCGGCCTCGGGCAAGCGGGCTTTCGGTTCGTTGTTATTAGAAGGGCTTATGTTTTTATTTAAGCCATCTTTAGCGATTAAAAAAAAGAAAAACACAATTACAGCCAATAAAATTGTTGAACCGAAAATTAATCTTTTTTCCATAGAGTCACCATAACAGGTTTTTGAAGTTTTGCAATGTTTTTAATTAGTGATATTATAAATACAAATAGTTATTTTATATATCAACGGGAGAGGCGAAATGAGAATCCAGAGATGTTTTTACCAGTGTACTCTCATTATCGGAACTCTTATTATATTAAGCGGCTGCGTTTCAAAATCGTGGTCAAAAAGCGGAGAGAAAGAATACTGGAATAATTGGATGAAATCGCATTCAGTTGCGGTTGAAGGATTAGATGTCACTAAATCTGGTGAAAAATTTGAGAATTTAGTCGACATTTGGCTGAAAGAACAAATTGGTGAACTTACCAAAATTGATGCCTTGAAGCTTTTTCCCGAACCAACACGGCGGCGCAAGACCGAAATTGCCGAGTCAGTCGGATGGCATTTTGTGAAAGGAACGAATCTCGATTGGGATTTGTTTGTTATCACTGGCAATAAAAGCCAAAGTTTTGATTTCTTCCTTGTTTTGGGCTTTGACAACGATGATCTTTTGCGCAGCTTTGAAATTTCGTTCGCGCGCAATCCTTCGTTTTCAATTGGCGGAACGACAAAGCATATAGCAGAAGCTGGAGTGGCGTTTGCCAGCGCTTGGGTTTTGTCGCAGATGATGGAGAAAACTCTTAATGCCGCATCTGATCATTTTGTAAATAAACTGCGTGGTCTTTCGCCGGATCTTAAAGAAGCCATTTCTGGTGGGATTAGAAAGGGCCTGCCAAGCGATTTCACCACTAAAGGTGGAAAAATCACAGGAACTTTTGATGGAAAACCAATAGAAATTGACATTCCCGGCACGGGGTTTGAAATAAAATAAGCTATAAAAAATTACCATTTTCTTTGATGAAAATGGTTTTTTGTGCCGAAAATCCCCAAGCGCATTTATAGATTTATGGCGACCAGTACCAGAATAAATTCGGTACTGGTCAGCCCCGAACCGAACTTGTTCTGGTTCGGGGTGGTGTATTTTAAAAATATCTCGAACTGAATTTTTACCCCGTAGCGAGCTTGCTCTGCTTCGGGGCTGTCCTCGTCCCGCTTCGCGGGACTCGGATTGGGCGGGGCAAAATGAATTAAAAAGCCGAGAGCATTAACAATTTCAAGTTTTTGGCGACAAACTTTCTAATGGAAGAAATTTAATTACGTACCAATATAAACAAAAAGTTACCGCAAGAAAAATAAAGAAATCAAACGGAAAAGGTAAGAGTGTTTCGGCAATAGGGACTAATACTGCCGCCGATAGGAGCAATTTCATCTTTGGAGGATATCCCATTGCCTGAAAGAAGAAACTTATAATAGCTGAATAAATTAAAATCCAGCTGGCGATGGTAAAAACCAAAAGAAATCCTTTCGTCGGATTAATATTAAGAAGAATAATGCTTCCCATTATCATCAAGATGGCGGTTCCAACGATAAAACCCAATAGTTTCATGCGAATTGGTTTCGCTTGCTCTAAAATGAACAGCGCCGGAGCTCCAAAAACAACAGCCCAATATATAAACATGCCATACTGTATCGCGGCGCTCCATGGAGGATGATTGATTAAAATCCATTCAAATAATAATCCGATAATACCCCATATTATGAATTGAAAAATAAGGGTTTTTGCCGGATTATATTTTCTATTTAAGAATCTAAATAATAAAAATGCAAATACCAAGAGAACGGCATTTATCCGTAGAGTATTAAAATAGCCGGACCACCCCGACGATTCTGTATTCATCAAAACATTATTTTGCCACTCCGGCACAGCAGTCAAAAGCAGACCAATTCCGACAAAAACAATCAATTTAAATAAAAGTGAAAGCATTTACTAAAAGTAGTTTAACTCTTGCTTGTCCGATGAAAAAATCTCTTTTGTCCTTACGAAATATGGTTCCCAACTTCGCCAAGGCTACGATGGGCACGGCGAGCCGATTTGTTTTCAGGCCTGTCCCGTAGTCAACCGCAGGTTGTACTATCGGGGTTCTTTGGCAGTTTGCGCCTCGCTTAGCGAGGCGACAATTTTCCTTCAACTTCGTTCAGGACGGTGAGTCCGTCGAACCACAAGTTTTTCCCTGCCCCGTAGTCAGCTTTGCTGTACTACTGGGGTTTGGCGGTCAACTCTCTTTCAAATCGCATGACGGATGTTTGAATAAATCCACTTCATTTCAGAAGCAACCGCTCGGCATTTTTGTAGGCGTAATTTTCTTGTACTGATGGATCCAATCGGCCAATGAATGACCGCGACAACTCTTCAAATAAACGGCTTATCTCTTCGCCATAATGCCACGACGCGCCTCCCCTGTCGGTTCCCCACGTGAATCTGTCGGGATGTTTTTCAATTTTTGTTTTCCATTCATTTACAGCTCCATCCAGTATGGCGGGAAAATTTTGCGTTAGTTTTGATACATAATCATTTTCAGAGCTTGATATATGAAGCGCGTCCGCTGGAGGAAAAGGAAGTCGGGAGAGAACCGCGTCTATTGAGTAATAAACATTCGGATATTTGTCCATCAAACCAATGATGGCGCCCTCTATCTCATCCCCGTGAAAGTAAAACTTCACATTGGGATATTTTTGCAGAACATTTTCAACGGCCTGTTGCTGCCCCTGGTCAGGATGAATCATTACAACGAAATTATTTTTTTCGGCTAAGGCATATATATCAAGAAACTGCTGCTCGTCGGGACTTTTGGGGTAATAACTCTGGCTGGGGTCGCCTCGGTTATAAAACGCCATTTCGCCGTAGCCGGTGAATAGTCCTTTATGGGCAGCTTCAATATCTTCCAATGCTTTTAGGTTGTATTGAACGGGCGCTAAGAATACACGGATTTTCCCTGAAGAAGCATTTTTTATGGATTCTGCCTCGGCCAGTCTTTTTTCTAACGACAGCTGGCCATTCCAGTAGAAAAGAATTGT
>ERZ1292644.1081-Hain-H14-01um-R2-1081-length-14958-cov-4_pt1 | contig 14958 bp, 19 predicted proteins | sample MGYA00564402_ERZ1292644 | MGnify/ENA primary metagenome ERZ1292644 (study PRJEB36523, sample SAMEA6512644) | groundwater metagenome | collected 2019-01-09 | study: AquaDiva: Metagenomics assemblies of 32 groundwater samples
CTCTTACAACTGACGGTACAGGGAATGCTGAGCTTGTTGTTCCTGCACAGTCTATTTCTGGTGCAGAAATTCTCAACGGCACAGTTACTCCAACTCAACTGGGTACTGATTCTGTTTCAGCAGATGAACTCAATGCACTTGGAGTAGAGGCTGAGCTGGAGGCAGTTTTAGACCTACAAGACCTTCAGGGAGCAGTAGTTGATGCACAGGTGCCTGACACTATTACAGCAAACAACTACCTTCCGCTTGCTGGTGGGGTGCTGATCGGAGAAGCCACGGTTGATGCTCTTGGCCTTGAATTCACTCCCGGTGATGCACTCACCACCTGCGCAACATTCTCAGTCACTGGCGGTGGCATCTTCTATGACGATTCAGAGGGGAAGTTCAAAAAATGCCAGGACAACGTATTAACTGATCTTGATGCAGCAGGTGCCGGCTCAGGTGACATTACTGACGTGTTTAACTGCTCAACGGGTGATTGCGCCTCAATTGCTCTTACTGACGGTGACTTGCTGGACATGAGTGCCGTTGCGCCGAACACGACAACTGAGGGACTTAAACTTCCCCAGGCTGCTAGTTGTGTAGGGGCGACAGCTGATGGTCAGGCTTGCTGGGACACCGATGACAATGTGTTGGTTATTGGTACTCTAGGCGGCCAAAAGATTGTTGGCAAAGATGAAATGACCTATCTCACACCGTCTGAGTGGATGCCAGAATTAACGAATGGACCAGAGAAGGCACTAATCGACGGAACGAATTTTGACTATCTCGTCTTGGCTTTCGATCAAACAACTGCTGAATGCGCTACCGCGCAGTTTGGTCTTTCAGGTGATTCTACAGTCGCAACAATTTTTGGCGTTCGTGTCCATTGGACAGCAGCCGCTGGTACAGTGGCACAAACCCTTGACCTTGATTTTTCGTTTTACTGCAAGGCCAACGATGAGGTGCTTGATGGTGCTGCAACATCAACAGTGACGGTCAGCGATGCCCTTCTTGCTACGGGGGATACACATCTTGCCACCAACACTGTGACGAGTGGGTGCACCTCTGGTGAAGTCGTCATAGTCAAAATGTGTCGTGACCCGGTAACTGATAACCTTGCTGCGGACGCACGCATCTTGTCCGTAGCGATCAACCCACAATTCTAAGGAGGCCATTCATGGTATTTTTTATAAGTCTTTTCTTGTTGCTCATACAGCTGAGCACTCCGGGTTTTGCCACCGAAGACTTGACTCTCACTACCCTAGAGGTCAAACCCGACATCTCTTCCTATCGTGTGTCGCAATTGAACCTTGATTGGGATGCACCACAAATCACGATTGTCCTACTGGCGTCGAGTGGAGAACGACGCTCGTTTGTTTATACTGATGATGCAGCACTTACGCTAATGCGGCAGCTTAATAAGGCTAACCTTTCCACTGTCTCTCTCCATAAGCGGATTCTCGAAAAGCTTGTGACAGATGGACTGCTTGCTGGCTTAGTCACGGGGGCGGCGGATTAAATATGAAGACACTCTTTTTGCTCGCTGCACTTCTTCTCTTTGCTAGGGACGCTCTCGCAGTCACGCGTTGGGTCAGCGCTCCCGCTCGGTGCGTCAACAACGGTGATGGAACAACCAATGCCTGCGCGGCCACTCCAGGTGCGGTTGGGTCGTATGACGGAATCACCAATCTAGATTTTACTGGCCTTGGTGGCGGAGATGTTATCAACTTGTTTTGCAGTGGAGACAATGATACATTCAGTGGAACCGTAACGGTGACTGTAAGTGGAAGCGCTGGTAATAATCTCACTATCCAATCAGACCCAACATCCTGCGGTACGCCTACTACTGGTCTCACTGCCACTCACTATACTTTGACTGGCGCGAACATTGAATTTGCGGCTGGCATACAGGATTATATCACTTTTAGAAATTTTGCTATTGCACCAGCAGCTGATAGCTCAGTTCTACAGCGTGGACTGATTACCGTTACTGGGGGCGTAGGCAATGGCATTATTATTGAGCACATGCTGCTTGATAAGAGTGTGGCAACTAATGTTGATGCTGACAACATTGAGGGGCTACGGGTTAATTTTAGCTCTGCTACACAGGGCAACACTGTCAACGACACCTTTATTGTACGGTATACGGAAGTTCTTGACAACAACAGTAATGATAATGAAGGGGTAGGTTTGCGCTTCCTTCGTGGTAGTGGTACGGGCGCAATGCAAAGAGTGCAGCTTTATCAAAACTATATCCATGATGTGGCGGATCAATGTATTTTTGCGGGACCAGATGGGGAGAATAACACCTATAATTTTGAAATCTATGGCAACTCCCTGCGCAACTGTGGACATTCTGCTTCGTCGGAGGGGATGTGGTGTATCTATGGGTCAGGAACACGCATTCATGCGCACCATAATTTCTGCGATGCAACGAGCAATCTCCTTGCTGGCGGAGGATATCGTATTACGAGCGGCGGGAATATGTACGAGTGGAATTGGCTAGAGAATCTCCCTAATAGTCCCCTTTCCGCATTTTCCCTGTCTTATGATGGAACGTGCTTTGAGGAGTGCACCTCAGTGTCTACTTTTCGACACAATGTGGCGATTACAGACCCGTCAGATAGGCATCTCCAGTGCATACGGATGAATACAAACACACAGTTTGAAGCAGTGGCGGAAAACAATACTTGTTATGGGCAGAACTCAGCCCTCTTTATTGTTGGTACTGTCTCGACTGTGGCAGTTGCGCGTAACAACCTCTTCCTCAACATTGGTGGTTCTGGGACACGAGATGTAATTGACCGTTCTGATACGGATGGTTCATGGACAATTGATTATAACCTCTTTGATTGGACAGCGACGATTGAAGATTTTGTGACCTCTGCTACCCCGACTAACTATGCCACGATTGCAGCGGCGTGTGCTGCACTCTCGTACATCGGCTGCAATAATAAGGGTGGCGTGGGGCTTACTGACTCTCTCATTGTCCACGATACGACACGTCTTGTTCCTGCAGGCCTCCATTCAGGTGTGTTTGGCTTCCAGGCAATGAGTGAGGGAGAAGCTAATCATCGTACAGGCTGGGGGTTCGATACTGCCAACGCACACCCATCTGGAGTAGGACGACCAATAATTGGAGCTGTAACAGATTGGGGGTTCCCCTGCGTGGGCGCGTATGAGCTAGCTAAAACAAACGGGGCAGTTCCAACGAAATTCTGTGAGTCCCGATGAAATATCTCTTGTATGAGGTACATAATTGAGCTTCGCGCCGGAGCGAAATTGATATGCAGCAAGATAGATTCTTCAAAGGAGAAAAAGTATGGATACACTTTTCCACCGACCACCACTGTCGTGGCTCTATGCGCTCATCTTACTGGCGTCATTGGCGCTGGTGGATATGTCTTACTCCGCAGGGCTCGTGTTCAATGATGGCTTTGAGGATGGCACCACAAATAAATGGGCACAAGATGATTTCCGCGATAAATGTACGGTAGTCTCGTCTGCACTCGATGGAGGGTCGGGTCCACAGACAGGCACGAAAATGGCCCAGTGCAACTGGAATGGAACGCTCGCCTGGAACGCGGCATCCCGCTTTGAGGTCCTCTATTTGACCAATTGGAGTTATACGACCGAGACCTTCTTGCGCTGGTGGGTTCGGGTGGATACTGACTTAGCGGGGGGTAATGGCCCGAAGTATTTTCGTATCGGGCTCAGTAATTTTGGGGTTACTGACTCCTACAGTGGGCTGCTTCCTGGCGGCGCTACCCTGGTGTTGTATGGCGATAACGCCCAGCAGATTGGCACGACCTTTTGGGGTGGGGGCAGCTCTTTGAGAAATGGCTCGTGGCACAAGGTCGAACTCTATCTCAAGGAACACAGCAGCACGGGGACTGTACGGCTATGGGAAGATGATGTTCAGCTCTACCAGGCGATTGATATCAATACTGATCCGGGACTCACCTGGGCGCGGTTCTTCATCTCATCAAACTGGTCTGGGGCGGAGGGATGCTGCGATCACGACGCGAGCAACCATATCTATTGGGACGAATTTGAAATCTACTCAGATACAGGGACCGGAGCAACGGGGTCGATGTCGGACGGAGATATTACAGTAGAGAGTATCCCCTTCGCTCCGAGTGTATTGACAGTGGGTTCTTTAGTGCAAGGGGCACAATTTTAAGGAAAAGGAAGGTAGAAGGAAAGCAATGATAGATTGGATAGCAAAGAAACGTGGGACGCCTCGGCTGGTCTAGATTTGCGATGCGAATCCGCGATAGGAAAAAGCAGCACGAGTCCGGTCATCGCAAACTATTGTGCTATCATGGTGGCCTTTATGAAGATGAGAAACTGAAATGCGTATTTATCTTGGTCCATTTCAGTGGCGCGAACGAATAAGCAGCAAGACAGGACTACCCTTTCCAGTGGGGATATTCGGATGGCGCATGCCGGTAGGTGCTACTCAGGCATTCGACTTTCGCGGGCCACAAGGGATAGAGAGTATAGACGCATTCTCCCCGGCGAAGGCGCTCTTTGTCTGTCCTGATTCAATCCTCTTGATTGCCCCTTTTGAACAGATCGCCAGTGATCCATTAGAAATGCTTTCTAGAGCTCGGCAGCAAGCTCTAAAGAATATCTTTAATGTCACAACTTCCGTTTCTGTTCGATTTATTGATCTTCTGCACGAATTGAGCACAGGACACACAGACCTTAGTGGTGCTGTCACATCTCCACCTCGCATCGCAAGTACGGATGGTAAGATCAATCATGTTATCAATGACTTGGTCGTGAAATCAGTAGAAGTAGGTCCAGGCATGCTAGAGTGGGCAGGGGTGATGGCGCGCCATCAAGCTGAGTATCGCAGCATTCGACTGTTGGGTTTGCCGGAGCTGCACCGGAAATATCTAGGTACCCTCGCCCGAAAATATCGACTATCGGATGTGCAAGTAGTAGATGCGTTCATCCCACTTGATTTGCCAAGAGAAGACCCGATTACTCCTACCACTGTACTCACTGAGAGTTTTTCTGGAACGACGACGACGTTCGGTGGAGATAATACATGGACGGAAGTAGTTGGAGACTGGCAGAATTTCTCAGGGGCGGGAGGTCTTGCTACGATAAGCACTACAAGTTCGGCGCGTTGCGAAGGAGTGCTTTCTACGAGTGATATGCGGGGAACATATACCTTGACGGTGGAAGGAAGCACTCCTTATGGGGGTCCTTCGGTACGCTTTGCAGCTGCCGCTAATACACACTATAATCATAACTCAAGTCGATCGATTAACGATTATTATTGCACCAAATACGTCACCGGAACTGGGACAGATATTATTGTAAGCGAATTATCGGGGTCCATTACGCTCCCGACAACCGATAAGATTGAAGTCAACGGAGATCAAGAACAGATATGGGCAGGCGCTAGCTCACGAGGGACGGCAACAGATACGGCTATTACAGGTGGAATACGCGCAGGGATGGGCCATTTTCACGGGTCTACTAGTACCCGCTTCGACACCTGGATCGGAGAGGATTTGGTGGCGGCAGAAATCGACCAAGTTTTTCACCAAACCGTCTATCGAGGACGTGAAATAGGGAGGTAAACGAAAATGAAAGTTCGCTTAGCCGTTCGCTCTGTAGCTCTATCGGTTGTAACCACAGTGGAGAGCAAATATTTCTGTGTAGTGAGTGCAGCAAATTCGTATGGGGAGTCTGACAACTCAAATGAAGTTAGTTTCGATGCTGGTACAGTACTAGTCAATCCAGTCAGTTTGACTATTCAAGCACAATAAGAAATCTACTATGACACTCACCACAGCACAATTAACAGCACTCAAGACAAAATATCTGCTTGACTTTGTGCAGAAGTATTAGGAGAACAGCAATGGCTACTCGACTTTATTTCATGCCTGCGATTACAGAAATTCGCAATGATGATTTAACGAAGCACCCCAAATATGACAGTTTATGGGAAGGACGTTCTTTTCAAGTCATGGATTTTGGTGCTGAACCATGGTTTCTTTGTGCTGTAGATGCCGATGATATTATGCATGGAAGTATTGTTGCGAATGCTGACGTACTCGCGTTTCCAGTAACATTGCTCGATAGTGCAGTAACAGATGTATGGAAAGCTGCGGTTAATACTAGACTCGAAGCAGCGTTTATCCCAGTTGATTGGATCTTGGCAACGATGACACATCGAGAGGTTCTGCGTGTCTTTGTGCATATGTTTCAAGTATTGCAAGCTCTACAAGGAGCACGAGGCGATAACAGTGCATTCTTTACTAGCCAGACACTGGATACACGCTACAATCAATTGGACGTAACTCTCCGCAATGAGCTTACTGCTGCTGCACAGCAACTCAAGCTGGATACGACTGGTATTCGACAGACGTCCACTCTTCGAGCAATAATGAAAATCCTGGCCGACCAATGGCAAGGTGGACCAATTCAACTCCTTGATATTGTTTTATGAGTGAGCCGATGAGGAGAATCATACTCAAGGAGATGTCACTTGGCAGTATTAGCAACTGACAACTTCAATCGTGCCAATAACGCTGATCTTGGCGTCAATTGGGACGTCCAAAATGGATCCGGTGAGAATGCATGGAAGATACTAAACAATGCTGCCGAGCCGTCAACTCTGGCTAGCAACTGTGGTGAAAGTTATAATGCTGTTACCTGGCCGGACGATCAATATTCTCAAGTAAAATGTTCAGTAACGGGAGCAAGCGCTGGGACAGGTCCTGGTCCGTCATTACGTTGTTCTACGATTGCACGAACATATTATATTATTCAGGTGTCTGAGCATGCGACACAAGCGATTAGTGTAAGGAAAAGAATTGCTGGTGCAGCAACATCCCTTGGAACGATTAATACAGTATGGGTTGATGGCGATGTGTTGAAAGCTGAGATACAAGGTTCGACTATAAAGATATATCAAAATGGTACACAAATAGGTTCAGATATAACCGATAGTGCAATCGCCTCTGGTCGAGCTGGTATTGCTTATGATAACATATCAACCACTGCTTCCGTAGATGACTGGGAGGGTGGAGATTTTGAGATCGTGGCTGCTGAAATAGTTCTTCATCAAGCAGTGTATCGAGGTATTGAAATAAGGAGATAACCAAAAATGAAAGTTAGATTAGCAGTTCGTACAACAGGTGTAGGTGTAGGTGCAGCAGCGTGGGAAATTCGCACAGGAGCTACTCCAGGACAATGGCGACTTATTGAGCTGAAAATCTTCCTGGCTGCAGCTACTGCAAGCGTTTACGGATTGGGGCAACCAGCCGCTATTGGAGTAACACCGACTACACCAGTAGATTTTTTGCTGGACGACCCCAGTGACGTGCTAGCAACGGGCGTTGTACAATCGGCGCTCGCGTGGGCAACGGGACCGACCGTTCCTGCTAACTTTGATGAGCGTATTTCGATTGGTGGCGCGATCGGAAATGGTGGTATCTTCACCTTTCCGCAAGGCTTGGTAATTCCCGTGAGTAGTTCACTGGTCTTATGGAATATTACAGCGAATGGAGTAATAGACGCGCAAGCAGTGCTGGAGTTATAAGCACCAATGATTATCCGTCGTGGTCGAGAGACTGCTCCACGTCCGATTGGGCCATCCCGACTCTTTATAGGAGCTGTTCCTACTGGTGGAGCATTTTTTATTACTCCATCAGGAGCTCTTACATCGGTAGGTACTAATGTATTCCTTATTGGAAAACTTGTGGTTGGAAGTTTATCGAATATCGGAATAAGCCTAAAGGTAATTCAGAAGCCATTTTCTGGTACAATTTCTGAGAATGGTGTAGTATTAAAGCAACCACAAAAATTGTTTGCCGCCGGACTATCGAGTGGTGGAACAAAAATTTTGTTGGGGATGAAAGTGTTCACAGGAAGCGTATCGTCTGTTGGTGTGTTAGTAAGACTCACGAATAAACTATTTTCTGGTATTCTTACAAGTTCTGGTGGATTGCTAAAAGTTCTAAGTAAGACATATGTTGGAGTCTTATCATTTATTGGAACATTGTTGAAGTTGGGAAGTAAATCTTTTGTTGGAGTTCTTACTAGTACAGGAATATTGGGTTCTGTTAAGGTTGCATTGATTGTACTTATTGGAACACTTACAAGTAATGGAACATTATTAAAGTTGGTTAATAAACCTTTTGTTGGAGTCTTATCATCTATTGGAACATTATTAAAGTTGATTAGTAGCTCTTTTGTTGGAGTTCTTAATAATAGTGGAACATTGTTGAAGTTAGTTCTTAAATCTTTTGTTGGGGTTCTTAATAGCAATGGAATATTGACTACTATTAAAGTTGCATTGATTGTACTTGTTGGAGCACTTACGAGTAGTGGTGTTTTGTTAAAGCAAGTACAGAAGGGAATTGGTGGGGGATTAGCATCAGTTGGTGGATTAGCTCGTATGGTACAAAAGAGTTTAAGTGGAGGAGGAAGTTTTATTGGTGTACTAGGAAAGCGTGGTCTTAAATCTTTTGTTGGGGTTCTTAGTAGTAGTGGAATATTAAGTTCTGTTAAGATTGTATTGATTGTACTTGTTGGAGTACTTACAAGTAGTGGAGTACTAACAAGACGAGCAATGAAAGGATTAAGTGGAATAGCTTCTAGTTTTGGTGTTATTGGTAAAATAATTTCGATTATTCATACTGGTGGAATTAGTGGAAGTGGTACATTACGTAAACTAATTGGCAAGATACTATCTGGTGTATTAAATTCTGTTGGAACATTAGTTACTCAGGGTGCTGAGATTTTTCCTACGATTCTTTCTATTGGTTGGTGGAGAATTATTACTACAACAGATGGTTGGTGGAATACTATTAAATCGTCAATAGGTTGGTGGAAAAAAGAATAGGAGATCATTTATGAGCAATGCATCATTTGTAGGACGTACAAGACTAGCTGGAAATGTTAATTTATGTACTATTCATAATATTTGTGGTAATATTCCTCCAAATCTTTCATTAAAAGAGATTTATGAATATGCATTTCCACATAATAAAATTCCGAAAGATGTTTACGACTACCGAAGAAAGAATCTGACAAATATTTTTCGTGGGTTAAAGAAGATTATTGCTGCGAGACTTCTAAATGTTGCACATTTTTATGGCAGACTTGGACTTACGATAATTTCTAATGATGGAAGAATGATCCCACTCGGAATAGTTTCCTTTCGAGTAGTAACAACAGCTGGGGTGAATTTTATTGCGACAAGATTAAATGATGGAGCAACCACGATTGGAAATTTTGATTTTCATGGGTTTGGAACAGGAGTAGTTGCTGAAGCTGTTGGAGATGTTGGACTCGGAACCGAGCTGACTACTCAGTATGCAACGGATAATACTCGTCCAACAGGAACTCCATCTAATCCGTCAGCAAATGTTTACCAATCGGTAGGAACAGTCTCACCAGATACTGGTGGAACAATAGCAATCACAGAACACGGACTGTTTTCTGCTAGTAGTGGAGTAACTTTATTAGATCGGACAGTATTTAGTGCAGTAAATTTAGTAGCTGGTTCGGATTCTCTCCAAGCAACCTACCAATTAACCGTTAGTGCAGGTGGCTAAAAAGATTAAAAGTAAAATTATTATGATACCACTTCCACCTCTTCTTTTTGCTTTAATTCTATCTATTACCGATGGAGATACTATTCAGGCAAAGGTAGCAATTTGGCCTCATCAGACAGTAGAGATTGCTGTTCGTCTTGCTGGCATTGATACACCAGAGCTTCATGGAAAATGTTCTCGAGAGAAGAAACTAGCGCAAGAAGCGAAATCTTCTCTTATAAGACTTCTTCCATTACAAACTCTTGTGGAGCTTCGAAGCATCAAAGAGGATAAATATGGTGGACGTATTGTTGCGGATGTACGTACAATTTCCGGTGTTGATGTTGCTGGATATCTTCTTAAAATTGGACTTGCCCATACGTATAGTGGAGATAAAAAATTAAGCTGGTGTGTGAGAGTAAAAAATTAAGCTGGTGTTAAGTATGTTCTCTTTTTTATCATTAGAAAAAGATGAGTTCATGATTTTAGCAATAATTTCAGGTGGAATTACTGCTGCACTTCTTTCTCAGAAGGCTTGGAAAGAGTTGGGAATAATTCTTTTCTCTGGAATTTCTATCGGTGTTTTTACAGTTCCTGCGATCTGTGAAATACTCAATTGGACTTTTAGTACAACAGTTTTCAGTAATTTGTCTGCTATTATGGCAATTGGGTATCTTTTTGCTCTAGGTGGGAATGTATTAGCTCTTAAAGTGATGGCATGGTGGAAGGAATTAACATTATATCAGTTCATTAGTTATCTTTTACAACAAAAAGGGAAAAAGCCTTCTAATGGTAATCGTGATAACTAAGATACTATTTTTAATTCATATTATATGTGATATCAGCGGATTCTTTCTATGGATTTCATTTGTAGATCAAATAAATAAAGGAAGGTGGCTAGTTTTGCCACTTATTTTTTCTTTTCTAGCTGATATGTATTTTCGTATTTCTTATTTTCAGCAAGCTGAGAGTTGCTATCAATACTTTCTTTGGTCTAGTATTGCAATTCTTTGGATGAAAGTTATGTTGTTGAATTTAGGATGGGAAGCACGTCAAATTTTGTTAAATATAAAATCCTCAAAAAAAAGAAAATTCTTTATTTTTTACTAAGTAAAAACCAACGATAATTTAGGATAACAAGTATGTCACTCACAACGAATATGGCAAATCTTAGAATAACACGAGGGGATACAGTTATCCATCGCATTTCTGTGAAAAATACTGATGAAACAGTAAAGGATATAACAGGTGCAACTGTACGTTATACTATTCGCACACCAAGATATACAGGAACACAAGTACTACAGAAGACTGTAGGAAATGGCGTGGTATTAACGACACCACTAAGTGGAATATTGGATGTAACACTTAGTGGTGTAGAAACAGCAGCACTTATTCCAGACACAAGATATGTGTATGACTGTGAAATAATTCTTAGCGGACAGATTAGTACTGTGCAGGAAGGAATGATTACTATTGTAGGGGATATTTCGTATTAGATAAAAGATTTTGTTGGTTTTGTTGATTCATAAAATGTTCTCTCTTTTGGAGAAAATCTGAGATGATTTTCTCCTTTCTTTTTTTCGGGTCTATGCTAAGTATGGAACAAACGAATCGAAAACTAAATATATATGTTGTATTTTCGGAACTCACCCAATTGAGCTCTTCGATAGCCATCCGGATATTTCGATGTTTGTTTGATTCTGCCCCACATAAAATAATTTCTTCTGCATCTTGCAGAATTCGTACAAACAACTCAAATACTCCAGGTTCCATTTGATTCTCTCTTCTTTTTCTAGTAGTTCCTCTATCTTTTAGCTAAGTGACGAGCGTGGGCATGTTTTGGTATCTCTGATCGAAGCATAGTAGACAGACGCCAACCTGCACATTGCCATCGATATCGATTTGAACCCATTATGGAGCCACAATTACATGGTATGACAAGATCATGGAGTAATGGACGCATTTCTGGTGTCATCGTGGAGGATAAAAAAGAGATGTATTTTTCTTTAGTCATATTTTCTCCGGCTCGAATAGTTTTACCCATCCACATTTATGACAGACCTCAAGACTGTGGAGGAGTAAAATAGTTGCACATTCTGGGCAACGGACTTCAATATGTTTTCTTAGTTCTTTATATTCTTCCAAGTCTACTTTTGTCAATAGTTTTTCCATCTTCGCTCTCCTGCTGATTCTCTGTAATTTCCCAATCTGGAATTTCTTCTTCCGTTTTTTCGGGCTGGATATAGTTTTTACCATTCATATATTCTAAGATATCTGTTGTAGATAATGGAGATCTCACTTTTTTAACTGTTTTAATTAGTTCATATCCTGAAATAGTCCCACGCGTAATAGATCTTGTCATACCCATATCTTGAAGAATTTTCATTACACTTGAGAGCTCGTCGAGATTCTTGATTTTATTCCTGAATCTTGTAACAATTTCTCGCTGAGACATGGGTGTTTTTCGTTTTGAAAGGAAATCTAGAACCTCTTGTGAAAGTGCAGCAGATTCTGTTCCTGTATACTGAAATGCGAGATACATATTATCTTCTATTGCCTCTATCATACTTATTGCTGCAGTTATATGATGTTCGGATAAAGTAAGCGCATCATTATAATTTATTGAAAGAATTAACGCAATTTTTAATACAAGATCAGGTTTCCGTTGATAGAATCCAAGAAGAGCAGGATGAGACTCTTTTGGTGTGTAAGAATCATACCAGTCTTTGTAGAATCTTTTTGTTTGATCAGATACTTGCATCTCTCCATAAAGCTTTGATATATGATCTAATTCCTGTATTAGAAGTTTTTCTAAATCTTCATTCTTTGACATCCATGCAATCTTTTTTCCTACTTCCTTTTCAACGACGAAAACAATTCTTCCCGCAAATCCTAATCCGAAGACATCTAATGGCATACACTTCGCAAGAGATTCTGGGGTAGTTGCTCCAAGAAATGAAGGAGAAACATTAACAACCTTTATATGACCTCGTTTTATGGTTTTGTATTCCCATATCTTTTTTCCAAGATAGAGAGAAGTTAGAATAGGAATAATGTCCTGAGCGAAGGTTGCTCTAGAAAGGAATACAGCAAGTTCGGAAGCATAAATTATTATGCTAGAATCAGTTTGAATCTTGGATCCTAACTGTTCTGGTTGTCCTTCTGCCATAAAATCAATTAATCCTTCTGTTGTTAATCTTTCGTGATAGATACGAACGTTCTTTAAGGATTCGAGAATGGATATTCCAATGTCTGTTGCTGTTGACTTCTTACATGCTGCAGATGCTGCAACCATTATTGTATAAAGATTTGGATATATTTTGTAGAATTTTCTATCTATCCAGATATGTCTTTTCATCGCTGCACCAAGAATTGCAAGACCTGACCACAAATGAAAATTCTTAGGTGATTCTTGGTCATCGGTAAATAGAAGATAATTCGATAGCCATCCTCCATTAAGTATTCTTGCCATATCATAATCTCTCACAACAATTAAATATTCCATCCCATTTCAGAGTAATGGCGAATTTTTTCCTTTTCCACCCATTCCCAATCCACCTCACTCTTATATTCCTGCATTCTGTCGAGATCAAATCCATACTTCATATCTGACGGGATTTCTACGGTATATTTCCCTATGGATATTGGAATTTTCATCTGTTCCCAAATCCAATGGATGTTTTCTTCTATGGATTGGATTGGAGAGAGTACCCACATCGAGTCATGTTGTTGACCGAGAATTGGGAGTCTCTCTCCTACCCGATTAAGAGCACGATTTAGAAGATCGGCAACAGTAGATTGAGGCAGTTGGGCGTAACCTTTTCTAAATAGTTCGTCATCGAGTCTTCCAAAGAAGAATCTCTTCCGTCCAAATGGATTTTCTAAACACCTTTTCTCCATTAACCACCGTTCTATTTTCTTATGAAAGACTGCTCGAATTCTCGGAAAACCTGAATGGTAAGATTCTAGCATTCGTTTTGTTTCGTCTGCTGGAAGGAATATATCTTCTAGCGAGAGAATTTCCATGAACTTCTTCCAAGACATGGAATAATTGGCCGCATGACCAGTTCGCTTTGATAAATATCTTTCTTGATAAGAAATTTCCTCTGGAGGTTTCTTATAAATAAAGTTTGACGCTACATATTTGTGAATGTCTCCTCCTTCTAATAAAATATCTAACATAGTATCCTCCTCTGCTAACATCGCGACTATGAAACTTTCCGCACTCTTGTAATCTGGAATAAGCAAGATGTGGCTTTTCTCTGCAACAAACATTCTTTTCACCGCTGGAAGCTCTAGAGAATAATCTCTAACATCTAAAGTATTTCCTCTTCTTGGTAGGTTGTGAAGAGTCATACCTGAACCAGTTGCAGAAGGACCTTCACTGATTCTCCCTGTCGATGTTCCCATAAGGTTAAAGGAACATCGAATGCGATTATCGTTGTCTAGAAGTGGGTGGATGTATGTAGAAAGAACCTTCTGAACTTTTCGGAGGTTAATGAATTTCTGTAGCCTCGGATCTTGATATTTCATCATTAAACTCTTAAGTGCGGATTCATCTGTAGATGGACGAATAACCTTCTCTCCTATTTTTCCCTGTATTCCTTTTTTCATTACCTTCTCGAATCCAAGAGACTCATACAGGAATTTTTGCATTTGTTTTGGAGATCGAACATTAAGAGGTTCACCAACAATATCTGTTATCTCTCGCTTGAGGAGAGTTTCTGTCATTTTATAAACCTGGTGCAGTTCACGTTGGGTGTTAAGATTTACTGGAATACCACGAAGAGAAGCTTCAAGGAGTTTGGGTATCACCGCGTTGTATTGTTGTTGGTAGAATTCCCACATCCCGAATTCTTGTAACTCTTCATACAACTGGTCCGCGATATTTTTTGTGACTGCGGAGTCTTTACAGTTGTAATCAAGGAGTTGGGTATAGTTGAAGGATGGATGCCAACTTTTACCTTCATCCTTGTAATAATTCTGTTGTGTGTAGATAGAGCAGAGGAAATCGAGGCCATGAGGGAATTCGAGGTAGAGACAAGAGTGGGCAAGCATGGTGTCCATCCACAAATTCTCAGCAGGGATAGAGTATCCTAACCAGCGAAAAACAAACAGATCAAATAAGGCGTTCTGCATTATGAATTGTGTGTTTTTTAGATACCGATTCAACCGACGAATAATGGCAATTTCATGATGAGGAAGCCATACTGGTTTTCCAGAATGCTCGATAGGAATAGAAAGAACAAGAGACTTTGTTGGAGCGATAGAAATACAGGATGTACGAAGTGGATGATAAGTCTCTGTATCTACAGCAGCAATCTCTTTCCCTTCATGCTCGTCTAAGAAAGCGATTATATCGTCGGAGGTCTTGGGATATATGAACGTGTAGATTGGAGGATGATAT
>ERZ1292644.1084-Hain-H14-01um-R2-1084-length-14940-cov-6_pt1 | contig 14940 bp, 23 predicted proteins | sample MGYA00564402_ERZ1292644 | MGnify/ENA primary metagenome ERZ1292644 (study PRJEB36523, sample SAMEA6512644) | groundwater metagenome | collected 2019-01-09 | study: AquaDiva: Metagenomics assemblies of 32 groundwater samples
CCGCCCCCGGTAGCCCTCGGCCCACAGCGCGGCCTTAGTCATCGGGCCGATCTGCGTGCCGTCCGCGTCGATGCCCACCCGACGCTGGAACTCCTTGACCGCGTCCACGGTGAGCGGGCCGTAGAACCCGGTCGCGGTGGGGATGATCGCCTTGGCCCAGGTGTACTTGCGGCCCAGCCACAGGTGCAGCGCCATCACGTCGTCGTTGCGGTCGCCCTCTTGTAGGGTCGGCAGCGAGGCGGCACCCGTCCCCGTCTGGGGCGGGAGAGGCGGGGCCGGCCTCACTAAGCCGTTCATGAAGCTCTGCGCGTGCAGCCGCATCCACTCGTCCTGCAGCCCGGTCGGGTCCGGCTTGCGCCCGTGCGGGATGGCGCAGGACCGGTGCGAGACGTAGCGCCCCACGCCGCGGCCCATCCGGTGCAGGAGCGCCCCGACCAGCTTGGGGTAGGCGTCGCGCTGGGCCTCGGTCCAGATGCCGTCTCCGGCGCTCTCAGCCTCGATGCCGATGAACTTGCCGTTGAGGTTGTTGAAGCCACCCCAGACGCTCGGTCCGGCGTGCCAGCAGGTGCCGGCGGCGATCACGTGGATCTTCCCGGTGCGGCCCAGCCCGAGGTGGCTCAGCGGGCCCTTCAGGTTGGACCGGCCGTCGCGGACCACCCCCAGGCTCGGGTAGTCGCCCATGAGCTTGGCCGGCGTGCCGGTGTGATGTCCGACCACGCCCTCGCAGTGCGTCATCGGGCCGTGTCCTCGGGACTGCCAGTCGCCATGCTCAACGACGGGGTAGCCCGTCAGTCGGGCCGCGTCTGCAAGCCAGGTCAGCCAGGCCGCCATGCGTTGCGTCCTCTCAGGGTTGGGGGTTCTGTGCGGCCACCCGACCGAACGCCGCGTGTGCATCCTCGCCGGTGTCGCTGCCTCATGTGCATGGATGCACGGGCAGCAGCGGACCGGGGGTGTCTGATCTTTCTGACGATCACCGGATTGGTGATGCTGGCGCTCGCCTGGGCGCCGGACTGGTGGGTGCTGCTCGGCTAGTAGTAGTGCCGGCGACCCCCGACGGCGTGCCCGGCCGCCCCGGCGACCAGGAAGACCACGCCGATGATGAGCAGCAGAATCCCGACCCAGAGGATCAACTGCATCGGGACGAGGAAGTAGTAGACGAGCAGGAAGATGAGTCCGAGCACGATCATGGTGTGCCTCCTTGGTTACGGCCGGTCCTCACGTTCGGTGCGGACGCGGTAGAGCTCGGGTGGGGTGCGGATACCGGCGTCCCGCAGGGCAACCTCGAGCTGGTCGACCCGGCTCTCGCAGCGCGACAGCTGCTTCTCCAGCTGCTCGTTCTGCTTGCGCAGCTGCTCGATGGCCTTGTCGTAGATCGCCTGGGCGCTGGTGTACGCCGCGGCGTCCACCTTGGCGTGCTCCAGCGTGCGGGCCTTGGTCGAGGCCCGGGTCGCGGAGTACCAGGCCAGCACGGACAGCAGGAACGAGCCGGCCGCGATCAGGGTCTGCATCAGCGACGGGCTGAACCCACCACCGGCCGGGGCGGTGGTCTTCTCAAGCAGGGTCAGCAGGAGGGGGGTCATCCGGCGACCTCTCGCTAGGCAGTAGCACCGGCGGTGTGGGCGGTGGCGGCAGCGGCTCGATCTTCGGAGGCTCCGTCCAACCGGCCGCCAGCAGGATGAGCGCCGAGAGCCCCACGTAGGTCGCGGCCGGCCCCCACAGCCCCGGACTGGAGGTGGTGAACGCCCAGTACAGGGCGCCCAGCCCCCAGATCGACTTGAGCAGCATCTCGGCGGCGAACAGGTGCTTGTCCGTGCGCACCGCGATCCCGGTCATCAACATCAGCCCGACACCGATCCAGACGATGCCCCACCACAGGATGTCGATGCTCAGCAGCTCGCCCTGCGCCGCGGGCCACCAGCGGGCGGTGGTCCACCAGCGGTTGGTGAAGCCCGCGGCGTTGGCCGCCAGTAGAGCCGTGCCGTAGATGACGTCGGTGGCTCCCAGCAGAAGCAATAGCGTGGCGCGGCGACTCAGCACGATCGTCATGGCTCTACCTCGGCAGACTTACTTCGATCGCGCGGAGGGTCTCCGCGGCTTCTTCGGCGGCCTGTTGGGGAGAGAGCTCGCCCCGCACCGTGCGCGAGACCGCGGTCGCCACCGGCATCTCGGCCAGTGAGGCGCCGACCAGGTCACCACCCCATTGCTCGAACGTCTCCGGAGTCCGTTCCAAGGCCTCAATCACGTCGGGCGGGTAGTAGTCAACCAACAGCGCTTCCCGGTCCACTCCCACCGGCAGCTTTCGCCACGCCTCGAGGTACTCGGTACCACCCGGAGTCAATCCCCGGCGCAGCGGAGCCTTGCCTTCCGGCGCGAACGCCAACCAGTCGAGATAGCCGTCGCTCAGCATGAAGTGCACGAACTCCCGGGCCGCCGGGTCGGAGTCGACCAGAATGGCCCAGGAATTGATCTCGCCGAACTGCACGGGCCGGCTACTGAAGTTCCCACTGAGGCCGGACACGGCCCCGGTGTTGTGCGCGAGGAACAGGGGATCGGCCGCGCACTGAGGGCACGCGGGTAGGACGTCATCACGGAGACCAATCAGTTCGTCGAGTAGGAACGTGGACCAGACGGTCATCGCGGCGCGGCCGGAGAAGTAGTCGGTGCGCACGCTATCGACGTCCTGGGAACCGAGCACCGAGTACCGGGAGATCAGTTCGTTGTAGAAGGACAGCGCCGCGACGCAGGCCTGACTGTCGAAGAGGACGTGGTGGTCCGGGCCCTCGATCTCGCAGCCGTTGGCCATCGCGAACAGCTCGAAGACCTGGTGGGTGAAGTTGTCCCCGGCCACGGTCGGGCCGACGAACCCGACCTGTCCGTCCTTGGTCAGCACCTCCGCGGCGTGCCGCAGGTCCGCGAAGGTGGCCGGCGGGGGCAGCCCGGCCGCCGCGAACAGGTCCTTGCGGTAGTAGATCAGCTGCACCCACGAGTCGCTGGGCACGGCCAGTTGGTAGGGCCCGTCGGCGGTCATCTCCAGCGAGCGCGGCTCGAAGGTGGCCGGGCCCAGCCGCTGCACCACGTCCTCGGCGGCCTCAACGTCGAGGAGCTCGGTGGAGTTCAGGGTGCGGATGGCCGAGAGCGGCTGGGAGGCGACGACGTCGGGGAGCTGGCCCGAGGCGGCCGACCGGGTCAGGGCGGCGGAGAACTGGTCCTCGTCGACGCTGACCAGCTCGACGGTGGTCCCGGTCTGCTCGGTAAACCGGTCGAAGATGGCCCGGGTGGCGGCCACCCGGTCGGGCAGCGTGTCCCCGGTCCACACGACGATGTGCGGGGGGCCGCTGCTCGCGCACCCGGACAGGACCAGCACCAGCACAGCGAGCAGCACCCTCATCATGATCCCTTCAACACCCGCCTCGGCGTGGTCGTGGGCACCACCGTGGGCCGCTTCGTCGCCTTCCGCGTGCTGGTCTCGACGGCCGCCTTCTTCGTCCGGGTCGTCGTGGGTGTCACCGTCATCGTGCGCGTCGGTGTCACCTCGACCGTCACCGTGATCGTGGTGACCGGCGCGCTGGCCGGTACGTAGCCCCGGCGCAGCGCGTACTGCTCAGCGACCGCCGGGAAGGCGGTGGCCACCAGCGCGACCACCGCGGCGACGGCCAGCCCGGCCCGGACCAGCAGGGTCTGCCGAGAGGGCTTGGCCCGGTGGTGCCCAGTCCCGTCATGGCGCGGTGGCCGCCGCGTCAGCGGCTGTCGAAGAACCGCGGCCCCCGGATGTGCACGGGGTTCTGTGCCTTGATGCGGAACCCGCGCCGACCCTTCGGGCGGAACGGCGACTGGAGCTTCGGGCCCTTCGCGGTAAGCCGGTAGGGGCGTCGTAGGGGGCCCATCACGTTGATCGGACCGCGCAAGATTTGGAACAGTCTCATCGGTCACTCCTGCTTTCCTTCGCGCTCGTCTCTGACCTCTCGCGCGCCGTTGCCACCCTCACCCCGCACCTGGACGCGGACCGAGTCGAACCCGGGGATCTGGTTGGCGAACTTCATCGTCGGGGTGCGGTGGCTGCCGTCGCCGGTCCACGCGGCGCACTGCAGGTTCTGACCGTTGGTGAAGATCGGCTGACCACCCGCGTCCTGACCGGCGAAGGTCACCGTGACCGTGTCCGGCACCTTGCTACCCTTGCCGTCCTCGACCGCCTTGAACACCGGCGAGCGCTGCGGGGTCGGCGCGTTCTCCCCGGCGTCGAGCACCCGGCAGCCGGCGTGGAAGTGCCCGCGCACGATGCCGTCTCCGGTGAGCAGGCTGGACTCGGCGTAGTACCCGCCCTGCCCGGCGGCCAGGAACCGGTCCCGCAGGATGTTGCGGGTCGAGACCTGCAAGACGATGTCCTCGCCCGAGCGAACCTTCTCCGGGAACCGGGTGATGAGCAGCGAGGCGCCGTTCTGCTCGTCCGGCACCTCACCGATGGCGGTGTCGCTACAGGCCGGTCCGTCCTGGAAGCCGGTGTGCGGGGCGAGCTGGGAGTTGGTGCAGTCGACGGCCAGCGGGGTGACCGCGCTCTGCGCGGACGCCGCACCGACGTAGGCGCCGGTGATGAACACGGCGATCACCGCCGCGACCACGGCGACGATCCAGGACCTTCTCATGACACTCCTCCGGGAGGGGACGGACCGGCGCGGTGCCGGTCCGGGGGACGCCGTCGCTGCAACCACAGGCTGCTGAGCAGCACCGCCAGGCCGGCGATGAGGATCAGGCCGCCGACGGCCAGCAGGGCGACGGGGACGTTCTCGTACTGGCCCGACCGGGTCACCACGGCCCGCGGCGGGCTCGGTGGCTCGTCGAGCCGGGCGTAGTCCACCAGGCCGGTGGACTCCAGGTAGCCCATGTGCCGGTTGACGTAGGTCATGGCCTCGTCGGCGAAGGTGCGAACAAGGTCGTTCCGGGTGCCAGCACGGACCGCGATGATGGCGGGCAGCACGCTGCCGTGCGCCTGGCGCAGCAGGTTGACCGCCGTCCAGTCGTAGCTGGCGCCGGTGGCCTTGGTGATGGCGTAGAGCCACGCCTGCTGCTCGTGGGTCGGTTGGTTGGGCAGCAGCACACCGAGCTGGCGGGCGGTCTCGAGGACCTTCTCGTCGAGCTCAAGGTGCTCGCCCGCCATCAGCTCGCCGACCTCACGGACCCGGCGCTGCGACGCCCGCTCGACCATCTCCTGGCCCGCCGGCATCTCCCAGAGCCCGGCCAGGCGGACCCGAACGAGCAGGTCCCGGTCGGCCGGCCCGAGCGGGCCCCACGCGGTGGAGACCCACCCGTCCTGGCCGGGCGCACCGGCGGTCGGCTGCGTGCGCCAGGTCTGCCAGATCGCCCAGCCACCCATCAGCATGCTGACCACCAGCGCGATCAGGATGGCTCTCCGCACCTCGACTCCTACTCGAACAGCTCGGTATGGATGCGGCGGGCGGGTACCTCCAGTGTGTCGAGCGCGGCCACGGCCTCCCGCACCAGGCGGGGTGGGCCGCAGACGTAGTAGTCGAGCTGGTTGCGCAGAACCGGTGGCGGCAGCATCTCCCCCAGGACCTCAGGGGACAAGCGACGCCCGGCGAGCTCGTAGGGCAGCAGGTCGAGCCGGGTCATGAGCTGGGTCAGCTCGTCCCGGAACAGGCCCTGGCCCGGCCGGTCGGTGAGGATCAACCGGTAGCTCCGGATGCTGCCGGTGCCGGCCGCGCTGCGCAGCATGGACATCATCGGGGTGATGCCGACGCCCCCGCAGATCATCACCAGCCCGCGCCGGCTCTTCAGGTTCGGGGTGAAGGACCCATGCGGGCCGTCGACGTAGACCAGGTCGCCGGGGCGCAGCCGACGCAGCCGGGCCGTCCAGTTCCCGGTGTCCTTGATCGTCAGCTCGATCGTCGGCCGGTCCTGGGTGGCCGAGCTCAGCGTGAACGGGTGCTCCTCGCTCAGCAGTTGGCTCTTGGCCAGCCGGAGCCAGATGAACTGGCCGGGCCGGAACCGGAAGCCGCGGCCGAGCGGGCGCAGCACGATCGAGGTGACGTTCTCGGCCACCGGGCCGATCTTCACCACCCGGAACGCCGCGGGCCGGAAGGCCCAGCGGCGTACCGCGCCGACGAGCACCACCAGGGCGAGCAGCACGAGGAACCCGGCGGCGAGCGGGTCCTGGGTGGCCGCCCGCAGGGTCGTCCAGCCCAGCGGGTCGCCCAGCAGGAGGTTGAGCACGGCGGGGGTGGGCAGCAGGTGCCCGATCAGCAGGATGTGCAGCGCGGTGCCGAGCAGCGCGCCGACAGCGGCCCCCAGGTGCCAGAACCGCCAGCGCTCCCAGCTGCCGGTGCGCCGGGCCGACAGCGCGGCGAGCCCCACCAGGCAGGCCGCGGCGATCAGGCCGAACAGGGCCCGGCCGGGCGGGGTGAGCAGCGGGGTCAGCAGCGGTATGGGCGCGGTTGTGTAGGCCGGTGCGCGGGGGTTCAAGAATGGCAAAAGAAGGCCCACGCCGCGCGGGTCATTGGCGAGAACCGCGGCGACGTGGGCCAGGGTGGATAGGGCGGTCGCCATCCCCAGGGACCGATGGTGTCGGAGCACCGTCTCGATCCCGAATGCTCGGGTGAGGGAGCGTAGTCGGGAAGGTAGGACGACCGTGGTGACGAGGAGAACGGTGGCCAGCAGGCCGGTGATGGTGATGATCTCTGGCCCGAGGAGCTGTCGTTCGGGGGACAGCGCCCGCAGGATGGCCGGCAGGAAAGCGATGACGACGAATGCCGTGATCCAAGCCTGACGGGCCCGAGATCGTGGCACCTACCGCCTCAGGCCGGCCTTGCGGGAGCAGGCGGGCCAGGCGCCCCAGCCCTGCCCAGCGAGCACGCGCTCGGCCACGGCGATCTGCTCACCCCGGCTGGCATTGTGGGCCCTTCCCTTGCCGCCGTAGGCCTTCCACGTCTGCGGGTGGAACTGCAGGCCGCCGGAGTAGCCGTTGCCGGTGTTGATGGACCAGTTGCCGCCGCTCTCGCACTGAGCGATGCGGTCCCAGACCCCTGTCTTCACGATGCCGCCGTGCTGGCCGCGATGTGGATGGGCCGACGCCGCCGGTGCGATCAGCACGAGAAGTGCAAACGCGGCGACGACGCCGACCATCACAGTCACAACTCGACGGTAGACCGTTGTGGTTGCTTCCATGCGTTCGAGAGTTGCAGGGATGCACCACCGAGGCAACGCCGATCTATACCCACGCGGTCAAGACGATCAGTAACGGCGCCGTGACCTGCGATACCGTCGTTACTGTGACCTCGATCACGGCCTCTCCGAGATTGTTGGACGTCCAACCTCAGGATCGCGGACTACTTCCTGACTGGGGGAAATCACGCCCGCGCCGGGTGAAAGCCCGCTCCGAGTTCACCCAGGCGACGAACGCAGTCTTGAGCTGGGCCAGCGTCGCGCCGGCGGCGAGCGCGTCGGCGAGCGCGTCCAGCGGGTCCACCTTGGGCGCCGGCTTGACGTAGTTCGTCGCGAGCGTCTGGATCTGGACGGCCGTGATCGGCGGGTCGATCTCACTGTCCGGGCTCAGCACGTCCAGGATCGCGGTACCGTCGGCCGCCCGGTTCATGATGATCGAAATCGGGGTGCCGCCGAGGAAGGCCTGAACGACATCGGCGAACAGGCCCAGCGGGGTGAGGTCGGCGACCTGCCGGGTCGTTGTCACATTGCGCGGCACGCAGTTCTCCCCATCAGCTGCATTTCCGAATAAGCGCGATACAAATATTCTTCCAAGCGACATTGCCCTCGAGATCCAGGTTGCCACCCGAGTTCTGATAAACAACGCAGGTGACATACGACCCGGACGTGAACCTGCTGACAAGATGCACCCCCATGGTAATAGGGGTGCTGCCATTCGTGTACGTGCTCCAGTACGCGAGCCCGCCACCGGCATACATGCTGGAGTCGATGGAATGGAATCGCTCCCCCGCGCTGCCGCCGCCCAGGAACCGCGCTTGCGCGCAGACGGCGTAGATTCCAGTGGCATTGAACGTGTATTTGTGGCCGGCACCATTGGTGCTCTGGGTAATGAGAGCATGCGTCTCGGACGCGGTGCCATGCGCGACGACGACGTTGCTGGTGTTGGCGCACGTCTGCGCCGAACCGGACTCATACCGGGCGAAACAGTCGTCCGCCCCGACCAGGTTGAACGGGTCCAGCCCGTCGCAGTAGGACTTGGTGGCCGCATGCAGCGCCAATGATGGCACCGCCGGCAAGGCGATCGGCGTAAGCGAACTACGTACCACGGGACCTCCTCAGGTGAGCTTCCGGACCAGCGAGATCAGGATGTGGGACCACCCGTTCTCCAGGTCCAGGTTGCCGCCCGAGGCCTGGTACACCCGACCGGTGACGTAGTTGCCTGAGGTGAACTTGCCGACCAGTGAGACGGTCATGGTGGTCGGCGAGCCCGAGGCACCGACCCCGCCCCAGGCCTGGATCACGTCTTCGCTGCCGGACACGTCCGACCACAGCCCGAGGTAGCGCTCACCGGTGCCACCGCCGGAGACCCAGCGCGCGGAGACCGTGACCGCCCAGATGCCGGTCGTCCCGAGGGTGAACTTGTGCCCGGGGGACGCCGTGGTCTGGGTGATCAGGGCGTTGGTGTCCTGCGAGCCGCCGAAGGAGATCCAGGCGTCGGTGTTGTTCGCGCCGGTCTGCGCCGCGTTCGAGTAGTAGTAGGCGAAGACGTCGTCCGCCCCGACCAGGTTGACCGGGTCCAGCGCGTCGGCGTACTGCTTGGTGGCCACGTGCAGCGTCGAAGCGGGGTTGGCCGGCAGCGCGGTCGGGGTCAGATAGGACCGCGCCATCAGACGTACTTCCTAATCAGGGCGATCCGGAACCAGCGCCAGAAGGTGACGAGATCACAGTTGAAGCCGGAGCTTTGCCACACCCGGCCGGCCACGTATTTGCCGGCGGTGAACTTGCCGGTATAGGTAGCGGTCATCGTGTACTCCGTGCCGGCGTTGCTCCAATAGCCAGTCGCAGAAATGGCGGCATCGGAACCACTCTGGTCAGACCACAGGGCGTAGTACCGCTCACCCCCGGCCGAACCGAATGCGAAACGGCACTGTCCCGTGACGGTGTAGATGCCCGTGGTGTTGAACGTCCACTTGTGTCCCGGTGAGAGCGCGCTCTTGGTGGCCATCCCATGGGTCACGTCGTCGGTGGTGTAGGTGACCCACGTGTCGCTGTTCGTGGAGATGGTCTGCGCCACGTTGTACGAGGACTTGATGAAGCCGGCATCCGCACCGACCAGGTTGACCGGGTCCAGCCCGTCGGCATACGACTTGGTCGCCGTGTGCAAGCTCGACGCCGGGACGGCGGGTACCGCAACCGGGACCATGGATTCGCGTGCCATCAGCCGGTCACCACGCAGCGGTACTTGGCCGTGGCCGGGGCGACGGTGAAGATCAGCGTGACCGTGTTCGTCGACGTCCGCTCGACGTCGCAGTCCACCGTGGCCCACGGGGAGCTGGTGTCGTAGACCTCCACCTGCACGTCCCGGGTGCCCAGGTTGTGCGTGACCACGATCGACGTGCTGGAGCCGTCGCCGACGTCAACGGAGTACGGGGTGACCGCCATCGTGCCTCCTAAGCCCGATCGAGGATGAGGTTGCTGCCGTCGTGATCGAGCACCAGCGCGGCCGGCGAGACGTCGAGCTCAATCGGCTCGCCGTGCACCAGCACGAGCGCAGCCGGGGTGATGTCCAGCCGTAGCGTCCGCGGCGGGAGCACGACCCGGATCGCGTCGGTCGGGAGGATGAACGCATCGCCGTACTGGATGTTGATCGGGTAAAGCGAGGGCGCGTCGGTGATCAGTCCCAGCGCCCGGAGCTTCGCCCAGGTGAGTTCGTTGAGCGTCGGCGCGTCGATGATCGTGCCGAGCGTGTGGCGGTACGCCACGCTCAGCGGGTTGACCGTCGGCGCGTCGGTGATCAGCCCGAGCGTGATGTAGATGTTCGTGCTGGCCTGGAGCGGGTAGAGCGTGGGCGCGTCGACGATCGAGCCGAGGGTGAAGTTCTTGACCCGGCTCAGCGGGTTCAGCGTCGGCGCATCGGTGATCAGGCCGAGGTTGATGAAGGTGCGCCCGGCGATCACGACCTCGAGCGGGTAGAGCGTCGCCCCGCCGGTGATCAGTCCCAGCGTGTAGTTCTTCTGCCAGCTCAGCGCGTTCAGCGAGGCCGTGCCGGTGATCAGCCCCAGCGTGTAGTGGTGCGCCGAGCTCAGCGGGTTGAGCGTTGGCGCGTCGGTGATCGACCCCAGGGTGCGGGTCTTGGTCCAGCTCAGCGCGTTGAGCGTGGGCGCGTCGGTGATCAGCCCGAGGGTGAAGGTCTTCTGCCGGCTCAGCGCGTTCAGCGTGGGCGCGTCAGTGATCAGGCCCAGGGTGATGTTGGTGGCCGGGTTGCTGAACGCGATGTCGAGCGGGTTGAGCGTCGGCGCGTCGGTGATCAGCCCGAGGGTGAAGTTCTTGGTCCGGCTCAGCGGGTTGACCGTGGGCGCGTCGGTGACCGAGCCCAGCGTGAAGGTCTTGGTCCAGCTCAGCGCGTTCAGCGTGGCCGTGCCGGTGATCAGCCCCAGCGTCCAGCCGTGCGCCACGCTGAGCGGGTTGACCGTCGCCGTGCCGGTGATCAGTCCCAGCGTGTAGGTCTTCTGCCGGCTCAGCGCGTTGACCGTCGCCGTGCCGGTGATCAGCCCCAGTGTGAAGGTCTTCTGCCGGCTCAGCGCGTTGACCGTCGCCGCGGCGGTGATCGACCCCAGCGTGAAGGTCTTCGACCGGCTCAGCGCGTTGACCGTCGGCGCGTCGGTGATCAGACCCAGATCAACATAGGTGGTGGGATCGACCACCTTGCCGTGGATGACCACGCGGTACTGGGCCGACGTCGGAGCGACAGCGAAGGTCAGCGTGACCGCGCTGTTGGACGACCGCTCGACGTCACAGACCACCGTGTCCCACGGCGTGCTGTTGCGGTAGACCTCGACCCACACGTCCCGGGTGTCCAGGTCGTGCTCGACCACGATCGTCGTGGCAGCGCCGTCGCCGACGTCAGCCGCGTGCTTGACGACGGTCGTGCGCGCCGTGAGGCCGTCGTCCCAGAAGCCCGTAGACGCCGTCGACGGCGCGCCCCACGGCGCCGGCGACGTACCCAGCCGTCGGCGCCACGCCGCAACGACGTGCGCGAGGCCGAAGGTCGGGATTTCGTGAGGCATGGGCCTAGATCTCGTCCCAGACGATCCAGGTGATGATGTTCACCGCGGCCGAGAAGGTGCATCGGGTGCGGAGGAACCGCGAGACCGCCACGATCGGCTGGTAGCCGGGCATGAAGGTGCGGTTGTAGGTCAGCGGGTCCGCGCCGTTCGAGACACCCGCTACCTCCTTCGCGTCGAACATGCGGGTGGCCGTGATGGAACCCTCTGCCGAGCCGGTGTAGCCGGACAGGGCAGTGCCCACCGCACAGAGCGACGGCGGACCGTTCGGGTCCAGGTTGGGCATGCCGGAGGCCACGTAGGCGGTGACCGTGGCCGCCACGTTGCAGTCCACGAGCTCCACATGGCCGGTACCGGTGGTGGCCGGCGCCGCGTCCAGGGTGAAGCCCCACTCGATGAGGCGGATCTGCCGCGTGGAAGGGCTGGCGATCTGCTGCAGGGTCTTGATCGCGGTACCGGTGGTGACCTTCGCCTGTGCGGCGGTGGTCGGCATCGGTCCGTTGAAAGCGATGTACGCCATGGTTCCTCCTCGAAGATCAAACCGGCTATGTGAAGAGGATCAAGCCGTTGGCGTGGTCGTTCACGACGATGTCCGACCCATCGGGCACGGCCAGGAAGGTGTAGCCGAGCAGCGGGATCATGTTCGCGTCGACGTTGGTACCGGCCGCGTCGTAGCAGAACAGCAGCTTGCCGCAGGAGTTGCCGGTGGCCGCGGTCCAGGTGATCGCCGTAACCAGGGTGATGTCGGAGGTGTCGGCGGCGTCGGTGACGGTCAGCGCGATGTCGGCCGCGACCAGGACCTTGCGGCCCATCGTGGTCTGCTCGTTGTTGGCCGCGGCGAGCACTGCGGCCAGGTCGTCGTGGTCCAGCAGCGCGGTGTCGGCCTCGAGACCGGTCAGCTCCAGCAGGACGACGGCGATCTCGCAGCCGGCGGGGCTGTTGGCCTCGACATTGGCGAAGTACTGCCCGACCTTGCCCTTGGCGATGTTGAACTGGGTGTCGAGGTTAGCCACGGGATGCTCTCTTTCTCACGGTGAAACGTCGCGGACTTGGCCTTGCGCGAGAAGAAGCTCGGGCCCGCCCGCGCCGTCCTCGTAGAACACCCGGCCTTGTACCGGGAGCAATAGCAGCAGCGCCGCCACGTCGGTCTTGTCCTTCTTGAACGTGGCATTGGCGCCAGCAATGGTGGCCGCCCAGCTCACCAGGACCGCATCCACCGCATTGAGGAACTTCAGCGTCATCGTCGCGGTGCCCGGGTAGCTCAGGCCGTCCACGGTTGTGACCACCTGATAGAAGTCAGCGTCGCTGGTGAGCGTGAAGCTGGAGCGCACCGGCAGCACGCCGTAGTTCTGGGTCATGGCTCACTCCCCACGGGAGGGCGGCAGGGCCACCATGCCCGGCAGCCCGATGTTGGTCAGCGAGAGTCCCTCGCGCATGACCAGCGGTTCGAGCTGCCCGTCCTCGGTCAGCGTGATCGGCTGGAGCTCGGTCTGGAACTGCTTGGTGCCCTTGGTCTCCACGTCCTCGTTGTCCGAGGAGTAGGCGGCCCACACGACGACGCAGGCCCAGCCGATGACCGGCTCCTGCCAGGCGTCGCCGTCCTCGTTCTCGAAGCTGGCCAGGTACCCCGGCGTGGCCGGGGCGAAGTGCAGGACGGACCCGATGACCGGTTCCATGGACTCTCCTGTCTTGACGAAGCGGGTCATCGGCCGACGGGGTTGGCCGAACAGGGCCTCGGTGACGGCCCGGCCCAGGTCGATCTCGGTACTCGGGCCGATCGGGAGCGCCACGCTGGTCCGCGCGCCGGTCTTCCCGTGCCGGGGCGCGGACGGGGTCAGGGGCGGGACCGCCCGCCGAGCGGGACGGCGCCGAGGCTTAGGCATCAACCACTCCCCATGTAGAACATGCCGAAGGTCGTGCGCGCCGCGGCGACGTGCACAGTGGACAGTGGGTCCACCGCCGAAGTCTGCATCGCTACTGCCTCAACGTAGTTCGTGGCCGCCAGCGGCCACAGGAACGAGATGTGGTTGGTCTGCGGCGCGCCGGAGCCGTCGCTGTCCAGCACGATCTGGTGGTCCCAGGCGATCTCGTCCGCGTCGACCGGGGCGACGCCGCCGTTGTTGTTCAGGAACACCATGGCGAACCGGTGGCCGGCGTCGGCGTTGTTGATCGAGTTCCACTCGATGTGCAGGACGATCTCGTAGAGCCCGGCCGTGATGCAGGTCAGCCGGGACGGGTTCGTGCCGGTCGAGTGGATGCCGTCCGAGTCGAACCACTCGGTGTCCCAGGTCAGCAGCGTGTGCGTGCCGCTGACCAGCGACTGCCCGGTCGAGTGGTTGACCATGCACCGCGGCGGGTCCCAGAAGAAGTCCCGGTAGGGGTTGCGCAGCTCGGTGTTGAGCATCGTCGCGGTGGGCTCGTCGTTGGTCACCCACGTCCGTGGGATCGGGATGTCAGCCATGGCCCCTCACGAGGACGCGATCCAGCGCACGGATGCCCAGGACCAGATGTTGGAGTTGGTCATGTCGCCCCACAGGTCCAGGGCACCGCCGGAGTTCTGCCAGACCGCCACCCGGAGGACCTCACCAGGCGAGAAGACCCGGTAGGTGGAGACCTCGAGGGCGGTGTTCACCGTGTTGCCAGTGAAGGCCCCACCGTCCGGGATCGTGCACGAGGAGTTGGTCCCACTGGCCGTATGCGTGCCGACGTAGACCGTCCCCGGCATGGTGACCTTGTCCCAGCGGAGGGCCCGGCGGCCGGTCAGGTTGCCGGCGAAGGTCGCCTGAGCCTTCAGCTCGTAGCAGCCGGCGGTCTGGATGGTGAACTCCTGCGTCGTCCCCCCGGCGTGCATGTTGTCGTTGTCGACGATCGTGGAGGTCCAATCGACCGCGGCCCAGGCGTTGTTCCCGATCGACTGGTTGCTCGATCGGGACATGAAGCACCACGGCCGGTCCCGCTGGAACTCCACCGGCTCGCGGATGTTGTCGTTGAGCATCCCGTGGGTCGCCATGTCGCCCGGCACCCAGGTCCGCAAGATCGGGACGGCCATCAGTACCTCACCCAGACCATGCCGAAGCGGACCTGCAGGGTCGTGTCGGAGTGCCAGATCTCGGAGGCATCCGAGCCGAAGAGGTTGTCCTGGTCGTGCCAGACGAAGCACTCGAGGTAGTCGTTGACGGCCAGCAGTGAGGTGAAGCCCGTGCAGCCGACCCCGTGCCGGTTGGCCGGTGTGCTGGCCCAGTTGCAGGAGTGCCGGAAGTCGTTGGTCACCGTCGTGCCACTGGCCGCGCTGCCCGCCGAGTTCTTCTTGATCCAGATACCGCGGGCACCGACGTTGTCGGTGTGCCACTCCCACCGGATGCGGGCGAAGACGTAGTAGTAGCCCTGGGTCTTCGCGACCAGCCGCGAAGTGTTCGAGCCGGTGTCGTGCATGGCGTCGGTGTCGACGACGTCGGTGTTCCAGGTGAGCACGGTCCAGGTCTCGGTGGCCACGTCCGGGACGTTGGTGGTGTTGCGGACCGACACCGAGGGCGGGGTCTTGTAGAAGTTCTCCGCGTCCTTGATGTCCGTGTTGAACTGCGCCGCGGTGGGGATCTCGCCAGGCGCCCAAGTGCGTGGGGCCGGAACGGTGGCCATCAGGGGCTCCCCACAATCGTGTCAATGGCGAGCACCGAAGAGCCCAAGATCCAGGTGTCCGAGGCGT
>ERZ1292644.1088-Hain-H14-01um-R2-1088-length-14922-cov-12_pt1 | contig 14922 bp, 25 predicted proteins | sample MGYA00564402_ERZ1292644 | MGnify/ENA primary metagenome ERZ1292644 (study PRJEB36523, sample SAMEA6512644) | groundwater metagenome | collected 2019-01-09 | study: AquaDiva: Metagenomics assemblies of 32 groundwater samples
ATTAGAGCCTAAAGCATATCCGTCTATGTTGTCAATCAATTTTTCAACTTGTGCTGCTCGATTCAACCAAAAAATTACCTCTTTAGCATAAACTTCAATCTCCTCCGCCAGTTCCTCAATAGTTTGAGTCAAGTCCTTACCTTTCTTGGGGAAGTCTTCCTTTCAGACTTAACTTTTAGTTCGCCAATCTTAGTGAATTTGTTATACTCTTTACGAAATTTCTCCAACTCATCTCTTTGATCCTCGATAAATTCCTTAAACTGTAAGATAGTCAACTTCGGCTCAATGACAAATAGATAATCAATTCTAGCCTTGATTAGATTTAGTTGAGTTTCTAGCTCTAAGAGTGTCATAACTAAACTTTACTTTACTTTAGTCTCTCTAAAAATGCAAGCAATTTATCTACGTAAGGATTAAGTTCCGCAATATCTGCCGCTTCCGGCCAGTCTATCTTAAAATCCGCCGCTTTCTTTAATTTCGGGTTGTTTAGACGTTCATCCAGAATTGGAGACTTTTGATAGACCTTTTTACCGTTTATTACTTTGTGCTTAGTAATGTGAACCAAAATTCCTTTTAACTCTTTTATCCAACTTAGTTCTTCTGGATACCTGATGTCAGTTATTACGACGTTACAAGACAGAGACTTAACATATCCATCTATTTTGTTAATGAAATATCGTCCATTTGTCTGATTTCGCTTAATCCGCGCATATTCTACTAACAGAGGCCGCACAGAGTCCTTTTCTTCCCGCGAACAGCTAAATAGGTCGAGATTGAATTTATCTAGGATAAAAGGACGCATTTCGCGCCGCAACTCATCGGCGAGAGCGACACGCTTACAATTCATCCTTTGAGCTAAGAGGCTGTAAAGAGTATCTTTACCCGATGCGAGGCAGCCGGAAATTCCCAGAATTTTAATCATTTTATTTCTATTTGTTCCCAACTTACATCCCAAGTCATTTCGTTGACTTTTGTGACAGTAAACCCTTTTTCGCTTAATTCTTTCATTGTGGAGTCTAATTTAACTGGATAAACTGACGAAGGAAAATACTTATCAAAGTAAGAAAAAGTCCAATTGAAGTATCCCTTTTCGGCTTTCAACTCAATAATCGCTAAACAACATTCTAGCAAATTCCGTTTATAGGTAAACTCTCTGGCTCTTTGAGCCGTCTGAAAGGCTTCTTTTGGGGTCATAGTCAATTACTCTTCCTTAATTACCACAGTTTTCAGAATCTCCTTGCACGTCAAACACTTAGTAATCTTAATACCTTTTAAGTTATTAGTCACGCGGATTTTGTCCTTGTGTTTGCACTTATCTAGATCGAGATAAACTTTAGAGGCCATATAAGATTCGGCTAATTATGATGAGTTCTATAAACCTCTTTCACCATATCTAAAAACTCCTGCTTTGTCAACTTAGCTTTTGCATAATTACATCTTTTACACGCGGCGACACAATTTCGCGGTAAATACCCCTTTTTATTATCTATCCGGTCAATTCCATTATAAACAAGCTCGTAACTCCGAGATTTCTTGCCATTCTTAAAGATAGAAGCTGGTTCAGAGTCGCAGTAATAACAATTTTGAGCTATCTTGCCGCAAAAATACTTTAGAGAGACATTGAAATCTATATCGCGGCGGTTGGCGTCGCGCTTATATTTGGAAAACAACTGACTTTGAGATTGCTTAATCAAGCTAAATCATTTTTGACCATTCAAACATTAACGGGAAAAAGATAACTCTGTAACCCCTTTGAGGCGAAAGAGGAGGGCTTACCTTGAGTATCCCGCAGTAAATATGATTACAATAACCTTCTTTAGATATTTGATAGCCGGACTTATCAAAACTAAATCTTAAATACCAGTTAAAGATGATAAAAGACTTAGATACTATCACAAGAATTCACTTTAGCTCTTCTACAAGCTTCTTCAATTCAAGAGTCCGCCGCTGCTCCGGGGAAACAAGCGCATTAACCCGCGCCTCAAGTTTTGCCAAGTCGTCGCGCTTACTCTTGAGTTGCAACTGGCTAATTCGGGTCTTAATATCCGCCGCCCACTCGCCGAATGTGAATCCTTGCCACTTGAAATCAGCCTTAACCCCCAAATCCTTCGCCGCCTGCTCAAAGGAGCGTTCCGAAACGGCCAAAGTGGCGTAAATTGACGTTAAGGCCAAAACATCAGACAAGACTTGAAGATTCACTCTATCCGCCGCGTTGCTGGCATTGCCAAAACTGCAATGAGTAATCCAACTTGGCCGCTCAGACGCGCCGATTTCTCTCTTCTTCTCTTCAACTTTATTGAGAAGTTCCAATACAATTTCGTCGGTAGTTTTATCCATATTTTAGTTATTTGATTCTTTTGTGAGAGCCGAACTCATTTAGTGAGCCAATTTTTACTTCGACACCACACTCAAAGGTAACGTAAAGATGGTATAACGTCAAGCTTTGAATTTGCTCTAATGTTTTTACATCCCGCCTATAATCATAATTCCAATTTCTATTTTGAGACTGAATAGCTTGGATAAGCCCATTTTCAAGATTTAAGTTATAATTTCCATCTGCAACTGTATATCCTTCTTGTCGATAAGAACGCTTTACTGAGTCGTAATTATACTCTTTTTCAATACCAATTTCTTTAGTTGTTCCGCCAATCTTTGAAAAGTATCGACCTTGAACTAAGTATTCTCTATTTTGATAGCAATTAGAATCAATTTTAACCTCAGTATCAAATAAAACAGGCTTTAATTCATATTTGACTATCTTATTAGCCGCGAAACTGCCCTTAAAATACTCAACTCTCGCCGCATAGTCACTAACGGGCGAATCGTTAACCGCTTCGCATAGAAAATCCACGAAATCTTTAGGGAAGAAATCATCGGTTTTGTCTGCCTTTGAGAAAATAAAACGCTTGGAACAGGCTCTCGGGCCTTTAGCTGTCCACTCGTTTTTATAGTTATGATAATCAAATTTACCTAGATAAACTACGTTTCCCTCTCTTTTAGTAGAGTAACAAAGGCCCCGGAACTAATTCTTTAGCTTTGACTTTCTTAGATAGCCCGGCAGTGTATTTGACGGCTCCTTGATACTCCTCGCTGTTAGTTGGCAGCAAAACAAGCTCTTGCCCGGCCCAAGCATACACAAATTGGCCGATTAGACCGCGCTTCAGGCAATCAGTGTGCATTAAAACGCCAATTAGATTCTCCGTGGTAATCTCAAATTCCAAGCCGCGAGGGTCATAGACACGAATCAGGGTCCGGGTGGAGCTAAACCATTCCCCGCTGTAACGCTTAACGTCCTTATTAAGGGTAAATCCATCAGTCGGCGCATTGTCAAACTCTACCGCTTCAATGGACTTATCACACCAGCCCTCCCAACTTTTCTCTTTGCGGATTTTGCCCTTGTTATCGTAATATATGATATAGGCCAACTTTTGGGTATAAGTATCTTTGCGAGCTTGAAAGCCAGCGCGGATTTTAGCGGGGATAAATAATTGAGGATTCACAGTTTCACCTCTTCTAGTTCAAATTCATCAAAATCTTCCACCTTAACATCCTCAAAAAGTAAAATAATATAATCAGTTGTATCTACATGACAAGAATGAGTATACCCTCCGACCTTCACTCCGCACTTGAAGTCTTTAGTAATGTAGAATTTATTACTTGCAGAAAACATAAACCCAGCCCCTCTCAGAGAGGTTAGTAGCTTGGTGGCTAAAGCCTTAAATTTGGCATTCATTTTTTCTTTGTAGCCGTCGGAGCCACATTTGGGACAAGAGTTTGAGTTCATAGCTTTAAGTTGTTGCACCCGACTCTATGGCAAGTGAGCTTATGTGTCAACTGATTTCGCCAAACTTGACGGTTATTGCCGCAATTTGGACAACTGGAGCAAACCGGCTGCCTTTTACTGTTTTCAAGACCGCAAACTAAAGTCTCACTGCAATAAGGGCAGTCGGCTTCTTTGATAAGGCTTAAAGCTGACTCTAATCCGGTGTTATAGCCATCTTTCCGAGCAAAAGACCTATCGCAAATATCCCTTAATTCCCAATTTTTGTAATTATTCTTCTTAGCCCAATTAGAGATTAAATCGGCGGCGGCTAGGATTTCTTTGGGTATTGAGATGAAGTCTATATTCATGTCTTTTGATTTTTTAAGGCTACTTTACAAGGCCCACAATCAGCCAATCCCGTTCTATCGTTTGTTAGAATTGTAAATCTTTCATCTATAAGAGCATTACAAAGCGTTTTGTGTTCATCTTTAGCGTAGTGAATAAAGCCCCATTGCTCATTATTATCATGAATCCGGCGAACAGTGTATCGTGGCAACTTGCTTTCGCTCTTTGAAATTCCGCGTTTAATCATCTCATAAATATGATATGCCTGCTCGGGACTAATTTGACTTAAACCGTGAATCGCCGCCGTTTGAGTCATCGCATATCCGTAGCCAGCAACGAAATTAGCGTATTCAGGGACGTTTAACCAAGAGTCTTTTGAGATATTAGAAGCTTTGATAATCATTTTAATTTAATAAGTTTGCCTTCGATTCCGCAAGTTTCAAGACATTTAGTGTTTGCCGCGCCATAAGCAATTAAAACAGAGGCTTGTGTTGCGGTGGAAGCCGACTTAAAATCGCTTCTAAGGAATTTTAGCCGCCGCTTAATGAACAGAATTGAGTCTACTTTAGGCCATACGTGATCGTGCCAGCCCTTTGTTTCCGTTTTCGCGAAGATTAAAGCAATTCCGTTATTATGCTCAGAAAGCTTTTTAATGAAAGGAGCCCACCCGGAATACGGCGGATTTACGAAAAGACGCCCCTCCCACGACAAAGCCAACCCGTCTTCGCCGTTTTCTAAGCTGTAAAACTTGTCGGCCAATTTCCACGGAAGGTTATTGGGTGAGCAAGGGTCTAGGTCAAAGTGCCCGAGCTTTTGAACTAAATCGGGAGGAGTTAGCCAGACATCCGTAGTCTTTTCGCTGGTCTGGTAAAATTTCTGAGACATTATAATTATTTTAGCTTTTCACTTCGACTAATTCAATAACCTCTCCTGCGGCCTTTAGAAATTTAATAAACTCCAAAACGGCTGAACCGTCAGAGCATTCCCAATCAACATCGTCAAATTCAATTACTTTTCCATTTTCAAGTTCAAACTTGTATTTTGTTACTGAACCAAGATGAATGGTTTTACTTGTTACTGTGATTTTCATAAAGATAATTCAATTACTCTCACTGGCTTATTTTGCTGTCGCGCTAAAGAAATGCTGTGAGCCGTTCCCTTTGAGGAATTAACAGAAAAGGCCAAAACTTCGTCGGCATGGTCAATTATGAGCTTATTGCGGCGAAAACCGGCTGATTTCCCAAAAAGATTCCAGTCCGGTAAGAACTCTGTCAGTTTGACACAGTTTTGTCTAGCAAATTCGGCGGCTAGACTATCGCAGCCTCGTGCGCCTCCTGACACTATTTCATCAAAGGTCCACCCGGATTCGTTGAAGTAGTGAGTTTTGAGGGTTTCGACTAGCAGGGAATAGTCAGAGAAGGAGCGGGAGCCGATAATCGCCAAACGCATAACAGAAAGATAGAGGAAAAGAAGGAAGAAGTAAAGAAATTTCGCGGAAAAGACTGTTTCTGACTAATCTGGGTTATAATTAACTGTAATTCATGTTAGATATATGATAAAATTATACGATACGTTCAAGAAGGCTGTCATTGAGACTACCCGAGAAAATTGCTTAAAGGAGCTTGGGTTTGATAAATGGAGATTAGACGGCCTGATAAAAGGTAAGAATAAAATTCTTTTTCATAGATATGTTACACCAGAAAATTTACATCTGGTCAAAACCATAGTAAACCAAAGAACAAAGGAAGAGTATGAATGTATCTCAACGCTTGGGTTTTTGAGGCAGATTGGACTTGGGGACGGGAGCCCATTAGAGAAAGACAGGGTTAATCGGATTATGAATGAGAGAGTGTGCGAAACCCGTATCAGATCAGATACTTTTAAGAATAAAAATGGTAAAATTTTAGAGGGGCATAAATTTGAAGGAAGAGAAGGAATTACGCTATATGATGTCTTTGAAGAGAAAACCATAGAAATTAAGTGCGGAAAGATAAGCGAAGCCTGTGAAAAACTTGGTTTTGACTATACTTTAGTTTATAAATTAGGAACTAAATCAAAGAATATTGGAGATAGATTTATTCTCCCTGAGATGAAGTCAGAGATATTTACCCTTATAGATATAAATACAGGGCAAGAATTTAATTGTATTACAAATGCCAGCCTGTTCGTTCAGTTGGGACAGCCTCAGAATGACAATTACTCAAAATATATCTACGCGATGAAATTAGGAAGGCAGAAAACAGCGAATATTTATGGGAGGACTTTTGAGCTGAGAGAGCCGACCCTAAGCACTCGAAATAGGGTAAGCCCAAATTATGATAAGGAAGAGTATGCTAAACAGAGATTCCAGTTGAAGACATCTCATAGAATACGAACGGCACTTAGGAATAGAGTTCGTTCAGCTCTTCTTTATAGAGGTAAAAAGAAACTAGCTCATACTTTCGATCTGACGGGATGCTCTATAGCGTTTCTTATTGGCTATATTGAGGCTAAGTTCCAAAGCGGCATGAATTGGGAAAATTATGGGCTTTGGGAGATTGACCATATTAAGCCGGTAGCCAGTTTTCCGCTAGACACCGAGGAATCTCAAAGAGAGTGCTGCCACTACTCTAATTTACAGCCTCTTTGGGCGGAGGAAAACGGGTCTAAAAACGATAAATCCCCCGAAGAGTGGGAGAAATACAAAGCCGAAAAACTAAAAAGACAAGAAGCTATTCAGAAAGCCGCTTCTTTTTCTTATACCTTAACTTCATAGGCTTATTTTCATCATAAATCCGGCGGTAATTAAGATTCCAAATAACGTCCCACATAAGAGTAGAGGCTTTCTCCACTCTATTTTCACTCCATTCGTCTCCAGCGACGGCGTGTAGAGCTTCGTGAAGTGCCACTCGCCCGAACATATAGCTACTTTGCCTTTCGTCAATCTCTATCAAATTATCATGCTGCCAGCAGAGACCTAGAGCGCGTTCGGCTCCCAAAGCTCGAAGCCTCACCTTTATCATCTTCTTCTTTCTTCTCTTAGCCATACTCAAACCTATCTCATCTAACCAATTAAGTCAACCAAAATCAAAAGACAAACAGCTAGTGATTACTCTCCAGTTTGAAAACCGGCAGAGCCGATTTCCTTTCCGGGGCTTCTCAGTTCATAAACTCGACGACTTTTCCCAGCTTTCGCCAAGACTCCTTTCGACGCTTCCTTGAGTTTTTGTTTTGAATCCGACGGTAATCCCTCGCCAGATTTAGCCTTACTCGCTTTCGCGGGTTTAGCTAAAATTGTTGCCGGAGGCAGCTTGCCTTCAGCCTTTTCTTTTTGTTCACTTAATAAGTTCAACCCCTGCCGCAAGATATTCGTGGCCGCATTCGCGTCCCTGTTTATCATCGCGTTACACTTTGGGCACTGCCATACCCTGTCAGAGAGCTTTAATCCCTGATTGACGTGACCGCACTGGCATAGCTTAGAGGAAGGAAAGAAGCGTCCAATCTGAACAAAGGACCGCCCCGCCCATTCGCTTTTATACTCTAATTGTCGTGTGAACTCACTCCATGAAACCTCGCCAATAGACCGGGCGAGCCGTCGGTTTTTCATCATACCCACTACGTTTAGGTCTTCCACCGCGATGACTTGGTTCTCGTCAACAATGCGGCGCGACAGTTTGTGGGTGAAATCTTGTTTCTTCGCGGTTATCTTCTCGTGGCACTTAGCCAACTTGACCCGCGCTTTCTCTTTGTTTTTGCTGCCTTTGACCTTCTTTGAGTGCCGCCGCTGAAGGAAACTTAAGCGCTTCCGCTGCTTCCAAGCAATTTTCGGATTTTTAATTACCATTCCGTCGGATAGCGTGGCGAAATCGGTTAGACCAAGGTCAATTCCAACACTTTTATCTGATTTAGGGAGAGGTGCTGCGTCCTCTTCAACGCAGAAGGCCGCGAAATACTTGCCGGTTTTAGTTTTAGAGACGGTAACAGTCAGGATTTCAGCATTCGCACCGAATTCGCGGTGCATAACCATCTTAATCGGCTTTTTCTGCTTCGGTGCCCACAGATTGCCGCCCTCTAGTGAAAACCCTTGCGGGAACTTGCAACTTTGCTTGTCGCTCTTACTCTTAAATCGCGGATACTTGGTAATTCCCTTAAAGAAGCCGATGTAAGCACTATCAAGCTGTTTTAACTCGGCTTGTAAGCACTGCGAATACACTTCGGTAAGCCAACTTGTCGCATCTTGCTTTTTTAGTTTTACCAACCCAGCGGCGTTATCGTAGTAATTAAGGGAACGCTTGCCGTCAGTCTTATCCTTGTTCTCTAGGTAGAACTGCTGCCGCTCCGCGAGAAAGTGGTTCCAAATGAAACGGTTACACCCGAAACTCTTGGCGAAAAACACTTGCTGTTCCGCTTCTGGATAGATGCGGAACTTGTAGCCCTTATGTATTCGCGTTGCCATTGTCAACTATGATTACAGTTTATCTTAGCTGAATTAGCGAAAAAGTGTAGATTGCCGTCGTTTTTCTTTGATTTTCCAGCTTTGCGACGCAAAATCCGCCGCGTTACCAAAGCCTCCTTCCGTTTAAGCGGTCTTCGACACTCTCACTTGATAAAAAAGCAAAAAAAAAGACGAGCAGCTTGCTCGAATCTCGTCGTAGCCCGCAAAGCCCCTCTTTCAGGAAGGACACCCTATCTCTTTGTCCGGTTCAACTTAAGAACCTAATTGACAGTCGAGAAGCACGTATAAAGTATCGTTATTTTATATAAGCTGTCGTCTCTTATTATTACAGTTGGCGAGCAAGCTCGCTGCGCCCTGCCGGGCGTTATTCCAATCTTTCTACGCTAATTGGCAATAACTTCAAACTTTCTTCTAAATTCTCAATATCCTTCTCTAACGTAAGCGCCCAAAGCTTATTTTTACGAGTTGTCCGGTCTAAGCTCCTATCATGTTCAGCTAAGGCAGTTCTCGTGTGTTCTAGTCCAGCCTCTAAAGCTGTTTTAATCAAACTTAGAGTGCTTTCAGGCAAATTGTAATAAATTTCATTTGGGTCACCGAGATAGCTGCTATTAACTGGGTATTCAGCATATTGAATACAATATTCTTCTAGAATGCTGTCAACCTTGAAATGTCTATACCCTCCGTCTTGAACTATTGCTTTCAAATCAGCTTCTGTCCGCTCTATTTCTTTCTCAATTATATAGTATTTAACCTGTCCATCGTCTTTCTTATATTTAATACGTTTTCGAGCCACCTTAACTAGGTCTTTAGAGTCAAGTGTTGGATAGTTGTTCATGATTAAATCTCCTCTTCTTCCAGTATATTGTCAACCTTAAAATGTCTATACCCGCCGCCCTCAATTACGGCCTTCATTTCAAACTCCGTCCGCTCTATTTCTTTCTCAATAGTGTAATATTTAACCTCACCGCTCGCTTTCTTGTATTTAATGCGTTTCTTGCCCCCCGCCGTCTCGTCAATCGGAAATCCAAATTTATCCTCGCAGATTACCTTAACCGGACTTTTGCTGTAATCAATGTAATAATTCCGCTCTTGAACATCGAACCCATCTGTTAATTCAATGGTTTTATATTCTGTTCCGATTAAAACAGACCTTAATTCGCCGCAGAAATGGAAAAAGTAACTAAATTCGTTATCAATAGATTTTACTCGACCTTCGAATTCAAAACTCTTAAATAACTCCAAAAATCTGCTATTAGCACCTGTTACTTTAATACCGACTTTCTTCTCGCCGGATTTGGAAATTGGAGAAATTAGCAGGTTCAAGATAAGAAGAGGTTAACTATCTTTCGCCGCAAAGTCAATCAAATATTCTTCTCTGCTAAAATCATATAAACAGCCCTTGGTGAAGAAGTTCACAATTAGCGCGGCCCCCGACAGTTGAACTATCAGGAATAAATCCAGAATCATACCTCAACCCTCTTAAAGAGTCTGGAATTATTTTATGGTAAAAATCAATTACTTTATATCCATGCCATATTTTGCGCCGAAAAGCTTGTGTGCTGAATTGAAAATGAGCGAACTTGGGAGAAACAAAGAACTGTCTATGAATAGGGACTGACGAATCAGACTCCAAAACTAAGATTTTGCAAGTCTCTGAGCTATTCTCAAAATGAGAACAGATAAATTCAAATTTCTCTAAATCCGTCATCTTACTTCTTTTTAGAGCCGCCGAAGCCAATTTGCCGCTCTTCTTTTTCTTCGTGAAAATTCTCTTGTTCTGCTCCGTAGATTTCAGCAAGGGTCATTTCCTTTTTTACAACAAATGGCTTAATTTTTCCTTCTGCGGCGAGTTTGTCAACGAGTCTTTGAGAGTTAGAAACCGAAAGAGCATTAAAGGTGTGCTCTATTTGGAGTCGGCCTTTACGCAATAACGCTGAATCTATATTCTCAACTTTTGTGTTGAAAGTGCATATAATTGACGTTTCAGCGATATCTGCCAAAATTCCGTCTGAGAGCGAAAGTAAGGATGCCACGGCGTTACCCTGTCCGCCACCATCTTCGCGAGATATAACAACCTTTTCAGCATCTTCAATAATTAGAATACTATTCTTCCCGCCTGAATCCGAAATCAAAGTCGGTAAAAACTCGGGAGATGAAAGAAAGTCCGTAAAATATGGAGGAATGAATATTACTCGTTTATTCGAGATTCGAGACACTAAATACCTCAAATAGGATGTTTTTCCACTTCCAATTACCCCGTGAATTAAATAAAGCCCTTTATTTCCGGTCGTTAGACCTTTAAGAAAGGCTTCATTTTTTCGGGGAAAATCTGTCCCATAGTGTAATGAGAGGTCTAAGTCAGCGACATTATCTATATTTATCTTTACTTTATTAAAGTAGTAAGAATCACTCTTCATTAACAAGCTAATCTTATCATTTAAGACAGTCTTTTTAGTTAATTTGGCAATTTCCGCGTTGATTTTCTTTGTATAATTATCCCTCAAAACTCTAACGGCGGAGATAGAATCAGATACGAAATTAACCGTATTGCTTTTCTTGTGAATTACTTCTTTGTGGCCATCTTTGCGCTCAACCACGAACAGATAATTTCCTTCATCCCAATCATCATCTTTCCGCGCCGTTTTCAAACCGGGAAATCCAAACTCGCAATAATAGACATTCTTTTCGCCAACCGCTTCTAAAACCGCTGTCGCCAGCATAAACTCATTCACATCATCTCCATAGTAACTATACTCAACGAATACCTTATCGCACTTATTGAGCTTTTGGTAAAGCAAATTGCGCGAAATTGTAGTGTCCGTGAGAATATAGTTAGACATGACAGCAGAAGAAAGCCCCGGAGTTAAGGCCGGGGACTCTTGTAAAAATTCAGTTAATGAGACGGTTTTTCCCACTTAGAACATTGGTTCGTTGTCTTTAGCCAGCATCGGCTCACCATTCGCCACTGGGGGGGAAACGACAGGCGCGGCGGCATCCGGGCGCGGCTTTCGCGGCGGAGACGGTTTCGTGGCCTGAGTGTCCAAATCAATAGAATAATCAAACTTCGTGTCTCCCGCGACCTTAGACCGATTCGGCCACACCGAAATTGAGTAGTCCTTTGAACAGCCGAACTCATCTACCAGAGTCATTCGGCCACTTAGATAGCCGCGACCATCCGTAGTTTGCCGCTTCCATAGCCCCCCGGCCTTTTGATAGCGTTCGTTTTTCTTATATTCCGGCTTCGCAGCCGGGGCGGTTACATTTTGTGTAGTATTTGTATTTTCCATAAATTTATTAAATTACTCCAGTTCTATATTGAGTTCCGCTAACATAAAAGCCAGATAAACCCGTTCTCATTACATTCTCTCTAATGTCGAAAATCTCAATAAGTTTATTAAGTGAGTTATTTATAGTCCCGTCAGAGTAGTTTGTCAAACTTTCAATTACTTTATTGATTTCAGGTTGATAAACCACAGAATTCCTTACAACTTGAGAAAGATTAAAATGTCTTTTGATTTTAATTAAGAGTTCTTTATCTTCACTATCAATATAGACAGAAAGAAGGTAATTATAACAATCTTTATCAGGCATATTAAACTTTATCAATCTCAATTAAAATAGATTTAACTAGTTTACTCAGTCCCTTTTCGTCGATTTTATCGCCACCCCACTCGTTTTCCGCCGTCAGGTCGCAATTATAGAAGCTACGTCTAATTAAATCCTTAACAATAACAATTCTATCCTGTTTCTGCCGCTCGAATTCTGAGATACTAGTGTTATGGGGCATAATTTAGTTTCTGAGCGAGGTAAAATGATTATCCTCCAAGAAGAAATTTAGAAACGGCTTAGTAAATATTACATCTCTATATAAACAGAGAAGACCAAAAACTCCGACAAAAGACGCCAATAAGCATAATGTAACATCCATAGCTTCGAGTGATACACGTAATCTCCATTGAGCTTGTAACAGGGATAGAAACCCAATAAGTAACCAGAGTGAGAAAATTAACATAATTTGATATTAAAGAAGTTGAGCTATAAAGTCAATGACTATTTTCCACAATGATAGCATTTATTAAAAAAATTTGAGAAAAGTCGAGATTTTCACTTTCTCTGACTGTAATTACTAGTGAACACAATTAAAGTTAGAATAGATTCCTAAGAAAGTCAAAGAATATTTTGTCTTTCCTGTGAGCCGCTTAGAACGGTTCCTTCTCAACTTGAGTTGTGTTCACCACAGGAAAGATGTAATTATGAGAAAGCAAAGAGTAAAAGTCACAACTGAAATGGAGAAATCAGTAATAAGCGGATATGAAAAACATAAAAATACAGAACTAGTCGGAAGGGAAAATAATATATGCTCAGAAACGGTCTTGTGCATCCTAAAAAGAAACAAAATACGCTACATAAAAAAGGGCGAGCATGGAGCTATTTCTAAACTTGTGGAAGACAAAATCATTAATGATTATAAGGCCAATAAAAGAATTAAACCTATAAGCGAAAAACACAATCTATCAAATGTTTCGATTATAAACGTCTTAAAGAGAAATGGAATAACCCCTCCAGTGAGAGGAGAAACCAACCGGAAATATAACTGTGATTTTAGCTATTTCAATGAGATAGACACAGAAGAAAAAGCTTATTTTCTAGGACTGATTTGCTCGGACGGGAATAATTCAAGAGGAACTTTGAATATCGGAGTCCACAGAAATGACTACCTTATCTTGGAAGAGTTTAAAAAGAGTATAAAAGCAGAAAATCCAGTAAGAGTTACGAAGAATAAATCAAAGGGAAAAGATAGCTGGATAGCTAAGATTAATATTTATTCTTATGACATCACATCGGCGTTAGGGAGGTATGGAGTTGTCCCAAATAAAACTGGTAAACTAAAATGGAAATTAATATATGATAACCTTCCCAAAGAACTTATCAGGCATTTTATTCGAGGCTTCTTTGACGGGGATGGCAGTGCGGTCTTGACTCGCAGAACTGGGGCGGTTAAATTTAATATTGTAGAAAAGGGAGGATTTATAATAACCGGAATTAGAGATTTTTTCAGGCAAAGCGGTCTAACTTCAACTGCAAATATTGTTTTTGGCAACAATATCCACTCTTACTCTGTCGGGCAAAAAGAAGGTCTTTATAAGATATATGACCTAATGTATAAAGATGCAACAGTTTTCCTCTCTCGGAAAAAAGATAGATTTGAGCAGTATCTATTTAATCATTCAAACTCACTTAAATCGTAATAATTGCAGTTTTTCGGGAGGTTCTCTTTCCTCGCGTCTGAGGTCAAAAGCCAAACCCATCTATCAGGATATTTAGGTGTAACAACGTCGCCCCACGAATCGGTCAAAATCCATACTGAGCTTGGGTAAGGCTTACCCTTCGTCTCTTCCCTTATCAGCCAATCCTCAATAACGCGGTAGCTGGTCCCGCCCCCTCCTGTTATTTCACCATTTTTCAATTCTCTAACCTTAGTATCAAATTGATACGTATTTACATCAAATTTGTTTAACGGAATGGTCGAGCAGCATTTGAAGAACCTGTCAGCCAAATGGAATGTCGAGCCTGAAACGTCCATAAATAAGGAGATAGAGACTTTTTCTTTCTCATTACCGGAGTATTCAGAGTTACTGGGCAAAAAAAGTTCGCCGGAATCCAAGCAAGCCATTCGACGGTTCGGCCTCACCCAGTTATCGGAGTCTCCAGAGCTTATAGCGTATTTACACCACTGTCTGACTAATTGCTCCCAACGAGCTTTTGGACGATACTCCGCCTTAACTTTCAAGAAACTATTCCCCGCAGAACTTCCCGCCTGTTTATTCTTCCTTTCATTGTCTCCATCTTTACCTTTGTCAGCTTTTTTAATGAAGTCGTGCGCGTTTTCAGAATGAGTCTTGTCCGCGATTTCCCCTAAAATCTCTTCAATCTCATTATCATCTAAAGAACTTAATCCCTCGTGGCTATCAACTAAATTGCCGCCCTTACCGTTCCCTTTCCCAATTCCTACGTTAATAACCGTAGCATTATCTTTAATTAAATTAAAATAGTATTCAAAGTAGCGATCTGGGTCTTCTATCCTGTCTTTGAAAACAGTATCCACCCAACAATAATTAGATTCCGGGTCAATATCGGAGCGTTTAAACCCAAAAGAAGTAGTTAAAGTCCTATTTACACAAAGGTCCATTGCCACGTTAGCGATTTTCATTTCGGACATCCGCCGTTCCTTAATTAGACTTTTGGCTTTTGCCCCGTGTTTATAGTAAATATGTAGAAATTCGTGGCAAAGGATGAAAAGTTGTTGGGTGTAAGACTGCGCCGCCCAAAAATCCGGGTTAATTGATAACCGGAAACATTTGCCGCTCTTGTCGAAAGA
>ERZ1292644.1089-Hain-H14-01um-R2-1089-length-14919-cov-8_pt1 | contig 14919 bp, 13 predicted proteins | sample MGYA00564402_ERZ1292644 | MGnify/ENA primary metagenome ERZ1292644 (study PRJEB36523, sample SAMEA6512644) | groundwater metagenome | collected 2019-01-09 | study: AquaDiva: Metagenomics assemblies of 32 groundwater samples
GGTGGGGGGCTTCTCAATGCCTAACGCCCTGGCGGCCATCGGCGGCGGCCTTCTCGCCGGCGTCGGACAAGCGATCATCGAGGATGGAAAAGCCAAGCGCGAGGCGGCGCTGGCGGAACTAGAGCGGCAGTTCCGGTCATCGGAGGCCGAGAAGGGGCGCGAAGCGACGGCGAAAGAAGGGCTTCTGAACCGGACATCGCAAGAAACGCGCGATACGGCCCAGAACACCGCGGCCGGGGAACGAAACACCGCAACGATCACCGGCCTGGAAAAAGTCGCCTGGATGAACAACGCGACGAAACTCGACCTCCAAAAGGCCAAAATTGAGGGGGCGGCTGAACAGGCCCAGCTGACTATCGACGCGAATATCGCCAAGGCGAAGGCGCGCGGCGCGACGGAAGTCGAGCTTCGGCAGATGCAGAATGACGGCGCCGCTCAGGTTGCGTCGATCCGGGCCGGTAGCGCCGAGACGGTTGCGGAGACCAGGGCTGGCGCGACCGTCGAAGCGGCGACCATCAGAGACACTGGCGCCACCGCTCGCACCGGCATGACCGTTGCAGGGCGCGCGACCGACTTGGCGAGCAAGTACGACTTCCAACTCAAACTCGAAGCGAACCGGATCGCCGCCCGCAAGGATCAGACCGACGCCGACAGAGCGGAACGCGGGCGAATCGCTGACGAGTTGAACAAGCGCGGAATAACCGTAGCCGGGATCAACGCCGCGGCGGCTCAGGCACGCACGGAAACGACCGCCGCCGCCAGAGTCGAAACTGGAGCGCCCGCCAAGGTCAGGGCAGAACAGACCGCCGAGGAACAGGATGCTGCCCGTCGTAAGGCGGAAGAGCGGGCGGAAAAGATGGCTGAGGCCCGCGCCGGCACGTTCAGATCGGACAAGACGGATTTTCCGGAAACCGATGGCGATTACCAGACCTGGATCGAATGGATGACCGATCAGATTCTCGCGGATGAATACGGTATCCCGGCCCCGCAGGGCCGCCCCAGGCTGACGGCGACGCCAACTGCGAAGCCGGCGGCCAAGGTGCCCCTCAGCGGCGTCCCGGAGAAGCCACAGGATCGCGACCGCCCGGCCGCCCTGCCGTTGAAGGCGAACCGCGCCATGGACCGGGACCAGCTCATCAAAGGCCAAGTTTATGACGACGGCAAGGGCGGCCTTTTCCGTTGGAACGGATCGAGCTTCGACAAGGCCAAATAGATGCCTCTGGACGGCTCGCTCACCTTCGAGGAAATGCAGGCCCGCATCAGCGGTGCCGCGCCGGAAGAACCGGATACGCTTACCTTCGAGGAAATGCAGGCCAGGATCGGCGCCGCGCTGCCGCCGGATTCGACGATGGAGGCGGTCGGCCAGAACGTCGTCGAGTTCGGCAAGGGTCTTGTGCCTGGCGCGGTCAAGGCCGCTGGCACGACCCTGAGCGGCGCCGCCGCCATGGGCAGCAGCCGCGTCATCAATGAATACTTCGACCGCATTGATCGCGGCGAAAGCGTGGATGATCTGTTCACGAGTTCGGCTGATCCGTTCGCGGCGCCGACGGCGGGGATTGACCATCTACGCGCCGCGGTCGGGGCATACCGGCGCGCTGATCCGGCTGGCCGAACTGAATTGCGAGGGGCCTATCCGAAGCCGCCCCCGGTGCAGGAAACCGCGACTTACAAGACTGGCCAGGACGTCCAAAAAATCGGCGAAGGACTACTGCCCGCCGCTCCTGGCTATGAGGAAAGCGTCGGCCGCCAACTTGGCGAGGGCGTCGGTACGGTAATCGCCGGTGTTGCGACAAGCGCCTTGACGGGTCCGTTGGGCGCAGCCGCGGCCTTCGCGTTGATGGGGGCCGGGGAGGCGGTTGACCGGGCAATCAAGAATGGCGCGACCGAGGATCAGATTATCAAATCAGCCCGCCTTGGTTTGCTGCCCGGAGTCACTGATTCAATTCCAATCGAGACGCTGCTTGGTCGCCTTCCCGTGCCGGGTGGCAAGTTCATCACGTTGCCGTTGAACATGATCGGTTCCGCGATAAAGGTCGCAGGTCGCATAGGTTGGCAGGCCACGATTGAGGGCATCCAGGAAGGCGGCCAAGCCTTTCTGCAAAATCTGATCGCCCGCGAAGTCTATAAGCCAGAGCAGCGGCTCGCCGAGAACGTGTTGCCGGAAGCTGGGCTTGGTGCCGGGGTTGGCGCTATAACTGAGGCTGGCCGGCAGCTTTTGGTGGGTGCCGCTGGTCGCCGCGGCAGAGGACCCGCCCCGCCCGCGCCCACCCTGACTCCCGATGATCGCGCGAGCCCGCTCCCGGACGATCTGATCGAGGAAGGCAAGAAGATCATTGCTGCGGCAACCGGCGGTGGTCCGACTGAGCCGCCTGGCGGTGGTGCAGGCGCCGTGCCCGCTCCAGCGCCACCTATCCCCGGCACCGCTCCCACTCCAGCGCCGCCTATCCCTGGCGCCGCGGCAGCGCCAACATCGCCCGTTACCCCAACCGTGGAGATTCCCGATGGTACGCAAGGAGGGCAAGAAGTACGTGGTCCGGTCGAAGTCGGGCAAGAACCTGGGCAAGCTGTCGTCGAAGTCGGCGGCGAACAAGCGGCTCCGGCAGGTGGAAATGTTCCGCCGAATGAGATCGCAAGGAACGGGGCTGCTGAAGTAGCGCCGGTTGTCCCCACAACCGGGGGACAAGCCCCTACGGCCCCCGAAGTCGATCAGGTCGCGGCAGAGGCCGAGCCTGCGCCGCTCTCGACCGCGCAGGACCAGTTGAAGGCGCGTGTCCTGGCGAAGCGTGCCGCCGAACCCGCCCAAGCCATGCCAGCGCCCTCGCCGCCCGAACCCGCGGCACCGACTGGCCCGAAGCCCCGCCTTCGCGGCTACAAGGCCCCGCTTCCAAAGCGCCCGCTTAACATCTTCGAGTTCATCGCCCAGAAGGGCGGTATCCGGGACGTGGGTGGCGAGGTCCGCAGCATGGACCTTCACCGCAAGTTCATCCCGCGTTTTGGCACGCTGGTCCGTCCGCGCGGCCTTGACCCAGACCTCATTCGCGAGGCCGCCGAAGATGCCGGGTACATCGGCCGCGGCGGCGGCGAGGATTACCAAGCCACCGACATGAATGATCTCTGGGATGCCATGCGTCGGCAGAACTTTGGTGAAGAGGTCTACCCGGCCGGGTCGGAGGGCTGGCTTGAGGAAATCGAAAACAAGCGTTTCGACAAAATGCTGAAGGAGATGCGCCCGGAGGTCGAGGCCGAGGCGAGAGGCGAAAAGCTCTCGCTCCCGCGCGGCCCCACCACCGACATCACCGACCAAGGCCCGCAGGCTGTCATTCCTGGGGCCGAGCGCGTGAGCGAGGCCGAGGCGAAGCGGGCTGCAGACCGTGCCGAGATGAAGCGTCGGATCGAGGCCCGTGAGGCACAGCAGAAGCTCCGCGCGAAGAAGCCGCAGGCCGGAGCCGGCGCGCTATTCGGCGAGCCTGAGAAGCCCAAGGGGCCGGAACAGGGCGGGTTGTTTAGCCTACCACAGACCGAGACGCCGGAGTTCAAGGCATGGTTCGGCGACAGCAAGGTCGTGGACGCCGAGGGGAAACCGTTGGTCGTGTTTCATGCTGGGACATTTGAAGAGCAGGAGGAAATCGCCCCAGAGATCGGCAGCGAAGGGTTCCATTTCGGGACGAAGACTGCATCGGATTTTCGACAGGGCGGGAAGGCCATCGACAGTTTCATTCGTAACATCGAAACCAGTCAGGACGATGATGGTCGGTGGCACTGGTCAAGCGAAGGAATTGATTCCTTTGACATGGACGAGACCGGTTTCGATACTGAGTCTGACGCCCGTGAGGATGGTGAGAGGACCGCCATTTCTCAGGAGAGTGACTTCTCTGAACCAATGCCAGTCACCGAGGTATATCTTTCAATCAAGAACCCAAAAAGAGTAAGGGATCAAAAGGATAACTGGACGACGGCGGTTCGGAAAGCGAAAGAGGAAGGATATGATGGACTCGTGTATCGCAACGAGTTCGAGGACAAGGGCAGCGACTCTTGGGTTGTCTTCCGCCCCGAGCAGATCAAGTCGGCGACCGGCAACCGCGGCACCTTCGACCCGAACGACCCGCGCATCAGCTACAGCCTCTCCCCCGCCGCCCGCGAAGCCATGCCGGCTATCATGGAGGACCTGCGCGCCAGGCTGGCGAAGGTTGGGATCGCGGACAAGGTGGCGTTGAAATGGACCAACGCCATTCATTCCATGCTGACCGGCGGCCCGATGAGCGCCGAGGGCAGATACAGCAGGATTTACGCTTCTCGCGAATTAGCCAAGGCGCAGGGGCGAAAACCAGGCGATGCGCTCCCCTTCTACCGTCTGATCGAGGTCGCCCTTCACGCCCCCGACAAGGCGTGGACGCTCGACCATGAGATTATCCACGCCCTGCGCGATCTCGTTCTAATTCGGCCGGCCGAGTGGACGGCCTTGGAACGGGCGGCGACCGCTGACAAGGCCCGCATGGCCGACATCCGCCGCCGCTACAAGGACCAGTTCCTCGAAATGGCGCCGGCCGAGCGCGAGGACGCGCTTGTCGAGGAAGCGGTCGCCGATATGTTCGCCGATTGGGCCGCCGGCAGGACCGAGGCGCGCGGGTTCATCCGCACGGCGTTCGAGCGGATCAAGGCATTCTTCACTGCTCTTGCCGATGCGCTCGGCATCCACGGCTTCACCACCGTCGATCAGGTGTTCGGGCGGATCGAGGCGGGCGAAGTCGGGGCGCGCGAGGCGGGCGGTGCGACCACGGCGGCCGAACGCTTCGCCGCCGCGTGGCACGGCAGCCCGCACGACTTCGACGCCTTCTCGACCGACAAAATCGGCACCGGCGAGGGCGCGCAGGCGTATGGTCATGGTTTGTATTTTTCTGGGCGACGTGATGTTGCCGAATATTACCGTCGCGCATTGGCAAAGAACCGCGTTGTCAAATATCTCGGAAAGATCGTCGCGTCTCCTGACGCCGACAGCACTGTGACCGATAGAGCGTTGTTCAATGTGTCCTACAAGATCAGCGAGGGATTGGCCCCGCAGGATGCGATTGACGCTGCGATTCTCCAGTATAAAGGCGCCGCCCCAACTGATGAAGAACAGCGCGCCAGCAGTGCACAACGAGGAGCTGCGGACCGTTATGAGGAATTGGCGAGCGCGGCGCGCTCACTGAAACCAGCCGACTTTACAATTGATCGCGGCCGTCTCTACCGCGTGGACCTCGCGCCCGCCGAGGACGAGTACCTTCTGTGGGACAAGCCGCTGTCCGAGCAGAGCGAGAAGGTGAAGGCGGGGTTGCGCAAAGCGGGCTTGGTTCAAGAGACGACAATCACGGATGACCAGATCGCGCAAGCGCCGACTGCCGAGGGCGATTTCCTCCGCGCGCAGCGAGACAGCCTCAAATACCGATGGCTGATGCCCGCGGAGAACTTCTACAATTCTTTGGCCGCAGCCATGCGTCCTGATGGCGCGTTGCGCGCTGATCCTCGCGCCGCCTCCCTCGCGCTCCGCGACGCCGGCATCCCCGGCATCAAGTATCTCGACCAGGGAAGCCGTGTTCCGTCGTTTCGTTTCGACGCCAGCGGGACGACTTTATATGGAGGCAAAGCAACGACGCTGACCGATCTCGGGGTTGCAGACGCCGCCCGCAATCTCCTTGGTGATGAGTTCCACCCGGCGGCAAGCCTAACCGCTCTTCTCATCAGGGATGGGTATGAAAATGTAGAAGCCGCAAAAACAGCGGCAAGCCGCCATGGGCTGAGTCGAGAGCAAGCAGAACAACTTGCTGTGTTTGCTGCGCGCATCACAGACGATGCCACCCACAACTACGTCATTTTCGACGAGAGCGCGGTCAAGATCGAGGAGAAGTTCGCGCTGCCGCGCCCACCGCGTCCATCGGACGCGCTTGCCTCGCCGACGTTCGCCAACGCCAAGATCGAGGCCGAGTGGCGGGACGCCCGCAAGGGCGCCGCCAGCCAGGAAACCATGCTCACGCGGGTCAGGCTGTGGCTCACGGAGTTCGGCCACGGCTGGACGCGGCACTTCATCCACCTTCCGAACACCGCGCGGTTCGCCGATGTTGGTCAGCAGTTGAGGAAGCTGGAGGCGGCGCCGACGGCGGCCAAGGAATTCGTCGTCCGCTACCTGAAGGGCATCACCGACGGCATGACACCGGACGACATGGACGGCTTCACCCGCAAGATCGTCCTCGACGACCTGGCCTACGAGGTCACGCGCGAACACGACCTGCCGTTCAAGATGACGCCAGAGAGCGTCGAAGCCGATCGTGCGGCCCTCGATGCCTGGGTGGCGCAACGGCCGGACATCGCCGATGCCGTCGCGAGGCGAACGGCCGCCGTGCGGGAGATCACCCGTCAACTTGTCGCGGAAGGCGTCTTTACCAGGGAGCAGGCGGCGAATCCGGCCTACTACCGGCACCAAGTCCTCGATTACGCCCGCGGCGTGGTTGCGGCTGCACAAGGTCGGCCGACATACGAGGCAACCGTCCGGGGCACAACGAAACGCTTGCGCACCCCGCACTGGGCCCGCCGCATGGGATCGACGTTCAACATCAACGCCAACTTCCTCGAAGCCGAGTTTGATTGGATGCACAAGGCCCTGGTCGACATCACCACTGCCAAGACGATCACCTGGATCAAGGAGAGCGATCACAACGTCCGCGCCGATGTAATCGCCCAGGCCCGCGCCAGCAACAGCGCCCTGGTGCAACGCGAGCTTGCGGACGAGGGCGATGGCGGGCCGCTCCGTAAGCAATGGACTGCATTCCGCCAACAGATCGCTATTGGTCTTCGTAAGGTGCGCCAAGCCATCGAGGACGGCGCCATAGACGTACCGGAGGAATACCAGGATGCAGCCGATCAACTTGTCGACGACGCTTCCGACAACGAGGTGTCGATCTTCCCGTTCTTGACCTGGATCATGGACAACAACGAGGCCGGCGCGATGGGCGCGGCCATGACCTTCAAGGCGATCAGCCAGCGCCGGGAATGGGTGCGAGAACTGCTCGGCGACCGCTACGCCGATCCGATGGATGTCGGTTCGCTGGTCAAGCGGTTCGCGCCAGAAGGTTACGTTGCGTGGCAGCCCGAAGAGGGCAAGCTCCTGTTCACGGCCAAGACGCTATCGGAAAATGCGCTGGCCAGGATGCTCAGGCGGATGGCCGCGAGCATGGGCGACGTCGTGCCAAAGGCCGAGGTCCTTGCGGCGCTCCAAGCCGTTAAGTCGATGCTCGCGATGGGAGGAAACAAATTCGAGCTAGTCATCCCGCAGGAATTGGCCGCAACTCTGAATAGCCTGCGTGACGAACAGGTTGATAATTTGCTCGATGAATTGATCCGGGAGCCGCTGCGCTGGTGGAAACGGTGGACGCTCATCAATCCCGCCCAAGTCGGCAAATACAACATCAACAACCTGTCCGGCGACTTGGACGCGGTGATCGCCGGGAACCCGAAAGCGTTAAAGCGCACGGGTGAGGCGATCAAGGAACTGTGGCAGGTAATGCACGGCGCCGAACCGTCGGCGCGCTACCAGGAGGCGCAAGAGCGTGGCGTTTTCGACAGCGGCCTGTCGATCCAGGAGATCCCCGACATTAACTTTCTGTCCGAATTCGAGGGGTTGATCGAGAAGGGCGGGCCGGTCAGGAGATTCGCGCTTTCGCCGCTTCGCAAGGTCTGGAACGCGCTGCAAAAATACACGCAATTCCGTGAAAACTGGCTGCGCTACGCCGCCTATCTCAATTACGCCGACCGCCTGGAGGGTGGCGAGAGCATGGAGAGCATCGGCTACGGTGCCGTGAAGCCGGAGTTGCTTGACGCAGTTGAAGACCTGAAGGACAAGGCGGCGTTCCTGGCGCGCAATCTCGTCGGCGATTATGGGAATGTCTCGCGCAACGGCAAATGGATACGCGAACGTCTCGTGCCGTTCTGGTCGTTCCAGGAAATCAACCTGAAACGCTACCTGCGCCTCACGTCCAACGCCTTCGGCCAGGGGGTCGGCAAAGGTCTGGCGACTGGCGGCGCGATGGGCGCGATGATGGGCGTGCGCGCATCAGCATACCTTGGGCTGCGCATCGCCATCTTGTACGGATACGTGCAGCTTTGGAACCGCCTTTGCGGGTGCTGCGACGAGAACGAATCCCCGGAGGAACAGGCCAGACTCCATCTATGCCTCGGAAAGATTGGCGATCTTAACGTCACGCTGCGCTTCCAGGGGGCGCTGTCGGACGCGATGGGATGGTTCGGGTTCGCCGATGCGGCCGGCGTGATTTCCGAGATCGAGAAGGGGCGTGGAACACTCGGCGATTTTCTTGGGGCCGTCGCCAAGGCGCCAGTCAACAAAGTCGGTGGGAGTCTGACTCCAGTCATCACGGTGCCGCTCGAAAGCGCGACAGGAAAGAAGCTCTGGCCGGACGTCTTCAACCCGCGTCCGATCCGCGATCGCTGGCGCAATCTGTTCGAGACGTTTTCGGTCGCGGGCGCCTACGACTGGCTCACCGGCAAGCCGACGCGCGGCGCCGGGACCGCCGCGGCGAAGATGCTGGTCAATCTCTCCGATCCTGACGAGGCGGCCTACAGCCGGGCGCGGGGGTTGGCGTTCGATTGGCTGGAGCGCGTCAAGGGCCAGGAGGGGTTCACGGATTCGATGACGCCGCGCGCCAATACGCTCTACGAATGGCGATTGGCGATGAAGTACGGCGACAAGGAGGCCGAGCGGCGCGCGTTCGCGCGGTTACGCGAGCTTGGCGTCGACGCCGCGGCTCGCGCAGCCTCTATCCCACGCGCTCATCCCGCTGGCGCTATCGCGAAGAAAGACCGTCTGACGTTCCTGCGCTCCCTTTCCAACGACGAACGGCGCATGTATAATCGGGCCGTGATCTGGTACGAGAGAACATTCAAATGAGCCACGTTGGCGATTAGATACTTGATGAAACCGATATGAGCACGCTAACTGAGAAACGACAGGCCGGCGTTGAGGTTGAGCCAACACAGGCGATGATTGATGCTGGGTTCCACGTTCTGTGGGGGTTCGACCGCAACTATGATTCGACCGAGGAGACAGTTAGGCAGATTTATCGCGTGATGTGCGAAGCCGCGCACGAAGCTCTTCGCGCAGAGCTGCGAATCGTCGGGACAGAAGGTTGATCGCCTTACCAAGCCCATCGAGATCGAGGTTGCCGACTGCAATTCCTTCCGGCTTCATGAGGCGCTTCGTTGTGCCGCGCTGTCCCTTGATCGGGCAATTAGTCCTTTAACGTACCGACATCTATTAGTGGTAGATCAATCGGTTAGACGATTTGTCTTTTAGAAGGCGTTTTTTCTCTTGCATCCTCGCGCCTTCGGCGCGATATGATGCAAAATGGACGACGTTGCGCGCCAGACTGTCTGCATCACGCCAGCGATGGAGAATGCGGGCGTTTCGCTTTTGGCTGAGCTTGAGGGGGAGGTTTCAAGAGCAACTCTGGCACGTCTACTTTTCCAGGCAATGGCGAGGGTTTCACCGACTTTCGGTGACGTAGAAACTTCACCATCAAGCGCAAGTAAGTGACAAGACCCCATATCTCGTCTGCCACTCGCCGAATGTCGGTCAGCTCACTGGGTAGGGCCGTCGGCCTCGGTGTTGGCCCTTTTCTTCTTGCTAGGCCGACGCCTCCGTCCTCTGTCGTAACGAGGCTGAAATGCGAGAGGTGATTGCGGTTTACGCGGCATGCGTGGCAATTAGTTCGTTAACGTACCAATCACTACCCATAGCCTTAGCAGTATTCTGCCATTCCGAAAATTAGACTTGACGAGCACGAATTGCACCCCATACTCCGAGCATGAGGCAGACTCTGATTCACATCACCCCAGCGATGGTCGAGGCGGGGGAGGACGCTTTGCTGTCTTTCGGGTCCGAAGAAGATGTTCGGGCCACGGATACGTCGGTGATCGTTCAGCGCGTTTTCGCAGCAATGCTTTGTGCTGCGGGTACAGCTCCATCGCCAGCAAAAGCAGAGATAGAGCAATCGTCGGCGCTTCAACCCGGTAGCCTGCCCAGCCCTACTGCGGGAGACATTGCGGCGGCGACCCTGAACACGGTCCTTGCCCTTGCTGAACAACTCACCGGGAAGAAACTGACGATCCCGGTCGAGACAGCGAACGGCACAATTTTTATCAGTGGATCAAGTAATGTTAGGTGGTCCTAGGAGGGGGCTGGACGCCAGCCTGACGGGCTGACGGTAGTTTGGCGTGGGCCTTCGTCATCGCGACACTCGCGTTGTGCCATTCGGCAAGCATGGTTTGGATTTCTTCGGCAGTTTTCCAGTTACGAGCGGATGCGGTGAATACGCCTTGCGTAAGGCCGGCAGGAATGGGAAGCCCCGGTTCGATGTTGGGGAACACGAACCGGCCAGGATTGTTCTGAAGCGCTCGCCCCGCGTTCATCAAGGTTTCCCCGAGCGTCTTCACTTCGGCATCAATCTTTCTGAAATCGGCTAAGGCGTCCAGATATGCATCAGTCGAGATTTCGCTACTCATATCGTCGCTCCTAGGTTGGTTGGCGCCATCTAGGATAGCGAAATGCGGGACCGGGTGCGAATCCGGTTCCGCTTCTGCTACGATTGCAGGATGAAAAAGGCAAAAACCACCAAGCGCCTTGAGGACGTTGAGATCACGCCCGAAGCGTGGGCGTTGTTCAGCGCGGCCGTGAACCGCGGCAAGTACTTCACCGCCGAGGAGCTGGCCTGCCGTCACTGCGGCGCCCACGGGGTCAAGCAGGAGCTCGTGGACAAGCTCGACGAGCTGCGCGAGCTGGCCGGGTTCCCGCTGCCAGTCACGTCAGGCTACCGCTGTCCGAATCACCCACGAGAACTGGCGAAGGAATCGACCAGCGGCGCGCACGGCCTCGGCCTCGCAGCGGACTTGCATGTATTCGGTGGTCGAGCGCTGGCCATCTTGCGGATCGCGTTGTCGCTCGGCTTCACTGGCGTCGGCCTAAGCCAACGCGGCGATGCGTCGAGCCGGTTCATCCACCTCGACCTCGCGGATGCGGCGGAGGGTCGGCCGCGCCCGCACCTGTGGTCCTACTGACCGGAATAGGCGACGACCATGTTCGGACTCGATGCCATCATCGGCGCGGGCCTGTTCGATCAGGTTCGCCCGCATGTCGGCGTCGTTCATCGCGTACTCGAAGCCGGTGTAGAAACTCTCGTTCTCCACCGTCACGTTGACGAATGCTGGTTGCTGTTGCTGTGTGCCGTCGCTGGTGATCGTGACCAGGACGATTGACCGTTCAAGATGTCGCGCCTGTTCGAGATTGTGCTGAAACGCGGCCTTGCTCTTGTTCCACTCGAAATACGGATGCAGCGGACTGGCCTTGTCCTTCGCATCCGCCAGAACGTCCTCGGCTTGTTTGCGGTGATCGCATTCTTCCTCGATCTCGCGCAGCCGCTCGTACACTTTCGCGGCGGCCTCCATGCTTCGCGGCGCACCCTTCTGGAACCGTGCGCCGTCCCGGAACTTGGCCTTGATTTCCGTCATTGTCATGCCGCCTTCTTGAGAAACTGCCGCGCTTCGTCCGACGTGGCAACATGGAACAGCCCGGCTTGGCCGTCCTTTTCCGGCCGCCACTCGCCGATCCCGACACCGAAACCGGCGTTGTTGATGAGATTGATGATCTGTTCCTCGGACAAGGCGCGCCGGTTGTACCGGACAATGACCTTGGCTCGCCACGGCCAGAACTGACCGCGGTAGCGAATGTCCGCCGTTCCCATCCCGACCCATACCATGTCCTCGCGCATTTCCGGTTCAGCCCCGATAATGCGGATCATGTCCTGCCGCATCAACCGGCCATCGAATGCCGTGGGAATCTCGACGCTCTCGCCGAGAATATGAAATGCTTGCCGAGCGGCAACCTTCGTGATGCCCTCGACCGAAGTGCAGGCAGTCACGGCCGCTGCCTTCACTGCAACCGATGGGAACCCGTACCCGCCACCGACAAGCGGATACAGTGAGTCCTTGAAATCCTGCACCGGGTCTTTCGCCTCCCGGCCGGTCGCGGCCTGCTTGAGTTGCTTCGCCAGCATCGCCAGCTTGGCCTTCTGCGACCACGCATGGCAAATCAAGGGAGCATCGCCGATGATGAGCACCGGCATGACCTTAACTTCCAGCGGCGAGATTTTGATTCCGATGTCTTGTGTCGGCTGCTTGGTAGTCGGTTTTGTGACTTTTACCATTTGCGTTTGTCCTTTCTGAATGATGCCGTCGATCACACGGCTACTTGAGATCAAGTTAATAGGCCCATCTAGGCCGGCTTCTCGGCCATGGCGGCGTCGATCATCGCTTGCCACGTCGTATGAATACCGCCTTGAACCAGTCCAGGCGTGACTTCGCCGGTCCTGCCATCCTTGCTCGCCATCAGATACGGGCCGATGGCCTCACCGCCCGCAACGGTCATCCCCTCCGTCGGCTTTCGCATGGCGGCGAGAGCGGCGTGGGCCTTGCGAACGTAGGTCCGCCATCGCTGTTCTTCGCCATCTTTAATGGCAATATCAAGCTTGACCCTGCCAACGTCGCGCCAGTCGGCATCGGGATCAAGACCGTCAGCTTTGCAGATCGCCCGCGCGACCTGCTCCACCATTTCGGTCATCTTCATCCTCCAAGGTTGATATCGCGGGGCCGGGCTACCTGTGGAGACTACCGGCGTTGCCAGTACGGTTGCGTTTTCCGGTCCGCTCCGCACGTCCCGCGACCTCGTTGCCCGGCGGCGTAGCCCTCGGCGTAGCCTTGCGAAAAGGTTAGTCTAGGCCGGATGATCCTGAGCTTTGCCAATATCTCTGTGCCCATTCTTGTCACTCCTTCCCTCTCGCTCGGATCGCGGCGGCAAACTCTCGCTGGCTACCGCCGAACATTTCTTCAACCATCTTCGCGCACGCCTCCCGCTCCGCCTCCACCGCGCCACTCGGCACGATCTGGTAGCCGGCGGCGGTGAGGGCGGCGACGTGTTGATCGGCATAGTCAATGCATCGTCCACAAATCCCATCGGTACATATTTCCTGTTCCGACCCACAGTTCGAGATGGCGATCACCTCGCGCGGCGTGCGGTCAGTCATCACGAAGCCACAGGCGCACTTCTCGCCCTCTTTCAGGGTGTCGGCGCACGTCTCGATGTCGGGGCACAGGAGCTTCTGGCAATCCCGCAACGGCTTGGAGACCAATATGGTCTGCTCGATACAGCGCTTCAGTTGGCCTTCAACCGCCTCGGCTCTGGTGGTCGCGGCTTCGATCTTGGCGGCCTGGGCTTCGATAAGATCGGCGGCCTGGCAGAAGTAGCTTTCCGTCACGCTTCCAAGACCGAGCGTTTCAGCTTCCTTGTCAGCCTCGTCGCGCAAGACGGCAATGAGTAGGCGGGTAGATTGCGGCAACCGCTTGGCGCGGGCGGCGTCGTAAGCTCGCAGCCCGGCCTCATAGGCCAAATATTGCGGACTGCCTGGCGTTGCCAGAACAAAGTTCTGACGATCAGGATACAAGGCGGCAAGATGCGCCTCTTGGAAAGCCACCACGTCGTCAGGGTGCGCGGTCATTTGCCGTCCTTTCCGTTCCATCCAGCGCGTTACGCAGGTCACGAAGCGCGCCGTTCCCGATCAGAAGCCGCGCCGCCGTCTCGACGGCGCGCAGGCGGCGGATTTCAGCGATCAGCCGATGAAACGGCGGGCATTCGAGACACGCAACGGTTGGTGGACACAGTAATTTCTCGATTGCAGCAACCTCGGCGTCGGTCATGGTCATTTCACTTCTCCTGCCGCGATCATCGCGGCATAAACAGCGCCAGCAGCCTCAGATACTGAGGCGGCCTTGCCGCCCGAATAGAAGTCATCTAAAGCGTTACTTGCTATCGCCTCCATCTCTACCGTCGCATCCCTCGGCACGACGGCGAGGCCGATGGTGCGGAGTCTCTGTAGGACCGGTACGCTGCCGACCCGCCCAGGCCAGCAATGGCAGCCGTGAACGCGCCGATGGCAGCGTGCGCGTCCGTGATGATCCTGCCGAGTCGTTCCAGACTGGCCGGGTCAACCGCGACAGGCAGCGGGATAGTGAAGTGGATCGAGCCGCGTTTGGTGGTCATGCGATGTCCTTCGTATCAAGCCACCACGCGATGAAGAATGTCACCGGCGGGCGCCGCGTGTTCGGGGACAGGATTTGGCCGAGAATGATCGGGTCAACCTTCGCGGCCTGTGGACGCATGATCCCGATCTGGTCGAAAATCTTGGCCTTCATCGCCTCTGTCAGGCTTTCGAGCAACTGCGGCTTGACGAGCTTGAACGGGAAATCAAACTCCTTCCAGCCGCCCGTGACGAATCCGGGAACCTGCTTTTTCGTGCCGTCCGCTTGTCGTTCCACCGGGCCAAAGTCTGTGTATCGCGCCATCGTGTGACTGGATTTGTAGTCCCCCTCGCCAACAGGCAGTGCATCGGCCGGTTGAACTTGGCGCTCAACGTCATCGACATACTCGGACGTATATTTATCCGGCGGATACATCGCATCCGTCCTGACTGCGATGATGTCCATCGGGAAGGGCGGCACGATGTAGTAGCCAGCCACGACCGCTTCCTTGATCTTCTGGTAGAACGTCACGAATTTGCGGAGCGTGTTCACGCGGTTTTGCCATCCAGCCGATTTCCACTTATGCTCCTTCGCGATCCGAAGGTTCTCTATCGCCTCGCGCATTTCAGCCGCGACGGCGGCCAGCTTTTCGCCAACCCACGCTTGGAGGCCCTTCTGCGCCGCTTCCATTTCGGCTGGCGAGCGAGCAATCAACATCAGTTCATTCATGGCCAGTTACCTCTCAAGTTGGCGGCGGGGGCCGGCGCTGTTGCTCGCCGGCCGACGGGGTGCCGGTACGCAGCCCGC
>ERZ1292644.1090-Hain-H14-01um-R2-1090-length-14901-cov-5_pt1 | contig 14901 bp, 21 predicted proteins | sample MGYA00564402_ERZ1292644 | MGnify/ENA primary metagenome ERZ1292644 (study PRJEB36523, sample SAMEA6512644) | groundwater metagenome | collected 2019-01-09 | study: AquaDiva: Metagenomics assemblies of 32 groundwater samples
AGAAGATCCTCTTGTAGAAACCGTGGAAGGATATGCACATCTGCCCGACGCCGGGTACGAAGAATCATTTTTTCAACCAACACCGGTATCGTTTTCCTGCCTCATTGAAGACACGACAAATTCATGGAAACTGCGGGATGCCCTTGGAAATGTTGATTTGCACCCGACTTGGACGGTGGGCTCTCAAACTCGGCAAACAACCAAGGGAAGAGGCTCGGTGAATCTTGCCGACAATTCTTGGTCTACTCCGCAAGACTTTTTTGATGAAATGATGGCTGCGGTTGATGTGGAAATGCGGTGGGACAACCCACACCCCAACGCAAACGATACGTTCGGATTGCAGTTGCGCGAGATAGCTTTTTATCCGCAAGACCAAACCATTCAAGAATCAGCGGACGCCGTTGAACTCCAAGTCCAGGGTTTATGTTACGGACAGATACAGGGGATTCGGACATTTACAAGTGGGACCGAATCGTAGGTAGGCCGCGAGCACATCTTCCCAGGGTATCAGGCATAGCCAGGCCCACGTCCCACCGGCCCTTAGTTTACCACAAGACAATAGACGAAGCAAGTAGGAAGTATGCCTAAACTCGACCGCGAATGGTTCCTCGCCCAACAAGCTCTTGTAAATGCCCTGGAAAGTCTTTATCTTCAACGCGAACAGGAGGTGAAAATTACCTATCGAAAAGTGACTTACCAAATTGTCGTTCAACTTGATGGCTTCACGGTCACTCCTATTCTCGCGGCCCCGCTTCCTGATGGGTGACATATGGAAGGAGAAAGGCGATGCGTCTCGCTATTGCCTCAGATATTCACTACCCCTACCACGATCCGCGCGCGGAAGGATTGTTTCTTTCTATCCTACCGGACCTGAATCTTGACGGGCTAATGATATTGGGTGACGCGGTTGATTTTGAACCTATTTCACGCTTTGTTACTCATCCTCGCCATAAATTAGACCTGAAGCCGCAAATTCAGGAGGCACGTAAACACTTCGCTACCATCCGTAAAACCCTTCCGAATCAACGGATATGGTACAAATCGGGCAACCACGAACTTCGCCTTGAGACGTATCTTTATACCCGTGCCCCAGAACTAGTTGAGATAGAAGCCCTGACGGTTTCCGAACTCATGCGCCTGAAAGAGATAGATGTGGAGTGGGTGCCTTGGGAGAAGAGTTTTAAGGTTGGAAAAATCCACCTGACACACGGCGATGAATACCGTGTTGGTTCAACTTACCCTGCGCGCAATACTTACCTGAAGGTTGCTGCAAATATGATGGTTGGGCACCACCATCGCAAGGATAGTTATATCCATAGACATTATGAGTCTGATCTACACGCCGTTTACGTTAATCCGTGCCTCTGTCAGCTTAGTGCTGGCCGATGGGCGAAGTTTCCGCAATGGACGCAAGGCTTTTCAACCATAACCACCACGAAAGGCGGATTTTTCCACGTTGAACAGACGGTATTTTGGAGAGTAAGGGGGAAACTAATGTGCATGGTTGGCGATAGGGTTTATTCTAAATAGCCTTGACATACTACCAGCTTGCGCTACAATGGCACCCATGTTTACCATTGATGAGTGGCGCGTTGAAAAATTCTGGAATAAGGTAGATCGCTCTGGCGAGGTAGATTCTTGTTGGGTCTGGATGGGGGCAAGGAGAAGCAATGGTTATGGGAACTTTAATGCTGGGAACGGAAAGACGGCATCGGCCCACAAGCTATCCTTCTTTCTTACAACGGGAGATTACCCCACCGATAAAAACGTTCTCCACCGTTGTGATAATCGGTTGTGTGTTAATCCCGCGCACCTATTTTTAGGAACCTTTGCCGATAACTCTGCGGATATGGTGGCAAAAAAACGATCAACTTATGGGGAACGCAACCCCATGTCAAAATTGACAGAGCGGGACGTTATGGCGATACGGAAGGAATATAGTGAGGGGCAGGTTACTCATCAATATTTAGCGGATCAATATGTCGTTTGTCGGGCAACAATCCAGTTGGTCACGAAAGGAAAAATCTGGAACAGAGATCCGAGTGTTGAGTTTATAACAAAAGAACGTCAAATAGTGAGAGGCGAAAAAAGTGGTAAGGCTAAATTAACGAACGATAAGGCTAGAGAAATAAAAAGAAAATATCTGGCCGGAGAGGGTTCTTTTGTGTCTCTCTCAAAAGAATTTGGAATAAGTAAAGCAACGGCTTGGCGGGTAGCAAAAGGACATTCGTGGAACTGGGTATAACAGATGACTACCCGCCAACTTCAACGCCTTTCAAGGTACTGGCAACGGAAGCTTCGCCTACAAGACTGGCGTATTTCTATTGAATTTACCGAGCGGGATAACATGTACTCACCCTATAACGTCGGTGAGTGCTTAGCTCAACTCTGTGATAGGACGGCGCACGTCAAGGTTATGAAGGATGAGCAGACGGATTATGAGATAGAACTCTCCATAGTTCACGAATATCTTCACATCCTATTTGTGGACATGGCTCCTAAGAACCCGGTGAAGAGAAACCTCTTTGAGGCGGCAATAGACCAAACGGCGACTACTCTTCTATGGTTCAAGAGAGGTCGTCCTTGATTAGTATTGTATCTTCCTTCTGTCTCGCCGCGAGGGCACGGCAAAGCTCATCGCATTCTTCTACCGTCATCGAAGTACTTTGTACTTCTAACCCCGTTTTATTCTGAGATTTTACTCTCTCCGCCACTCTACCATAGTCGTCTTCAAGTCTCACCACGTCATCAATTTCGGACGTGCTTATCTCTAACAGCTCAATATGCGTCTCTTCGTATGCGCATATCCTATGAATGTCTCCCGGACCAAGGGTGAGCCGACCATTTTCTTTAAGGTTCACGCGCCATCTTCCATCAGCATTGTCGCATTCAACGTATCCATCGCCGGAGAGATAGATAAGGCTCTCCTTTTTGATCTTATGATACTGGCGACTAAGACGCTTGCCCGGAAAGACAAACAAAATCTTTGCGGCGTATTTATCGGTGTGAACCAATAGACGTTCAAACCCCCACGGCTTAGTGGTAAACATTTTCCCTCTAAATCGGCAAACTTTCGCTAGCGTCGGTGACATAGGTTTCGCTTGTGAGTGCTCTCGCTATCTTCTCGGCCTCGGCGATGTCCTTGTAGGTGTCTACACCTACCCAACGCTTATTGGAAAGATGAAAACCTAACTGCCCCATTTCTGCTAGTTGTGGGAATAGAAATGCTTCCAAATCGCCCGCCTTGGGCAACAGCTCAGCGATCCCGTTTTTACGAAAGACATACGCTCCTGCGTTAATCCAGTGCGGAAGCGTCGGCTTCTCCCTAAACGAAATGATGCGCTTGGTCGCCATGTCGGGAATGACAATACCGAACGGACTTATTAATGGAGTGAGCATGAGCAGAGCGAGCACTTCTTTTGGCTGCCTTTCAAATTCCGCGATGAGGTTGACTATAGGTTCGAGGAAGAGGTTATCTCCGTTCAACCCTACCACGAACGGCTCTTTGCGGGAGACTAACCCAAACGCCTTGTTAAAGGCTCCACCACGCCCCAAGGGTTCTTCCTCATGTGAATATTCGATCTCCACGCCAAACGCGGAACCATCGCCGAAGAAATCCACAATGGTATTATTCATGTAGCCGGTGCAAAGAATAATTTCCCTTACTCCGGCACACCGCAGGTTCTCTATTTGATATTGCAACAGCGGTCTGCCGAGAATGGGGACCATTGATTTGGGAATATCGTTCGTAATAGGACGGAGGCGCTCGCCTTTCCCGCCACAAAGAATAATCGCTATCAATTTTTCCTTCCTTTTTTGGGCAGGGGCAACATGCGTATTTTGGGTATCAATTTCCTGCGGGCCGCCTCTGCCCAAATTCATATTGCCACAAGACAAGGGGATTGTCAATTACGCCGACATTTATGTTCGCCGCTTGGCAGGCAGATATGACAAAATATCTCCTTCCAACAATAGAAACAAATCCGCATCTCTTGCCTGCCGTGCTTAGGACACTGGCTTACCTTCTTAAGGTCTTGGACTGCTTGTTTCAACGTTTCTTTGTCTACGCCCGCCATTTCCCAACTTCCCCAGCAATCTCAACCAGGCAACCTTGACAAATATATATTTCGTCCCCGCCACAATCGGCCCTAAAATGAAAACACGGTCTTGTTAAAGACAATTCAGTTTGTTCCCGTAATTCGGCCCATATTTCTCCATACTCACGTTTCATTTGTCTGTGTTTTCCCTGAACAAGCTCAAACATTGATTCAAAAGGAATCTTAAATCTTTCCAGAATAGCGCATTTCGTTATCGTGTGAATGATGCCTGAAGTCGAGCAACGATGACATAAGCCAGCATCTATAGTATATCCCATTATCTGCCTTCCTACCCCTTAATCCAGGGCGTCGGCATAGTTTCTGGCTTTAGGGGTAAGTCGTCATAGCGCCACTCCGCCTTGCCCTTCGCCTTTGTCCACTCGACTTGACGCCTTACGCCCTCTCGCCACCCATGACTTTCCTTATATCCGAGCATCTCTTCAGATTTAGTGGTAGTGCAATAAGCGTCTGTTACTTCATGCGGGCGTGGCGGCAACTGAATGATTTCCGGGCGCGGGAACTCCGGCATGTTCTCAATCACCTCTTCGGCAAGTTCCATTACCGTCACGAATTCCTTACCGCCAACATTGATTGTTTCCCCAGCCACACGCTTATCTTCTCCGGCCCGAATGAAACACGGAAGCGAATCTTCAATGTTACTAAAGGCACGGTGGTGATTCTCACCGAAGAGATAGAGAGGTTCTCCGCGCAAAATAGAGTTAATGAAGATGCCAACGACATTCCGGTAGCGATCATAATGCGCCTGATGGGGGCCGATGACATTGTGTGGCCGAAGCACAATCCCGTCAAACTTGTAAGTGTCCGCAAGTTGCCAGAGTATTTGCTCGGTTGCGTGCTTGCTCACTCCGTAAGGGTCAACTGGACGAGCGGGATGTTTTTCATCGAAGGGCGGCTTACCTTTTCCGTACACCGACATCGAACTGAATAGAATAAATTTCTCCATCTTATATTTAATGCCCAATTCTAACACGATGGACGAAATGAGAATATTTGTCTTCGTGATTTTATACGGCTGCAATTCTGAGGCACCCTCACGTGCGCAGGAAGCTAGGTGATAGACAACCTGCGGTCTATGAGAGCGCATGATTTCTTCCATATGCAAATAATTGGCAATATCAACCTGGTAAAACTTGAAATTATTTACCGCCGCCGTCCCTGTCGGGAGGTTATCTGCGGAGCCGCCTGACAAATCATCAACCCCGACAACGAAATCCCCCGCTTGAATAAGCGCATTGACGAGGTGGCTTGCAATAAATCCTGCCGCACCAGATATTAAAATGCGTCGCATTATACATACTACCGTTTCCCCCTTCTTGGTTAATTGGGGATGGCATCCAGAATTGGGGCATCAAGAAGGGAGCGGCCACCCCCAAACTAAAGTACAATGTACCTAGACCGCCATTCTATTTTAACGCTTTCACAAGCCAGTGCACCTTACAGGCGTGTTCCAGCATTTCAATTCGATCAAATGCCTCTTGCATAGTAGCACCGGTAGTTACCGCCCCGTGTCGTTCTAGTATAAAGGAATTAAATTCTTGAGCAAATGCCGCAACCTCTTCCGCCAGTTCTAGCGAAGCCGGAGTTTTATATGGAGCAACAATGTAGCTTTCTTCCGTTTCATTGGGGGCCAGTATCGAATATGGAAAGTGAGAAGATACCGCTATCGCATGTGGCGGGTGAGCATGAATTATCGCATTCACCGACGGACATTTTTTGTATATCTCCAAGTGCATTTGCATTTCCGAAGATGGCTTCAGGTGTGTTTGTTTATTCAGTTCTGCCCATGCTCCGTTATCAATCCGCACTTTCAGCGGAATAAATTCTTGCGCCCCCTTATGGAGCCCCTGGGGAGTAATATAACAAAAATTCCTGTCCTCACCCCTCATACTGATGTTCCCTTGCGTTCCTACGGAAAGGCCGCGTTCATAGAGCGTTAAACAAACGCCGGTTATTGAGTCAGTGCGATAGATCATCTAATTTACCTCATTCACAAAGAACTGCCCCAAATCCAAGGTGTTCGGCGTGCAACAGGGGAAATTCAATCTTCGGGTCTGGTATTTCTTCCCATGCCTGACTCATCTCTTCCTTCATCCGAATATCATCCATGAGAATGACGCCGCCGGAAGACACGAACGGGCGAAATTTCTGGTATTGCCCCATGGTCACGTCGTAGGTGTGCTCGCTATCAATAAACAATAGGTCAATGCTGGGGCCATGAGGAAAAGAGGGGAAAATTTTCAAAGGGTCGCCCTCTAAGAAGATAACATTCTTCCACGGAAAAGCCGGACAAAGATTGGACAAATCAATATCTACACCAATCACGGTAGCTTCGGGAGCGCCAGCGGCTAGGTGTGCGGTTGACAGTCCATGCAAGACCCCCAACTCTACAATGATCTTGGGGCTCATGTAACTTGCGAGATAGAAGAGGAAATTGAAATATGGTGCCCAGTCTTGGGCTGTTTCAAGCCGGATTTTTTGATCTCGCTGACAGGAATATGCGGCTAATTTTTCTAAGATCGCAAGGTCGGTTATTTTATTCATGCGCTTTACTGTTCATTTAGTCTATTGGGGGCGACATTGAAAGAATGGGTATCAAATGTCAATAGGTCGCCCCCAAACTTGTATAATAAATCACAATTCCTCATTTGACAAGAAAAGAATATCCAGCCCCCGCATGTTTCTCAAGGCGAGTCGCCGCACATGTTTGTATACTTCCAGTAAACCCATAGAGTCGATAATGGTGTTAATGCCAGGAGCCATCCTTTTATCCAATCTGGAATCGTGAAAGAGTACAATCGTTCTTTGTGGATGGAAATGAGGAAAGAAGTGGGCAAACTCAGCAACGAGGTGGTCATCCCCGTGGTCCGAGTCAAGAAGAACAAGCGAAATGTTGTGAGGAACCGGCTCAATTGTTTTACTATCGCCATGCACTCTTTCAATAAGGTGTCGTACCCCAAGCCGCGCCCACAGTTCTTCAGGACCATCATATAACCCAGAATCTACGGTATACACCCTTCCTTGTAGGCGGGGATAGTCTACTGCCACGTCTTCAAGTCCAAGGGCTATAAATGAGGTAGAGAAACCCTTATGGGTTCCGGTTTCGAGACAGACTTTTGGCTGAAAGCGCCTCACCAGTCCATACAAAAAGATGCCGGTTTCTACTTCCATCGCACTTCCGTTCCCGTAGGCAATAGAAGCAGAGTGACAATTTATACCATCGGTCGTAGAGCCCTCAAGTAGGATTTTCAGTTTATCAAAATTCATTACAACTCTTCCTCATTGCAGTTGATATAACTTTTATGGGCTACCCACGCGGAGAGGTGAGAATATTTCATAAATCCTAAATCTCCCGCTTTCTGGTCAATGACTAAATCGTAACCCGCTCCACTCAGGGGGAACCCGCAAATTACATCTTTTAACTCTTCTGTTCGATACATCACCGGGAACCAGTGCAGTCTATCCCGTACCCCCGGCCTTTCCTGAAAAACCCGGTTAATCTTCCATCTGTTCCAAAACGCCTCTTGTTCTTCGTCGGAAATAGTGGTGCCACCGGTAGTAAGTGCAACTCCACGAACCGGAACTGGCATCGTCAATCGAGAGCAGGCAATATGCCGGAAATATTCCCAGGCGTTGTCATATTCAGGAAATACCTCGTACTCTAACGGTTGCATCTGAACAGGAACGCAAATAGAACGCGGGCCAGCCCTTCTCATCACGGCTATCATGATGGCGTCCCAACCCGGCGTCATATAAAAATCACTGTCGAAATTTGGCATAACAAATTCAGTCTCGGTCAGTGCCAATCCCCAATTATCTTTGTAGGCAATATCCGTCCCCCCTTCCCAATGGTCTACCCCGTTAATTTTACCAGCCTTGCAATCAAGCATGAACTGGTAGCATTGTTCAGTTAAATCAACAAACTCAATGTTGTTCGCCTCAATGAAGTCGCGCCGTTTTTCTATGTACTCCTGGACGCTTTGATATTTGCGATACTTCTCAAAGGTTTTAGGGCGGAAAAGCCAATCTCTGACAGTGGGTTCACCGAGCCGAGCGGCGTCGGACCATAGGACAATAATGTGCGGATTCGTCACGGAATTGCGTACTAAGCCGCGCAGGCATAATGCTAATAGGTTTGGCTGCGAGTACATGGGCAATAGAATGTTTAGGTCAGTCATATTTTTCCGTCAATTTCTTCTGCTGTTTCTTTGCCGCTTAGCAGCGAATCGTCCATGTTCAGATACCGCCACGCCCCGAATCTTCCGCAGGGATAAATATCCAATTCTTTTAGATAATCAAGGATAATCTTCTGATGTTCCGGCAAATCAAGTGTGGGTATGACATACGCGGGGCTTAGCAGGTCTACTCCCCAAAACTTAATCTTGTCAACGGAGTCAATGATCCCACACGCAAGAAGTGATTCTCGCACTGGCCTACTGAGGACGTAGTTCCCCTCTTTGTTCTCTCGGGAGATTTCTACCTGAATGGAGAAATGTCCGGAGGGAGCAACGGTAGGCGAAAAGTGATTGGGGAAAATGATTCTACGGAAGGGAATCTCCTTCTCGGGGAAGTATACCCAGTGTCGCTTGATGAACTTTTTGCCTTCTACCCCGACGTTAAAAACAACGACGTGATTATAGCGAAGTTTGTTCGCGCTACTGGCAATTTTAAGCGGCAGAAACACGGTAAGAAGTGACGCAACCTTAGATAGATCAGCGGTATAAACGAGGGCGTCATACTCAAGTCGCCTTACTCTAGTGTCCCTTTCGACAATTGCGTGTTTAAGGAGCGGATCAATAGACACAACCCCATACCCCACGAAGATGTTTTTAACTCTCTCCGCAAAGGCATTAGAAAACGACTGAATCCCGCCCGTCTTTGGATACCAGAAGGTTGAACTCTTTCCGAACGTGCTTTCGGTATCTGAATATGCCCCCGCTTTTAGTTCCTCTAGTGTTGGCAGAGCAACCCGTCCGTCAATCCAACTAGAAGACATTTTTGCAAGATCATACACCCATCCCTTTTCGTTGTAGGGAACCATGAAATGTTTAGCGATGCCCTCTCCGAAGGTAGCGAGAATCCACGAATAGAGGTCTTTCTTATCGGTCGGCTGTCGGTTAGCGAACCCAGTAATACATTCCTCTATAACTTCTTTTGGCAGTCCATAGAGGTGATTTTGAAATGGATATTTTGTATAGACGCCGTGCGAGTACACCCACGCGCTCCGCCTCTGTTCTATGATATTGTCGCCCAACAGTTCGCGGATAAGGTTCATCGCATAAGGGTTTTTACCGAAGAGAATATGAATGGAACGATCAAAGGTGAACCCACCTTCAGTGAACGAAGAGGCAACCCCACCGACACGACTTTCTTTTTCTAATACGGTGACATCGTTGTCGGGGTTTTGTTGAAGATGATATGCGGCACTGAGCCCAGTGATGCCTGCCCCGATGACAATAATCTTTTTCTTTGGCATTTAGTTCATTGCTTCAATGAGGGACTTAGCACGGACGGTCCACGAGTAATGTTTCCATGCGCGATCTTTCCCCAACTTTGCTTCTTCTTCCCTGGCGTTATCATGCCCCAGCCACCAACGTGCTGATTGGTAAATTTCTTGGTAATCTAAATCGAAATTTTGATAGAAGGGGCGGAACCTCTTTCGATAGGTTACGTACCCATGCCCGCCCAATGTCTCATGAAGCGTGGGAACTTCATCCGTCAACAATAACCTGCCAGCCGCTAAGGTCTCGAAACAACGGATTCCGACGTCATTCAAGAGGCTACAATTGAATCCTATTTCTCCCGACTGAATGGCACATTGAAACTGTGGCGTCTTCCATGTTTGATACATTCTTACATCAAAATCATTGCAGAGACGAATGAGTATTTCTGCCCTTTCGGCGTAATCGTAGCTTGGGGTCGGATGAGAGGCATATCTCCGGTAATCTTGCGGAAGATTTTGGGGTGGATGAGTAGCATACTTTCCACGCCCGTCTTCATATGGATACTCCATGTTGGCAATTCCAGTAAAGCCCACTAGTGAAATATCACACGCTGATCCTACATCTTCCACGGGAAACCTTCTCTCGTCAAACCCGCAGGGTAGCGTTACTGCCCTTGTATTCGGAATATCTAGAAATAGGGGAGTAAAATATGGCTGCCCGCAAAAAACAACATTAAAATTCCCCTCTTCGGCTATTTTATGGTAAGTGTGCCCCGCTGCGTGCGGATCGGTGAGAAAAAAGAAAGATTTCAATTCTGGCGGTTTAGGCCCGGTCAGGAAGCCATGTGGCTCTAGGCAGCCAATTACATTTGGATTCCACGGGAGTTTTTCCAAAACCTCAGAATAAGAATAGAGTTCCGGGTGTTTCTTGTCCGGTAATTCAACGTCACCCAAAAATCGTTCCCAATATCTAGGACCAAGAACAATAACCTCATGCCCTAATACACGAAACGCATGAATGAGCCCCTGGTTTGAACTAAAGGCGGGCTCACCACACCCAGTAAGAAGTGCTATTTTCAAGACTGCTCCTCAATAACTATTTTCATTGGCACAGCATCTTTTTCGTAAATGGGGTGCTTGTATCTTCCTTGCCGCTGATAGTGAAAAACGCAACCGTAATCGCGACACCCGATATAATACCCGCCCGCACCATGTCCATTCGGGCAAAATAACTTATCGCCTATTTTTTTATAAATTGCCGTGTATGGTTCGGCGGGGTATGCCATGCGCTCATTAGGGGAACATTCGGTTTCTCTATGCTTAGAGTTGTCATAGACGCCATCGTATATACTGCCGTCTATGCTAATCCATTTTTCGTCCCGTTTTTCTACCCAATGAATTTGACCGTCTAACCAATTATCCCGATAGCCGAGCCAACAAGGATACCCTGTTTCTGGGCTTATTCCTTGACTATTCCGTAAGTGGTAGATGACACGGAATGGATAAAATGGATCTTCATGCCCTATATTCATTCCCCGGCACTCCCGCGCAATATTTGGTGTGGAATCTGCCCCATGCTATGGTCATATAACATGGCTGCTTTTGTTTGATAAAAGGGAATTTTTAATTTGCCGCGCACATTTCTTTCTGTCCAGTCGCGTAGCTTTACTATCTCATCTTGCGATAGCGCATCGGTGAATACATAAGAGCGGTATCCATCTTCTATTTGCCCCTTATAGTATTCAGCCGTCTGCGTATAATCTACCTCTTGAGCATAGAGCCTGTCTCCATTTTCCGGGGTTTGGTAAACCCAAATGTCGTCCTTATAGTGAACAGCGTCGTCATGATATGGGGTTCCCGGAAAACTAGAGATTATAGTAAGATCAAAGTCGTCTACGCCGACGTTGAGTAGCCAATCGTTCGTTTGTCCTATCGTCTCTTCCGTTTCCCCAGCATGACCGACACTACAAAACCCCTTGATTCTCATATCGTACTTTTTTGCTATCTCTACGCACCGGGTATTTTGCTCAACGGTTGATTGTTTCTTTATGTTCTGAAGAATACGCGGAGATCCGCTTTCAAACCCTACGCACATCTCCTTGAATCCCGCCCTTTTCATTGCTTCAGCCTGGGGTTCGGTGAAGAGATTCGCCTTAATAAAACCACGAAAGGCGAACGTTTCCCCTAATTCATCCTGCAAGTCGCAAATGGCGTTGAGGTCGCTAATCATATTGGGGTTAATGTTTAATTCGTCATCGTACATCATGTAACCACGGAATTTATATGCTTGATAAATACCGCGAATTTCGTCAATGACACTATCTATCCCCCTGATACGAACCCTACGAAAAGAAGGGGAAAGACGCCCGGAACAAAATCGGCACCCAAAACTACAGCCGAGCTGCATTATGAAAGAACAAGCGGGCACTCCACTTATGGAATAATGATAACTTGATAAGTCAACAAGATGACGGGCTGGCGGCGGCAGCTCTCCTAACCCCTCGGCGCTGAGAAAAAATTGACTGTCGGGATCGTCCCCGTCTATTAGTCTTGGAGCATCCGGTTGCAACGCGGGGAAAATTGCAATTTCTCCGTCACCGGCAACAACAACATCCGAAATGTCGAGGATTTTTTGGAATGCGGAAACGGCACGACCGGGAATGCCTCGTTTTTCCTCTCTCTTTTTAGCGGCATTAACAACCGTAGGATGCGCTCCACCTAGTATGAGCCTGACCTTTGGCTTTGCAATTCTCAACGCCTCCATTATGGTTTTAGCGTTGGGCATCTGTGGAGTTGTAGCCGATAAACCAAAGGTATTAACATCATTATTTTTCGCGTAGTCGAGAACAACATCTATATAATTACCAACTCCGCTGAGATCCAGTACGTCCACCGGGTATCCCGCCTTCTCCAAACTAGCGGCTACCTTCAACGGCCCGAGCGAAATAAAGACTCTTTCGTCTGCGAGAAACGGCGAAGGCGGAATTATCAGGCACACCCGCTGCTTTTCCATTCATACCGTATAGCAAGATAGGCGATATAGTTCAAGCCAGACGTGCTAATTCGTCGTTATCCGCCCATTGTTTTTGTACCTCCGCCAGTTGTTCTTCCGTCAGTTTCAACGTGATATTAAATTCTACCGCGTCGGGCTTATCTTCTATTTCTTGAATCATTTGCTCGGGTTTTATCGTGATAATTGCCGGCGCATTGCCACTGGGATTAGGAACAATTACCTCATGCTCGGTAGTGTTATTCATATTTGCCCCAAATGTTCCGCCCAAGCACCGTCAATTTTCTCTTGGGCTTTTTCGGCCACTTCTTTGAAGCCCAAATCGATAAATACGGTTTTACATCGGTTATAATAACTGTGGTGCTTAATAGTATGTTCTCGGGCTGCATCGGCTATTTGTTGGAAAAAAGGGCGGTTATTTTTTATGTCTCGGATGATTTCAATTGCTTTTTTTGAATCGGGCCACGGCCCGTCGTTCGTTTCTACCGCCGGAACTGGTACGTAATGAACCCACGGGCGGTAATTAAGCCAATCTAAGGGCGGGGTATACGAAGAGATAAGAAGACACCCCATAGCAGCAGCTTCCCACCATTTCCACTTTACCTCAAACCAGCCAGGATTATGCAGTGTACATAAAGACTTGTTGTAGATTTTTACGTACTCATTCGTCTTAACCTGCCCAACTTTTGTTATAAATCCGGCGTCTGCTATTTCCTTAATGATTCTCGGCCTTTCCGTGTACATGGTGGCGAGGAGGACGAAGTCTATATCCCTTTCTAACCCTAAGTAACGGTGAACAGATGGAAGCGCCGCTCCGGGCAACCAAGACCATCCTTTCGGCAATTCTTTTTGTGGCTGTTGACGTATGCCCCTAGGGTGGTTGGTATAATTGAAGGTAGCCTTTACCATATCGGCGCGCCTGTAATTTTTCTCCCACCCGTCGCAGCTATAAAAAACGGAGGGGATTTTCTCGGTATTTTTTATTTGGTTACGGTAATTTTCCTCAGAAATAAAAACCATGTCGGGGATGAAGCGAAATTCTCTCGCCGCACGATCTATCAGGAAATCCATATTCCAATCAATTTCTTTGGGGAGTTCAATGTCAATCTTTGGCATCTCCGAATCTCCCCACACCATACCTAAATGTTCACCGTATCGAGGTCCGACACGAAATATGTGGGCGTCGCAGAGTTCCATCGCGTCCGTTATATATCTGGCCGAGTTAGCCCCATACCACGGTTGAATTATAAGAATCTTCATGGATTTATATATCCCCACGTTCTTCTTGCCTGAATGTCGCAGCCCACTTTTCAACTCCCGTTCTAAGTATAATGTACTTCGCTATTCTTTGGGGTTTACGTCGGAGCTTACATATTCAGGATAGAACACGTAAAAACGGTGCCAGTCTATTGTTACCTTAGCCAGCGCGGCCTGAGAATGAGAGAGGGTGCTTAGGAATTTTGCTACTTCTTGTTCGGAACCTGGACCAAAGAAGCTCCTAAACGTCCACAACAAGAGAAAAGAGAAGAAAATATGTTTCACGTTGACCTTCAATCCGCGAAATTAACCCCAATACCCTGTTCGGCAAAGATTTCCGCTATTCGCTCTTCTCTTTCGGGATCTTCCATATTAACCGAGTCATTTATGTCCATAAGGGTTTGGGATATTTTGGAATTACCAAGGCAATTTTCCGCTGGCGGATCAACGAGCCATGTCATTGAGGGGGGAATGGGAACTCCGTAGACTTTTAATCTGCCCGGGCTTGAGACATTAAGTATCCCCTGTTCGCTAATACCGACGTGTAACGAATAAAACCCTAAACAGCATTTCATTTTGTCATTAGAACGAAGAAGGCACGATTCGTGTGCCCCATCCCCCCGCGACCACTCTCTGCGCGAAATCGTAAACTCGTCAGCGTATCCCATTACATCACCTATTGCTCCCATCGGTTTCTTTCTAAAAATCAGTTGTAGGGGACGACACTATTTCCCTGATCGCTGCTGCCTTACATTCTGTCCGATCTCGCACCTTTTTATTTTCTCCGAAAAAGAGGTGCTGCCATCCTCCGGGGCCTGCCTTATAAATCGGTATCTCGTCCCGGCAGTAAAAGCAAACCAGAGAACATGCCTCGTTTAGGGTTCTATCTCGCAACCTTTTAGCAAAGACGACATATTGGTGTGTTTTATCAGCTTGGGCAATTGCCTTGGATTCATCCCACAATATTACGAGTTCTTCATCGTGTTTTGCCATTACCGTTGACCCCCCTCATACAGTTTCAAAAATGCTTCTTGGACTGCTTCCATCTTGCTTATCCCTTGATAAAATTATTTTTG
>ERZ1292644.1092-Hain-H14-01um-R2-1092-length-14893-cov-4_pt1 | contig 14893 bp, 8 predicted proteins | sample MGYA00564402_ERZ1292644 | MGnify/ENA primary metagenome ERZ1292644 (study PRJEB36523, sample SAMEA6512644) | groundwater metagenome | collected 2019-01-09 | study: AquaDiva: Metagenomics assemblies of 32 groundwater samples
GAGAAGTTGACAAACAGCTTAAAGATAAATCTCCCTCCGCCGAGCTTGCTTGTTATCACGGAATAGGGCACGGATGGACCAATGTCCACGACAAGGCACTTTGGGGAAATGAAAGGGAAATGGTATATCCGGCACTTGAGCTTTGCAAAAAAGTTGCCGAGAATGAGCATCAACTGAAGATTTGTGCGACCGGTGTTTTTGACTCAATCTCGATAGGTTATTACAACCAGGCCTATGGTCTCAAGGTTAAAAAAGACGACCCTCTTTGGCTCTGCCGAGAGCAAGAACCGCGTTTTAAAGAAGCGTGCTATATGGATATGATGCCGGCCATTATTTGGTTGGGAGAATACGACCTTGAAAAGTCACTTTCGTTCATGAGATTCGTTGAAGAGCCTTATTTGCAAGTTTCCATTGAGGGGCTCGCCGAAAATAGCGTCAGGTTTATCTTGGCGGCGCATAAAAACCCCCAAGATTATCTAAGCGTTTGTCGTAAATTGAAAAACCCCAGACAGGCAATCTCGTGCATTAGGGGTCTAGGCTCCGGTGTTATGCAGTTCGGCCCTCCGGAAAAAGAATATCTCGAGGCGGTCAGGTTTTGCTCGGAGGCCGGCTTAGACGAGGCAGAGAAAGGAGCCTGCTTTGAGCAGGTACTCACCTATGTCAAAAGTAGATATTCTAAGGAAAAAAGCCAGGCAATTTGCTTGAATGTAGAAGAGAGCTATAGAAATTATTGCAAGCTAGAATGAGAAACATTATAGCAGTTTGACAGAGGAAATTAAGAGAATTAAGATGATAGATATAATGGAGGCTGCCAGCCCGCCAATTCCCCAACAGGCACCTCAGGGCCAAGTAGGTGCGACGCAATCAGTTCCTAGCCAAGTTGTGCCACAAGCCCCAGAGAGAAAGAGAAATATTTTCTCCCGTTGGTGGTTTTGGCTTCTTATACTCATAATCACTTCATTTTTACTCTTTTCTCGGTTTTTTATCTATCCAAAAATCGGTAATGAAATTGTAATTACGGACCAGGTAATTAACGACTCGATCCATGTGGATAAGCTTTCCCTTAAAACCAGGGCCTTTCTAGTTTTTCAACCTCAAGACATAAACATACCACTAATGCCCAGCCCGGATATTAGTTTGGCCAACACCAGTTTACTTTTTCCAGACACATATCAAGACTTTGACTTTCCTTTTGTAGGGGATACAAGTTTAGGGCCTAGACCTGGAACTTATATTATTTTTGCTACTCTCTATAAAGACGCGAATAACAATAGGAATTATGACATCTATGAAGATACGGAGGTCTTAACGGATCTGTTCGGAAAGAAGATTCGGGTACAATTTCTAGCAGAGTAAGATGATGGACAAAAAGAAAATTCTCTCACTTATTTTTATTCTTGTTATTCTGCTGGCTATTTTAGTTTATCGTACGCAAGGCAGAGGAAAGATAGATGATAAGGTGAATGAATATCTACTTTCTGATATTCTAGTTACAACGGAAGTTACATCCGGTGAGGCCCAAGCTGTTATCAATTTTCTCAAAATAACTCTAAAAGAAAATTACGTTCCTAAAGAGCTGACCGTAAGAGAAGCTTTTGCGGGTAACGACAAGCGCCCGCCTGAATATAGGGGAAGTTGGAATAGAGACGGCCGCTACCTTTCGGTCCTTTATGTTCCTCAGTTTAACTCTTCTACGCCTCTTTACCTGAGAGTTTGGATTTTAGAGCAAGCAGACGCAGTCGATCTAGAAAAAGCAACTTCAATGCTTAAAGAAATTTTCAAAGATGATTTCCTAAGTCTGGTTGGTGACATTGCTTGTCGTAAAAATAAATTAGAAGAGGGAGGGGGTAGTCTCACCGAGTGCGGGAGTTTAAAGACGCAAGAAAACGCAAGCTTATTGGGAGTAACTGTTCGAAGTCCAGTTCCCATAGAAGAATCCGAGATTAAGGGTACGGCTGTTTCGGCTTGCTTCATACCCAAAGAGAGTACTTCTCTTTATTCATCCTCTTTGTGTGACTAAACCAAATCTTTCATTTTAATTCTTGACACTTAAATTTTGCCTCTATATGCTTTTAAAGACTCCGATGAGGAGATTATTTTTTTTATTCTTAATAGCCGTAATATTTTCTCTCTTTTCCCCTAGGGTTTCTGCGCACGGTTTGGGACAGAGCTTTAGCAAAGAAGTTAACAACTTTAAGGTTGAGTTTGAATACGAATCCTTGGAGGCAATAGCCGGGGAGAGCACCCCTTACATTTTTAGACTCCTTGAGAAAGACTCAGGCAAATCCGTTTTGTTTGACTCGGTGTTTGTGAGGTTCGAAGATAGTCAAGGGAGAACCCATCTTTCCGTAAGGGTGGGAGAGGACCAAATCCAAGAAGGGATGGCCAGGGCCGTGCTTAGCCTAAATGAAGGAAGCTACAGGGTAAACCTCTCCTTCCAAAAAGGGGAGGAAGACTTAGCTGAGACGCAATTTGATCTTAAGGTTCTTGCCGGGGAAAACACAAAAGGTTTTCCCATAAATTTGCTCGCGGCCTTTATTTTGGGAGGGATAGCAAGCTTTCTGGCCTTTAAGTTTTTAGCCAAGAAGAAAGATGACGAATAAAAAGGCTTTTATCACAGCCTTAAGCCTCGTTCTAACAGTTGCCGTGGTGGGTGGAATTTTTCTTTTTTCCGGGGGGGAAGCAAAGATTCTTTCGACGCAGTCGGGAAATGTGATTATAAGAATGGGTGAGGATGCCTATACACCAAACCAAGTCAAAATAAAGGTCGGAACTAAAATAACTTTTATTAATGAGACAAATACGGCTCGCTGGCCAGCTTCGGATTTGCACCCCTCGCACGGAATTTATCCTGAATTTGACCCCAAAAGACCAATCCCGAAAGGAGAGACTTGGGAGTTTACCTTCGATAAGATAGGCGAGTGGGGATTCCACGATCACCTTTCTCCATATATAACCGGTAAAATTGTTGTAGTTAAATAGTGCATTCAGTTCTACAGTTACAGTTATAGTCAACCGGGCAGTATTCACATTTATAAGCGGGGTTGGGACAGTTGACATACCAGCAGTAGCCCACGCAGGCGGAAGTATTCTGGGAACAGCCGCAGGGGTTGCTGGTATTTCTTTGCTCGCAACAGGTATCGCAGACGGTTCTGTTAATCCAGATACTAGCGTTAGAGTCGTTGCAGTCATTTTCGTTGGTTTCTTTAAGCCTACCAGCGGCATAGGAGGAGGCAGTGCCGGTGCCGGTACTTCCCCAGGTAGCCAAAGTACAGGTGGCATTATTGGTGCAGTCAACGGTAGAACCATTGCTGACTCCATCGCCGTCAGCGTCGACATAACAGGTCTGGCTAGTATAGACTTGAGCTGCATTAGCACCGGTCTCATTGCAGTCGGTTGCGGAAGTCAGAAGGTAGCGCCTAGCAGCCTTGCCCGGGGCAACTTGGGCGTATTGAAGTTTAGTGTTACTCGCAGGATATCCGTCTCCGTCTGCATCCAGCACCCAAAGATAGGCTTGTCTTAAGCGGCCGGAGGTATTGATGGCAATTGAACCGCCGTCCGCAATCGTTATGCTTTTCCCAGGATTCCAGACTACGGTTTGGCCGGCGTTGATTGTCAGAGTTTTATATTGCTGGATAGTCAGGTTTCCGTTATCAACCCCAACAACATAGCCGTCGTCAAATCTCCAGTGGCCAGTAGCTGCCGTGCCGGTGGGACTTATAACATCATTCATATCCTCGGTTATTTGGCTTTCAGAGCGGGCGTAGTTATAAAGCCGGACATCATCAATTTGGCCGTTCAGGAGTTTGTGCCCGCCAATACCCGAAGCGATATTGATAGTATTTGTATTTGAGATAATGGAACCCGCAGTGTCCGATGCCTCCTCGACGCCATTTATGTAAAGTTTTGCGGAACTTCCAGTATAAGTAATCTCTACATGGAACCATGCCCCTGTAGTAATAGTTGTTGCACCTTTTAGCTGGATTCCGCCCCCACTCTCAGTTGACCAGAACATGAAGCTGGTTCCAGGAGAATAAAAACCCGGATCAATTCCAAATCTGAACCCACTTACGGTGTATGTTTCGTTGGCCATGAGGGAGTTTGCACCACCTGATTGGATTGTGGTTGGGTTAACCCACATCGAGATACTAAATGCCGCATTCCCGGCCGGAATAATGTTATTACTTGTGTTTGCTACAGAGACGTTGTCATCTACACCATCAAAACTTCTTGCAGTGCCGTATTTGCCGCTTGTACTAATTGTTGTTCCAGTGACTGTCCCTTCAATTCCACTAGTCGAACCGTCTTGAACTGTAGTCACAGATGTAGAGGAAAAGGCGCAGTTTGTGCTTATTGTAAAGTCTCCTCCAACAGCTGGAGTACAAGCGCCGCTTATTGTGTAGTCGAGAGTTATATCGTCAAGTGTAGGCGTGGCTGTTCCGTCACCGGTGAAGGCAATTTTGTAATAGAAATTGGCCCCTGACCAGCCCAAGGAATTTATCACAATGGTATTGTTTGCCCCGGTACTGAGAGTATCCGTTCCTCCCAATGTACCTGAAGAGTTATGCCAATTCGTAGCGTCTTGGCTAAACTGAATAGTGGCTGTCGTCCCTGTCGGCATGGTTGAGAGATTGTAGACGAATTCATCTATATTCGTGACTGTCCCTCCTTCACCGGAAAGAAGATTGGTCGATTGAATGGTGGCCGAGGTGGAATAGGTAGTGTTATTCATATCGTCCGTAATTTGGGAAGCACTGCGGGCGGAGTTATAGATGCGGACATCGTCGATAGCTCCGTTAAAGTATCTTCCTGGATTATCCGTTGCGCCAATATTCAATACACCTGACAGAATATTTGGAGTCGAAGCAAGCGTTTGGGTATCAGCTAGTACGCCATTCATATAAAACTGCACCGTGGTTCCATTTAAGACGATGGCAACATGGTTCCACTGATTAACTGTCACTGCATTTCCGGCGGTTTGATAGACGTCATTACACCAGGAGGCGAAGCTCAATTTACCATCGTTTCTGATACTCATGAGAAACGAAGTGCCAGTACAAGCTCTCGATCCCCAAGAGACAATACCATTATAAGTTGTGTCGGCGTATGTTCCAGTAGGTTTTATCCATGCTTCTACTGTGGCTACGCTTCCCGTTGGCAGACCAGTTGGACTACTGACAGTTACATAATCACTTGTCCCATTAAAACTTCTGGCGTTTGAGTACTGTCCGGCTACAACTGAGGCCCCCGCTACATTACCCGTATTGTTGTTTCCGGAAGAATCGGCCGCGGAAGTTCCCGAAGCCTCATCCATTTTCCACCAACCTGCGTTTCCGCCTGGGCTGGACATCTTAAGTTGTCCTGAGGCAACCTGGTAACCAGAAGAAGAACCTGTATTAATTTTTGAGGTATCGGTGTAGGAATCGCTGATAGTGGTAGCTAAAGCAGGGGAGGCGGTTTGGAAAAGCAGGAAGAAAAAGGTAAAGATAAAGATTGGCAGTTTTAGTTTCATAAGCTTCATCTAAAAGTCAGGGTTAGGGTGTGGGCCAGATTAGCGTCGTTTTTGGCAAATAGCAGGGCTCGATAGGTGTAATCGTAGCTGTCGTTGATTCTTTCTGTTCCCTCCCAGACCCCATCCTGTTCGGTCCCTGAAACTTTTTTAAGGCCGATGACTACCTTTTTGTTGTCGGTCGTAACCGTGACGTAGACCTCTTTAACGCTCTTGCCATTTGGTTCAAGGACTTTTAGTGTCCATTTTTGGCTTGAGCCTCGGGTTGGGTCAATCTGGTCAACGGGGGCCTCGGTAATTTTGGGTGCCCCTTTGGCACTACCCGAGACCATATATGTTTGTTTGCCGGAGGCTAAGGGAACCGGGGTCGGTTTTGGGGTGGCTTCTTGGTCAGGCGTGACCCTTGACCTCAGGGTACTCAGTGCTTTTTCTCTTAAGTCAGGCGAGAGGTAAAGATAAAGATAAAGACTTCCGGCAGTTAAGGCGAAGATGAGGACGATAATAAACAGCCAAAGGTGTAGAGGCCACTTTGGTAGTCGGTCTCTATTAGAGAAATATTGCATAGTTTCGAATGTCTGAAACTATTTAAGCTCTTTTTTGCCGGGGCTGTCAATAGCATTCTAGGCCAGAGCCTTCTTTTGCCAGAGTTCATGCAAGATTCGGCAAGGTTCAACTATCCGGGGGTCGGTAATCGAGTAGTAAATTTGCCGTCCTTTGCGCCTCATTTTTACCAGTTTATTAAGTCTTAAAATTGCTAGGTGCTGGGAGAGGTTTGCTTTTCTTACTTTTACTACTGTTACCAGTGCTTCAACCGGCATTTCGCGTTTCTTTAGAATGTTTAAAATCTCCAGCCGTTTGGGGTTGGCGAGGACCTTATAAATTCCGGCATTTCTTTCGTAGGTTTCCTTGGGGAAAGGAGATAGTTTCATAGTTAAGAAATTATACTACAAAAGTTAGGGAGTAGGTGTTGCTGGCGGCGCCCCCTCCTCGGGAAGAGTTAGAGGAGGTTTAAGAACGGGCTTCTCGGCTGGCGCTGGAGGAGTAAGGTTTTCACCTTCCCCCGCCTTTGCCGGCTTTTTCTTCTCAAGGTTCTCTAGCTCGGTTGAGGCGACTTCGTAGTCTCTTGAGTCCTTCTCAACTAGGGAAAGGACTGCGTTAATCTGCTCTATGGCCCTATCGATTTCTCCCTTTTCGCGATATGCGATAGCAAGGTTATAGTGGGCGTTAGCCAGGTCCGGCTTTGAAAGAACGGCCAGCTCAAAGGCCCTTACGGCTTCATCAAATCTTCCCAAAGCATAGTAAACTCCGCCCAAGGCCAGTCTTACATTTGGATTAGTCGGGTCTAGAGCCACGGCTTGATTAAAGGTTTGGATTGAGAAGTTATCTGCTCCGGTCGCGAAAGGCATAATGGCTTGATAAGTTCTTGCCAAAACCTCCCAATTGCCGGACCTTTGGGGATTTAGAGTCACGGTTGCCCTGCCCTCTCTAATTGCCTGCTGGACAAGCTGGGCAATTGTAGTCCGGTCGGTATCGGTAATATCTTTATTTTGGGCAATGGCCCTGGCCAAAGCCATATTCACTTGGGCGTAGGAGGTGTGGTAACGGTCGACACGGGGACTGAGGCTAATTGCTTCTCTCATGCTGTCATAGGCTCCTTTGCCGTCATTGACTATCAGGCGGTTAATGGCCATTCGAAACTTATATTCGGCCAAGTACGCCCTGCCTCCGTAGTAGCCGAGAACAAGAACGCCCGCGATTATCGGCAAAGTAAGAATGGCTCCGGGGATACGGGATGCTGCCGTAGGTCCGACAGAAAGGGGGATAGCTACCTCGTGAGTTTTGGCATTAAGAGCAAGAAGTACAAAGGTCAAAATGAGAAAAGGAATATTGGCAGGGAAAACAACTAAAAGTATCAGTGAAGCAATTAACGAAATTAACAAGGCTTTTTCAAAATCAAATCCGCCTGCAGACCTTTCCCTTAACCCACCCAGTACTTTCCAATAAAGAAGAACCAGGGCGGCTAGTCCCAATAGACCGGTCTCGGCAAGAAGGGTTAGGGGAAAGTTGGTTCCGGTCGTAAATCTTAAAGCCCAAAGACGAGTTGCGTTATAGCTTAGGGGCTTAAATCGGCTAAAGGCGGTCAAATAGTTTCCCGGACCCACTCCCAGAAGGGGAGACTGCTTCAGGGATTCGACGGCAACTGCCCAGCTTGTTTCATAAGGCGGCAGAGCCGGGCTATTGGGTTTTCCCGGAAGAATATTAAAAACAGTAAGGGCTAAAGCAAGAAGGCTAACTGTCAAAGACGCAGCAAAGAAAAGCTTCCTGGTGGCTTTTTTTTCGCTAAGAACCAAAGAAATTCCAATAGGAAGTAGGATTCCCAAAAAAAGTGCTTGGGGAAGAAGGGCTCCGATTGGGGAAAAAGAGGCATCCCTTACGAAATTGGGGAGTAAAGGGATTTTGGCCAAGATTCCTGCTGTCGCCAATAGGGAAAGAACTGCGGCTGATGTTCCTGAGAGAAAAAGAATTGTCCCAGCTGTCTTCTTACCGACTCCGACTAGATTAAGAAGAAAGTAGAGAAGGACGCCGGCCGAAATTAGAGTTGCAGTTCCCGGGAAGAAGAAAGCATCCATTTTATTTGGGGTTCTTAGGAAAGCCGAAATTAAGTAAGCGGCCAAAAGAAGGAGTAGGGGAAAGTCAAAATTACCGAGAGAAAGGGTTAAGCGGCCCCCTATAAGGGATCGCAGGGCGACGATAAGAACGGTTAAGGCTACTCCCAGGGAAAGCACAAAAATTTTTGGGAAGTCAAAGAAATTAGAAAAGACATTTGCAAAAACAACGGGAAGCAGAAATATGGTCAAGTAGAGCAAATATTTTTCTAATTTGTTCATAACAGCCCCTTTTTTATACTACTCTAATTTAGCGTAGTCAAGCCATAGCCGTGTGTCAATGGTCATTTTTGAAACAAAATACAATTATATATATAGAAGTATGTATTTCGATATATTTATATCTCATTCTGCTAAGTCTATTACCCACCAGTTGAACGTTACATCTTGCGAAAGTGGATTGGTAAATCCGACCGTGAAGTAGCCCTGGCCTTTGCTTTTTATATAAAGCACATTGTTTTGGGTTGTTGAGGTAGGAGTTACATAAACCAGGGTGTAATCGCTGATTTCCCGATTTCGAATAGTAATTTCGCTTATTCCAGAAGGAATGATAGCGCTACCAGCGGTTGCATTTGTTGTTATTTCTGAAGGATTGACCGAAGCGCTGGAATCCTCTTGTGCCCCAGCTATCACCAGCTTATTTGTAGTCAGGGAGGCAAATTGGGCAGAACCGGAAGCAGAAATTAAAGCAACTTGATTTCCGCTAGCATCCTGAAGCTTGAGAAGCTCTCCAAAGCCATTTTCTTTAAGGGTAAGGCCCGATGATTCAATCTTCCCCGCAACATATAGATTTCCTGCTATGATTACATCGCCATTTGTATCAACCCTTACCTGCCCGGCCATGATTTCAACCGGGGCCATGGCAAGGGATTGGATAGACAGAGGGAGGGAGAGAGTATCGATAGAATTAATTGTTAATTGTTGATTATTAATTGTCGATTGGATAACCATGTCGTTCCCCAAGGCGATAGATGATGAGACAGATAGGGAATTGACCGCTGCCTGCTCGGTAACATAAAGGTTGGCGACCGCCAGTTCATTGAGATTTGCGGAGTCGGTGGCTGTATTTATATTCCAACTTGAGGCTTGGGCGAGAATTTGCTGGTCTTCTTCTACCTTTCTTAACATTTCTTCGATTTCTTCTCTTGTTATTCCTGAAACCGAAGCAGTATTGGTTTGGTTAAAGAATCCGTTTCGGGCAACAATCTCATCGGCATAGATTTTGCCGGCTATAATCTCATTGGTTTTAACTTCGTCGGCTTCCAAAGTTCCAGAAAAGGTTGCATTGCCTTCGGTATCAATTGAGGCGACCACATCTGCCTGTGTATTTTCTACAATCAACTTTCCGAATCCCGAATCGATATTTTCATTTCCTATTTTTACTTTTACGTCTGATTTGTCGGCCAGAGGAGAAATTGTTTCCGTTTGGATGATGGGGGAAACAAGACCATTTGTAATAAGCATATTGTCGATGGTTCCCTGGAAGGAGGTGAATTTTTCCGTTGCGATTTCTTTGGACTCAATAGCCCCTGCTTTGATATTTCCGGCAACCAAGCCAGCGAATGCCCCAAATTCATCTACCACTATTTTGCTACTATCAGATAGAGTTTGGAATACTTTGTAAGTAATTTCCGGCAGGTTTTTGATAACTTCAAAATCGGAGAGGGCCAACGGTTTGGTAGTTTCTGCTTCGCCGCTGGCTACAAGTGGGGCATCATCGACGGCAAAACCGGTTGCTTCGGGATTACTATTATTGTTTGACCATAAAGCATAGTCGAACCTTGGAGCCGTTAGACGATAAGAGATAGTTGTTGGGCGGCTTGAGTAAATTGAAAGAATATATTGTCCTTCATCAACTTCGTACCAAGTTCTGGTATTGTCGGAAGGGGAAAGAAGCACAACCATTTTACCGATGTTATTCTTAATGTCCGTCGTCCTGCTAAATAGCCAAAGGTCGGACCCTTGGGGCTCACTCTTAAAGTCAACTACTTGTCGATATCCGACGCCGGGAATATATTGTCTGGTTGCGATAGTTCCCGTGGTTTCTTCTTTAAGCCCAACCATGCCGGCCATGTAGGTAGCGAACTTATTTCCGCCAATGGAATAAACAGGGTCGACGGTCCCGACGTCGATTTTCCCTGTCCCGCCGCCAACCGTAAGCATGGTTCCAGAACCGCTTATGGTCACATTTCCGTTATTTGCAATCGTGAATTTGGTGGCAGCCGAGGCGGAGGCTGTGAATAGGTCTCCTCCTTTTTGCTGGTTGACTATTAGGGCGGCTTTGCCAACGTTTGCAGTGTTTTCAACAAGCCAGTTTCCTGCGCTGAGGGTATGGTCAGTAGTTATTGGGTCGGATGGGAAGATAATAGTCGCAGTCCCTGAAGGATTTGAGATAGTTCTGCCGTCAAGATAGAAGATTCCGTCAATCTCAATATCGCTTGAGACCAAGAGATATCCGGTATCCAGGGTCCTACTTTCCGCATTTGTTCCAACATGGAGTGCGGTTGTCGGCGCGCTATTCCCAATGCCGACGTTGCCGGCTATTGATGAGTTTCCTGTCCCTTGAACTGTTAGTGTCCCAATGTTAGTAAGATTTCCTCCCGCCGTTAAGGACATTGTTTGAGTGAATGTTCCCGTACCGTCAGTTGCCGAAGTAGTACCCCATAACATCGTGGCGGCAGAAGCGGTTCTGCTATAGACCTGTCTTAATTGCGCGTCAGCCCCGTAACCAAAGTAGGCGTAATTGCCAGTATCAACACCGGTGCCACCGTACACAATGATCCTCGCTTGCGTATACGGACTTGAGTCCGCATCGGTGGCGTTGCGGATTAATCCGCCGGCGCCTGCCGTGGCGGATTGACCGACGTTAGAACCTACGTCCAGTTTATAATCCGGCCCCGTTGTCCCGATGCCGACGTTGCCGGCTCCGGTAAGTACTAATTTAGAGCTGTCATTACTGGATAGGGCCAGGAGATTACCGGACAAGATAGAGATGGTGGCAATAAAGGCTGTTGGAGCAGTGGTTGGAGAAGTGGTTGAGCGGATCCGCAGCCACTTTCCAGAGTTTCCGACTGTTTCTACCGAGGTAATCCAGCCTGCCCCGGGATCAGTCCAGGTAATCTTGCCGTCAACAGTGTAGTTTGTGGTGCCATCGGACAGTCCCGTAACAGCACTCCAGGTATCACAGGCGGTTGTAGTAACAGCATTGACGCTGCAGTACTCAACGGCAATTGTTGCCGCAACTCCAGCTGTAGCAATATCAAAGTTTAAGGTAGAGAAAGTAGCAGCGTCCATAAAGTACGTTCCGTCTGCTGCTCCCTGGGCGCCTGTATTGAGCAGGTTAAAGGCGGTCCCTCCGGCAGAATTAGCCTCGGTGGTGTTGTTGGTAAAAACTGCTGCAACATTTTGTTCCACCCGGTCTGATTGATTGACACCTACCGCTACATCCAGTACATTTCCAGAGAAAAGTGAGGTTGTATTATTAATATCTATTATGTTCCCGGTAGTAATTGAGTTAGAAGTAGTAGAGATGATATTCGTAGTGGTAGCAATACTCGTCAGATCTAAGTTAGCTGCAGGAGCTGCCGTCCCGATGCCGACGTTGCCAGATTCATCGACGACAAATGGAGTGGAGTCGGTGAAGGTTCCGTCGTCATTTATCCTCAAGGCAAAGTTGGATGTACCTGCGTCGGTTGAGGCAGTTGTGATATTTAGCGCGGCGGCGTTCGCGTTGAGGTAATTCTGGGCAATCCTTACTGTATCTCCTGTCCAGGTTAGGGTTCCTAGTGTTTGGGTTCCTGAATCTGATATGGTGAGTCCGGCTCCGGAGACGGTGTGGGTCTGGGCGACACTAAGGGTAATGGCTCTTGAGATATCGAGTACATTTCCGGTTGAATTAAGACCAACGCCGCCATTGAAGGTCTGGGAGTAGGCAATGTTGGCAATGTCAGAGGTAAAAGCGGTTGAACCTGTGGCTCCAGTTTTAGAAAGAGTCAGAAGTTCTCCATTAAAGGCTGTTGCAGTTGAAGAAAGAGCTAAAGTTGTTCCTGTGGTTAAACCATTAGTGGTTAAGTTAAATATTGACTGGGTAGTTGCATTATTAGCCTGGAGAGTAAATGAGGTTTCAGTGGCTGCATCAAAATCAAGTGTATCTGCCAAATCATCCGCATTGATACAGTCGACGCAGTTAAAGACAGTTGCCCCGATGATGGTTCCGTCTACCTCGAGGGAGCCTTGGATGTAGAGGTCGTTGTCGGTATCGATACTTGCATCTCCGGGCGCTCCTCCTGCATTGGAGAGGACGTTATATGCCACATTGCCTGCGTGGCCCCCAATAATGAAAGTATCTGTGTCTCCAAAAACAACCTCATCAGCCGAGTTTAAGGTTAAATCTCCCACGGTTGACTCGATGGTGTAGGTTGTTCCTGTGATGTTGTTGTCTGCCAGGGAAATGGCATTGGTGTAGTCGGCATCAGTTGCCACAATTGCGGTTGTCTGGGCAGAGTCAGCCGAGAGTGTCAAGACCCCTGCCGTGGATATGCTCCAAGCGTCTCCACCCGTAATGGCTACGGTTGTGGTCGCTGCTGAATTTCCAATGGCCAGGGTGTCGCCGCTTGTTGCATTGGTGGCTATATTTACCGTGGTTGCTCCGTTGGCGGTTACCCCTCCTATGTCTATGGTTCCGGTAATGGCTGCGTCGGCAAGATTGACCGAGGTAGCAACAGAGAAGGCATTGACGGTTGTTGTGGTTGCATTGAGAAGGGCCACCGTTAACTGGTCAGAGACCAAGGAGGTTCCTCCTGTGAGCTGAACCGTGGTGGCTCCAAGGGAAATGGTTGCGTCTGTCTGGTTAGAAATCGTCTCTGCATTCTCAAGAACTATTTCGGTGGTAAAGTCGGCAGCGTCAAAGTTAATTCCATTGGTGAAGTCGGGGGCAGCGGCACCACCAGCCAGAAAGACTATTCCGTCAACAACAGAGCTTGCGGTTGTGTCGTTATTCTCAAGAGCAATCAAAGCATCGATGGCAGTGGTAACTGCATCGTTGGCATTATTGATCGAAAGGGCATATGCCGTGTCTGCCGAGGAATCTTCGGAGTAGGTAAAGTCAATCCTGGCTGCCCTGTGGGTCAGAGTTTGAGTATCGGCAGTATTTATTACCTGGAAATCAATATATAGTCCGTTTTGAACGTTTGCTAAAACATCGGGCAATGCATCGTCAATCTGTATGGCAAAAATTCCACTTGTGTTATCTGTATCAACCGTATTGTCATTGGTTATGGCGTCAAAGATGAACTGGGTTGCAGCTGCTCCTGTAAATGTCAGTGTGGTTTCTCCTGCCGCATTGATGTCTATGTTATCGGCCAGGTCATCGGCATTGATACAGTCGGTGCAGTTAAAGGTGGTTGCCCCGATGATTGAGCCGTCTACCTCCAGGGAGCCTTGGATGTAGAGGTCGTTGTCGGTATCTATACTTGCATCTCCAGGCGCTCCTCCTGCATTGGAAATGACATTGTAGGCCACATTGCCTGCGTGACCCCCGACAATCAGAGTGTCTGTGTCTCCCAGGACTACCTCGTCGGCAGGATTTAAAGTTAAATCTCCTGTTGTTGTGATTATCGATTGAGCGTCAACAAATGATATGTCATCATCAATTTGAACAAAGGCATCATCGATATCAGTTATTATTCCATCGGTATTTTCAATTCTGATTCCAGTCGATGCACTTCCAATATCAGTAATATCCGCAATGACGACGTTGGCATCCAAGTCTGTGATGGTTCCAGAAGTTGCAACCTGGATTCCATTTACGGAGGAGCCAATTTGGGTCTGGTCATTGAGTATAATATTTGTTCCTCCAGTATCGATGGTTAAGTCTCCGGCAGTATTAGAAATAGTTGCCGCCGTTCCTGAAAGGGAGAGGGTAACTGCTCCTGTATTTGCTCCCAGGGTAATTGTTCCGTCCGTCTGGTTGGCAATGGTCTCCGCATTCTCAAGGACTATCTCGGTGGTCAAGTCAGCCGCGTCAAAGTCAATACCGGTGGTAAAGTCGGGGGCTGCTGCGCCACCGGCCGTAAAAAGGATGGCGGTGCCAACTGCCTCGTTGGCATCTGCATTATTAAGTACCAGGAGGGCTTCTGTTCCATTTCCAGCAGCTGCGGCCGCGTCGTCGTTCTGCTCCAGAACCAATACTCTTTGGGCGAGAGTGTCGGTGGTGGAGTCGTTAGTAATGTCTAAAGTTATTCCGTCAAAGGCAGCCGCCGTTGCCGCCGTATCCCAGGTAAAGACGGTGGTAAACTCCGCATGGAGCATGGTTGAAGATGCAACAGGGTCCCCAATTGCGTCCCAGGTAGTAGCTGCACCACCCGCATCAGCCGCACAGTTCCAGACGGAAGTTGCATCGACCCATTTAAGTATCTGAGTGTCGGCACAGCCCTGAAGCAGACCAATCTGGGCCGCCCCTGTCCCTCCAAATTCAAATCCGGAGTTGTTTGAGGTTGCACCCACCCCGTCGGCAACGTCAATTTCGTCGATGTCCAGGACATCCGGTGTACCCGCTGTCAAGACTATTCCCAGTCCACCCAAAGAAGAGGCAATATCATCTCCGGTTATGGTTGCGTCGACGATGTCTGCTGAATCTACACAGCCAGCAGCTGCACAGGTAATGGTGGTTATTGAGGCAGCTGAGATGGTTGTGCCTGTAGTAATAGTCAGGTCGTCG
>ERZ1292644.1093-Hain-H14-01um-R2-1093-length-14889-cov-4_pt1 | contig 14889 bp, 23 predicted proteins | sample MGYA00564402_ERZ1292644 | MGnify/ENA primary metagenome ERZ1292644 (study PRJEB36523, sample SAMEA6512644) | groundwater metagenome | collected 2019-01-09 | study: AquaDiva: Metagenomics assemblies of 32 groundwater samples
CAAGCATCTTCATGCAAGAAGAATAGCATTTATTTATTAAATGTCAATGTGAATCTGAACGCAGAGAGATTTGCACTCTCAAGGATTTCTCCACTAATTTTTGAGATTAGCCAGTCTGCTTGTTGCTGCATGCGTCCGTTTTTTAGTGCTGGCCTGATTTGCACCGAGCCATCTTCCGATTGAAAGCCGGACGTGTTATCTGACTACACCACAGCACCGTTAAAGAACTGGTCGATGCAACAGGATTCGAACCTGCGTGGCCAAAGGCCGGAAGGTTTTAAGTCTTCTGTGTATTCCGATTCCACCATGCATCGGTTTTAAATTTCTTAATTGCACTAATGAGGCGATTGGTCCCTCTTCACCGTGTCGATCGGTGACTTTCAGGGTCAAGGCCTGACGTGCTGCCGCTACACCAAAGAGGATTGAAATTAAAAATGACGGTTAACGAGAAAAACCGTCTGACGGGAACCTTGGTTTGCCAACCCGTGTTTCTTTTTTATAGACCGTTAAACAAGAAGGGTCTTTGAGGCTTTTTAGTTTAAGGCAATAGCCAGATAACCTAGTTTCGGCCGAAATTTATTTGCGGATTGACGGTTCTGCCCCGCCCACTAATGGGTGTAGACCATTCGTGATACTAATTCACCAAACCCGCATATGGAGGATAGCAAAGGTCACGCTCCCTACTCCTTTCGGAGCCAATCGCTTTCAAGGCGGCGCCAGCACGCTTGTCTGGTTTACTATCCATTTAGAATTGGCTCCAACGTCCCGACTTGCACGGAAAATTAACGGGTAACAACCGTTTGTGATACTATTTCACCACGAAGGAATTAAACAGTTTATGGCAACAGGAAATTGCATCCTGACATAGAATTTGGAAGATTCTCATGCTTCTATTACATCACTGCCATATAAATTTTTAGATCCAACCCGAGTTGCACGGATATGTAACCGCCTCACAAACGCGGGAAATCCTTTGAGTTGGCCCGAAATGTCGGTAACGCTCCGACCCCTCATGGCCCCAAACCACACGTGCTTCTTCAACACTTATTTCGGAAATTGGTCGATGCGGCAGGATTTGCACCCGCATGGTCTCACGACCGGAAGCTTCTAAGGCTTCTGTGTATTCACTCCACCACGCACCGATTTAAATTGGTGGTCGCTGAGAGATTTGCACTCCCGAAGCCCGTAAGGGCAACGCGTTTACAGCGCGTTCTAATTGCTACTCTAGCAAACGACCAGTGTCGGGCGTCCGAGTGTTGCTCTCGGTATCTCGCCGTCCCAAACGGCGCGGATTACTGTCTTCCTCACGCCCGATTTTACTTGGAAGACTCGCGACCGATATTTTCGGCGAAACAATTTTAGCGGAGTTGGGAGTTGCGCCCAAATGACACCACCTTATGAGAGTGTGTCGCCACTCTGGCACCCCGCATCATGGAGATTGACGGTTACGCTCCGTCTCCTACGCATTGCAAGTGCGTCGTGCTGCTATTATCACTAAACCCCCAAAAAAACGGTGAGGCTGCCCAATGCAGCCCCACCCTCCATCCCCTTGGCGTCGTTTTCGCGCCACCACTAAACGATTCACTATGGCCATCCACTCCTCGGCAATAGAGCGGTAGCGAAACGTTATCTTCTATAACTTGCCGAAATCATTAAAATTGGTGGTCGTTTTCGGTATCGCGCCGAACTTTTCTCAGTTCTTCAAACTGAAGCTTTCACTTGATTAGCTTAACGACCGAAATTGGTGGTCCCGTGGGGACTTGCACCCCCCTCTTCAGTTTAAAAGACTGATCCATCGCTATCTACGGGTCGAGACCATTATTAATCAAAATTTACCGGTCAGTAACCGATTTGCACGGTTGCCCAATCTTTTGGAGAGATTAATGCTACTATTACACCAACTGCCGTCATGCTACTTGGAGCGGAATACCAGAGTCGCACTGGTGACTATTACTTGGCAAGCAATCGTTTTGCTGCTAAACTAATTCCGCTGAAATTTCAGGATTTCACCAAGAAACTCTCACGAGCGGTTCCGCTGATTAAGCGTCTATCTGTCTTCTGCCGTCAAGAAAGTCGACAAAAGAGATTAAGAAATTAAAGCGACCTTTCGTTGGTAGCTAACCCTATCAGAGGTTAACCGGGTCCATGACGCCATCATCCTTCGTCATCATCCCTCTACGCGCACCATATCACCCTAGCGATAGCCTTTGATTCTCGGCTCAAACCCTCAAAAGCCACTCAAAATTCATCCTCAATCTACTCCGTCCTTCTCAAACTGTCAACCAACAAAAAACCCGCCTTTCTTCTCTCGGAGGGCGGGTTTCGAATATTGTCAGTTAAATTTATTCTTAACCCATTGCCTCCGAACAATTTGAATAAATTGACGGTGATTCAGCTTGCCCGAATTTTGCCGTCGCTAACTGTATTCTGCTAAATTTCATCTTCAATAGATGATACACTTCATTTTGGCGGTTGTCCAACTTTTTTTCAAATAATTTGACATCCAATCAAATGTCCAATTTTTCCACCAATGCCTTGACAGTTTCAAAGGTCGTCGTCGGCAGATCATTAAAATCCATTAAATTCATTTTGATTTCGTTTTGGACCTTTCCAAGGATCGGACCCATGGCATCCTCTCTATTTCTGGTGGGATAACATTTCAAAATGCTACCAAGCAAACAAAATTTGACAGCGGCCGGACTCACGTAGGGCACGACAATTTCATCGGCGGTGCGAGCGGTAGCGCCTTGTGTCCATTTATCGGCGGAAGAGAATAGTTCTTTTATTTTCATACTGGTTCCTGACTACCACGTTTACACTCGTGCGGATATATTTCTGGCTCGCCCCCATTGCGAAAATATTCTTGAGCAGCACTATAGCACTCGATATGCCACCGTAAATCCTGAAAATCTCCTTCGTAATTACTGATCTCATGAATATGTTTCTCTTTCACTGCTATCTTCTCCGGGCACCAAATACAACAATATAGTTTACTTGCTCTTGGTTCCGTTTTCGAAATCAAGTCATAGCTCATGGACAAGACTCCGCCCAATTTCTTACGGTCTCTGCCGCTCCACTTAACTCACGAGAATGCAATTTAAATTTTTCGTCAAATCCTGCAAAATATTCCATGTGTTCGGCGGTCTTTTTCATAGATTTAGACGTAGCCAACAAACGTTTTACTAAACTGGATCGATTATAGTTATTGGTTTTTTGTGTTGTTTTCACTCTTTGTATTTTAACAAATATCGTTCACTAACAACCTTAGCCGACAATCGTCCGCCGAGAATAGGGCTGTACGATTCCTGACACGATCTCAAAACTAACCCTTCGGCGGGAAAACTAGGTCCATAGTCAAGACTATTTGCTTTTTCAATTAAATCAACAAGAGTAAATTGACAATTTCCGCCCCAAATTATCGGCACGGTCGGAATACAATTATCGCTACAAAACCGCTCCAAAACAGGAAAGTCACAATATTTCCTCGTAATGATGTCCCACATATTGTAAGCCCTAAATTCGACCGATTTAAGTCCTAGCCTATTCCCCTGAATGCCAACACCAACTAATTCTCCTTGCAAGCAGACATTATCGCAAATCTTTAGCTTTTCATACATGTTCAGATCTCGCGCCGCTTTCCAAATAGCGTTACCATCTGTCTCCAAAAGATCCAAATTACGTGAACAAACGCCTAATTCCCCATCTTTAACGTAAAAGGACACCGAAGTGCCATCCAGTTTAGTGGATATGTACGCGTTACGACCGTTAAAGTCGTTGATGGCATCGGGATACGATCTAAGGTTTAGCTCGTCCGTTTTGCGCAGAAAACTAGGCAACGCCCCTTTCGCCTTACCTGCTAATTCGGCCGGAATTAGTTTCTCATATTTTTCAATGCGAACGGCGGAAGTAACGTCGTCCCCCTCGCGAACGCCATCGGTAAAACCGGCCGATTTCCAATCAAAAACGTCGATTGGCAACACTAACCCTTGCGATACCTGACCCCTTAGCTTAATAGTGCGTAGTCTTTTGTCTTTTAAAAATGAATAATGAGGATTATTCGCATCAACAATTGTGTCTGGCTGATGGAAAACGACCATATCGCCATCTTTATATTCGTTCTTTTTGATGACGACCGACCAACCTAATACGTCGCCGACTTCAATGGCGTCTGCACCGGGTATCGGCCGAATATTTTTTATTCTTTGAATTGTAGCTAGATTGTTCATAAAAAATATGCCCGTTACTCTCCACTGGCTAAGTCACGTTTTGACAGTACGTTTTTGGCTCACTTCTCTCTTCCTCACCGGGCTTTTTACAGAGGTCGACCAGTGTACCCGGATTCTGAGCTTCGGAAGGTCTTTCATTTCTGAATAACTTTGCCGCAAACCGTACACGCGTATTTCTTCTCCTTTTTAGGGTTGTGAAGACGCTTGCCTTTTCCATATCGAACGTCTTGGTAATCGTGCGCGCACGAGCACTCGAACACTTTCGGATCGGCCGATGTGAATGTGGTGTTAGCTGTTGGCATAATCGAAACTCTGTATCAATTTTCTTTGCGAATCAAGAATATTCTGTGAAATCCACGTTTTACTTTTTGAGTATTACGTTTTGATTTTTGAATCCTCAACTTTGAATTTTATTGGCCGTTTGCGAAGGTTCGAAGCTTCATCGCTATCACGTCAACGACCCGTATCGAAGATAGATCCAAATATGTTCACCTTTATCTTGGCTAACAATTACTCATTGATACAGAGAAATTTATTCGGCATAATCAATATTCGTGGTCGAATTAAAAGCGTCCACGTCGTCCTGAAAACTATTGATAACAGACTCATCTGATTTAATAAGAACGTCGATTTCTTCCTGAGTCAAATATACCGACCACGTGTAATCCAATTTCTCCTGATCTCTCCCGATAAAAACAGTTTCTACACCCCTACGGGTCGGAATTGATCGCAAAAAATTGATTTCCGCTTTTAACTCCGCCATTCTCACGAGCTTTTCGACGACTGGCGTGCTAGCCACCGCAATAGCGGCTTTGATTCTTACCAGTCGATTCAATGTTAGCGCGGCATCACGTGATACTTCACTACAGTTAACGGTCGACAGATTGTCGTTCCGCCGACTATTTTCGCGCTGTAGAATCGACCGCAATCGGGCCAACTCTCCGACCAAACGGTTTTTGACTTTTAGTGATTTGTGAATATTCATGTCTGTTTATAGGTTTTGCTTTCTTGTTTGTCAACGTTTTTCGTTTGGGTCTGTATCCTTTTGCCACGATACGTTTGAGCTATTGAATTTTTCGAGTCGTTCCGGTCGATATTCCCAAAACACATTTTCCCATAACCAATCTTTGTTTCCAAAGTGTTTGAGCCCCCAGGCATCGGCCCGTTTGATAAATCTTCTGATAAATCTTCTGATTTTGCTGTTTTCCGATTTAATTTCTGGATCAATATGGTCTTGTAGGTCTTCCAAAACAGTCAATTCATCTCCATCTATCCAACCAACGGACAGGGTCACTTTGATCTTACGGGGGCGACACAATCGCTCGTATTCGCGGCAAAATTCAAGGATGTTTTTTCTATGTTTGAGGGGCAATTTCATAATTTTTACTTTGGCCAATTTTTAGGAAACTCTACCCAATGAGTCGGCGAAAGATTACCGCAAAGCGCATCTAATCCACCAGCGTCTCTTTGCCGATTGTTCCATAAATCCCCTATGCATATTTTCCCTGCCTGTGCCCAAACCCAAAATATAGCTTTGCCTTCCGGAGGTTTAGTTGCTGGATATGAATTAAATTTCATAAATTCAATCTACCAATTTTTGTGCCTCTTGTCAAGCGGAATCTTACGGGCGAACTTCAAGTTTATTGGAAAACACGGCACAATCAACACGTAACAGCCGATCCACAAATCACGATAATCAAATTTAATGTTGATACTCATATTTTATTTTTGGTGATGGTCCACTACTTCCAGAGTCTTCGAATCAAAGATATCAGCAATTTCCCTAAAAGACAATGGCTTTCGATGTCCGTCCCATCCAACATCGAGATATTTGCCCTTTGCATTCTCAACATGGGACAATTCACAATTATTATGGCTGTGTCCGCACAGCATTCCACTGTGGTCCTTCATATGATTAAACGAATAAATCGGATAATGACAAGCAACAAAAAACCGATGATTTACAGTCAACTCCAAATAATAACCATAAAACACCAAGTTACGGTATCGGACAGGATAAACCTCTTTGATGTCGGCGGGAAGCCCAAGGCTTGCCACTATACCGTCATATGCCGCGCCGATACGAGAATTGTGATTACCCCAAAGGGTCATGATCTCCTGACAATTGATTCTCGACAAATACCCTTCAAACTGTTCAGCGGTCGAATTCAGGCAGAAATCACCCAAAAACAACAATACATCAGTCGGACGAACCGTATCGTTGATAGATTTTATCACGGCGCTATCGTGTTCTTCTACCGTTTGAAAACCACGAGATTCGACTATCCATGGTCGTCTGTGGCCAAGATGCCAATCGGACGATACGAAGAACTTGCGTTCGTCAGTCTCGGCAATGTTTAATGGCTTCGTCATCTTTTGTCAAGATGATTGATTCTTTAAATAATGTCAACAACAATCCGCCGATCAAAAGATGAACACCACACCAGAAAAAGTCAGTCTCGGTAATGTTTAGTAGCTTCTTCAGTCCTTATCAATCTGATATACCAACCATGAAAAACACACAACAGCTACACAAAACAAAAAAATAACAATCAAAGTGTGAGGAATGGTGGCAATCATAATGATTTTCCTATTTTATCAGAGCGAACATTTCTCGTGCGGCAACTCAGTATTAGCCGAAAACAACTTGTCCCACGTCTCGGACAGCTTCGGATACACTCGCCGGAGTTCGGTTTGATACTCCACGCTTACGTCCACGATGTTGCCCGCCATGATTTTGTCATAGTCGGATTTCCATCGGTCGGGCACACGAAAGACCCACGACGCAAAAGTGCAGTCGAATTTGTCATCGTAGTCTGTCACGAAGCCTGGCATCTCGCGCATCGCTTGGTTCTCCGCTTCGTAGCCCTCGCGGTTTCCGCCGCCAGTCCGAGTATAGACGTGGATGTGGTCGGCATACTCGGTCCGCGCATCGTCACCGAGGAAGCAGTCACGAAAGCGCGGGTATTCGTTAGGATGCTTTCCGAGCATCGGCAGCACAAAGAAGGTTGCGGGTTTCACCCCGTTTATTAGGTTGTATAGGCTCATTTTAATCTTTCGTTTTTCAAATAAGATTTAACAACCAAATTATAGTTCTGCATCCAATCATCTATCCGAAAAGAAACGCCCACTACATTCGTCGTGTCAGACCTCAAAGCGTCAATCAAATTCCGCGCTTCCGTTAACATCTCGAAGTGCGTAACGCCGACATTCTCGATGCAACCTACGGCTTTATCATCAAATAGCAAGTCCATTCGGCTGCTTTTTTTGTTCGTTATTTGCACGCCGACTATTCCTTGGGCGGCTAACGCATCAACGATCATACCCCATTGCGACTCAGATCGCGCCGTGAGAATCACAACCTTGCGCCCCTCAGAAAGATACGACTTGACTTTTGCGATCATATTTGGAATAGGAACCCCCAAATTCTCGATGGGGTCGCCACTGTGTCTCTCAAATAAAGTTCTGTCGATATCAAATGAAATGTACCCTCCATGGCGATTTTTCCTTATCGGCCGATTTTGTTCGTTGGATAGGGTAGGGGGATTTTTGCCAATCAAAGAAAACGGTCGTACCTTAGCGTAATCTTCTTTACCGTCTCGGATAAAGACGATCCTATCAACCTCATCTAGCGTCGGCCAAATTAACGTTTGATATTGGCGGTCGATAACGTCATTCGGAACGAACCTCGTTCGTTTGGAGTTTCTTTCTTTGGCTATTGCGATCGGAGTATCGATACAATACGCCGTAATATTTGCGCCACACTCTCGACCAATTTCGATAAACGCTTTGCGACTTTTAGGCGTTCGGAAACACGCGTCTAATATAACGGACTGACCAAGTTTCAAAAGGTTTTTTGTTTCTGACGCCATCAAATCGAACGCTTGTCTACTCACAGATTGGTCGTTTTCGCCTCGACCCAATCTCGATCTATTCACGTCGCTGGACAAAACAGGAAACCCAAGCGTCTCATAAAGCTTGTGAGATTCCGTGGATTTGCCTGATCCAGCGACACCACACAAAATAATTATTTGTAATTTCCCCATATTTCTTTTCGTAGTGTATACTATTCAAATTATTCACCAAGAAAAAAACATCAAACTATCTTTGGGTTAGCCAGAAAACACAACGCAATAAATAAAACGTGTCATCCTAAAATTAAACGCATATTGACAACCTTAATCTCTTATGTGACTTACGTTCGTGCATCCAGCATGATGGACGATAGATGGAGAAGTTGTATTCGAGTTTTTATAAGCCAATACGTAGCTATGCCCATCAACAACAACGGACTTCACGTTAATGGCGCGAAAGTCCGAATTCACGCCACTTGCTACAACAATAGGTGAATCGATATTGGTTTTTTTTGGAACCAGAACCAGAACCAGAACCAAAGCACCTACAGCAATGATCAACACAATAGAAGTCAAATGTTTATCAATGAATACAAAAAGCCGATCAACAAAATTATTTATGGATGTCATACGCTCAAGAATCGTTGAACTTTTTAAAAAAGTCAAGAAAAAAATCACCCCAATGGACGTTGATTTCGTTCGATGCTGTTTTCTAACCACCTTCGAAGTCGACGGGCATGATTCTCAACTTCTTTAACGATCTCTTCCGTCAACGGCGTTTTGTCCCATCGATGCACCCCATCGCTGCACCCGCCGTCACACCACACCCAATGCATGGCGTCCAAGGCGCGATTCTTTGCTTCAAGCGAGAGTCTTTGGATATTCAACTGCCGCCTTAACTCCCGATTATCCGCACGAAGCTTTTCGTTTTCCGATTGCAGATCTGCCATATCGAAAGATGACGCGTATTTTAAGAAATGTCAAGAAAAATCAACGATATTGCATTTGAAGCAATTTCCATCGGCCAGAGTCGATAGCAACTATACCATCATCGATCATTTTGACCATTTCGACCGATTCTTCTATGCTGTTGTAGATGTATTTATGAGGCAACATACCCATTATCCACAGCGGCGTTTTCTTTTTGCCGCCCTCGACCGATAAAAATATGACCTTTTTCTCCTTGACAGCGACCGTCAATTCCTCCGCACTACCCCACGACGCAATAGAAGGGCTAATATGAGCTATTAGGAAATCTGATAAATCGACGCATCTTAAGTCGAACGATCTCACCGGCCACATTCTTTGGGCGACTTTATCATAATCCCCCTCTTCCATAGACGCCAAAAGAGACGACCTAACTGTTTCGTCTTCTGAAACGTCATCAACAAACGGCTTGTGATACGGGTCTAGGCACGTGATTCCTCGGGGCATTAACTGACTACTGACATAGTTTCTCCAATCTCGGCCGTTTTGGTATTGAATGTGACCGACTAGGTACGTCTTAGTTTTCCACAGAATACCTTTTGTATTACTAACGATATTTACTCCCATTTTAACTCTTGGTTGACCGTTGTGATTTCGCCGACGAGTTCAAACGTGTGGCTGTGCCCTAACAAATCGCTGGAGGACAACTCTGCCCTCGCTTTCGGTTTTTTCTTGCTCATAAAAGAATCCCGCAGGAGACCCCGGAATTTATTCCGGGGAGAAGTCACTTCTTTCGTTAGAATTACCAGACCAAAGCAAGAGACGCTTTTTTATTAGCTTGTGGTCTCACCTTAAGTCCCAGTTCCCATACCGTCGTCGCGATATCGCTGATCGATATTTTGGTCCCCTTCAATCGACTTTGTATTGCCTTCATTGTGATCGGTTCGTTTTTTGTGCGTTTGCGACCGATATAATCCCTTACAACGCTTTTCAATTGGACCGGCCCGACGGGTTTTCTCTGGTATTTCCCGCATGGACCTGAAGACGACGAAGGGTCCGGGTTCGATGGCTTACAAGTAGACGAACTGTCCGAGCCACGCACGTCATCAGTTGGCTGCGTAACGTTAACGCTCGCGCTCAATAGCGGGAAATAGACCATATAGGACAGTCCATCATCATTACGTTGGGGCTTCCTGAAATAATTAGCGCCGATATGGTCAGTCTCCCACAGTTCGTGGACAACGTCCCGCACTTGGTTATGACGCACGAGATACCGGAACTCTCCGTCAAAGACATCCTGTTCCTGTTCTGCGTCACTAAAACCAAAATCTTCACCATTGACCCTCTCACGCAATCGGTGGGTTATGTCTCGCGCCGAGAACGACTGATAGTTCATCGTGAATTCCCGAATGGTATTCAAAACGGCAGTTACAAAATACAATTTATTATTCATAGCGATGATTCTACATCAATTTGGGCTTTTGTCAAACAGTTTTTGCTAATTCTTTAACGTTGAACACCAAATATTCAATCAAAAATTCGACCGGCCCTTTCGACACCGCGCAAACAACGAGGCACGGAAACTTAAAGTCACCCCGAATGTTTTCCTTGAAAGGGGCGTCTGCCAAACGGTTTTCGGTCGATCGCTTGAACATTTCCCAGTCTCGTTTGGTTTTAATGATTGCGTGTGTCATAAATTTTAATTAAATTCAATCAAATATTTCAAATTGTGTTGGTATTCTTTTTGGATAATAAATTCGTCATTTCGAATTCCCGAACGACCACACTGCGCCCAATAAGAATGATAGCCTGTTGGCGGATGCGAACTGGTAGCGCCAGAAGGTATATAATATCGACCTAACGCAACATCGGCCAAAAACATAAAAACCTCCCGTTCTCGTTGTCCCGTCCAAAACCCACTCGAATATCCTAAACTTTTTGTACTGGCAGACGAAAAATACAACCCGGTCGAAAACATCGATCCCGTAATACTAGTCGTCGATGGTGGACGTATTTTCAAACCGCCCTTAAGAATACTAAGAACATTCGCAAAACTACTACCATGCCATAACTCTTTTATTTCCCCTAACGGTCGCCCCTTCGTTTCGAATGCCTGTTTAACGGTAGGAAGTTCAATAGTGAAGACTTGTTTCGGTTTTAAATGAGAACAAACGTGGACATCTCTGCGAGTATCATAATATTTCTTGACAATGCGATCATATTCACATCTATCGGTCAATAAATCTAATTTGACTTCAAAAACCTTTTCTTCCGCCGATTGTTGCGTAGCGTTGTCGGTTTTTGGTTTACTCTGTAGTGCCTGAAAGCTCGCTTCTAACGAATCCAAAATAGAATTTTGATTTTGAATAGCGGTATCATCAGGGAAAAGGGACTCCGGTCGAATCTTCATTCCAACATTTGTGGGAACGATTCTTAAATAAGCACTGACCGCCTTTAAAAATGTAGCAGATTTATAATCCTTTTCATCGACCGATCGTTTAATCGTGACTAGAACGTCTCTTGCTTCCGAAATAGACGCGGGCGTCACAATACCTAATGGCGTCGAAAAAAGTCCGGTCGTATCGTTATAGGAAATTTGGGTCGAGCTAGTGATCTTATGAATATTCGCTCTGCCAAGTCGGTCGATTAGCTTATCTAATTCAGGATGAACAGACCTTATGATTTGTCGTTTAGCGAGGTCGTGCAAACCCGAATTTGTAAAGGTTGTTGTCGCGCCGTTCACAGTAGGAACTACTTTTAGTTCCGTGTATCCCTTTTTGAGCTTACTTCGAATTTGCTTATCGAAGAAGTGCTTTCCGCCCGAATACTCGGTACGCTGTTCGGTAACGCCAATTCGGCCGTATATTGCTAATACTTTGCCGTCATCAAAAAGCTGTAACTTATAATGCTTGTTGTTATTCGAACCAGCTTCAGAAAAGATTAGGCTTTTTTCTTCGATGATGGTCATGATGATTCCTCTCTCGTGCGGTCGATGCGTTCTTTACGCTGTCCTTTGATTATGGCGTCCCACACTCGGACGTTTTCCTCAGCACATACCTTGCAAATCACTCGGCGCTTATGCCCAATAAAAGCCGCCTCGCACTGGGCACAGTTATTGATGTAGTTACCGTTTTCATGAGTATAGTCTTCGGGCCACGAATGGACAGAATCATGCGACGCGTGTTCTCCGTGCGTTTCGCGAGATTTATTCATCGTAGGATACGTCAGTCATTGATGGTTGACCGCATTCCGGGCAATCGCCGCCCTCTTTCGCTTTTATGCTGACAAGACATCCACACGCGCCGCACATTCCACGCTTTCCCATACGCGGTCTGTTTCCCCGCCAATTAAATTTCGGCTTGGCAGAAATGTTGGTTTTCGATTTCATAGTTTTTGGCTGTTCGTACAATCGCGTAGCTTGTTGTCAAGACACTTGCTTAAAGCCCACGCTTGTGGAATAATAGCCGTTAGATTCTCCATACCAACGAATGACAACTTGACCTTTCGCGGTTGCAAACCGGTAAAATGTCCACGTAAAAGAAGTATCTTGATGTTCTTGTGTGACACCGGGCGGATCTTCTCCACTACTATTTTCTTCTGCCTGGGTAATTGGTGAACCTACAAGGTCAGACATTTCGCCACAAATGTCTTCTACTCTTACCTGTTCACAACACTCTTGCGAGTGGTAGAATTTGTATTTTTCGCCGTCAGTCGTTGTGAAGATAATTTCACTACAACCAACGCCGCCATTAAAGCTTACCATTGTTTTACCGAGTAGTTCTTTGATGTCCATAATGTGTCCTTCCAGCGTTACTGTTTGTCCCAATTCGATATATCAAACTGAGCAAAATTAGGTTTCCCATAACCGGTCGTCGCAAAATAATGAATCGTAGCGATTTTTCCTATATACTGACGTTTATTCTTTAAGCAATGCGCGGCGTCTTCCATCGATCCTTTGAATGTCGCGTCAAATGTGTCCTCCCCATCTAAAAACTTTTTTCCATCTATTCGTTGACAAGTGACGATCTTGGCGCATCCAGACCAATTACCACTACCCTCCTGTATATCTACGATACGAAATTCAGCGTCTTCTTGCGGCTTGTATTTTAACAAGAATTTAGAACGTTTATGTTCGTAAGGTTTGTCGAGAATACGGATAATAGCGCCTTCTTGTTGATTGGCTAAAAATGATTTATACAGCGTTTCTAATTCGGCGCGAGACCGGACGACCCACGTCGGCACTTCGCCAATGATATTTTTGTATCGCCATCCAAATTTATCCGAATGAAACGCTTTGTCGATAGCTTCTTTCCTTTTAAGATATCCATCATTTTCCGTCGCCCCAAAACCATAGCCATCATACACAAAATAACGAATAAGTTCTTTGCTCCGCTTGAAGTCTTCGGCGGAAATATGAACTGTTTTTCGACACAATTTCATGATTTCATTTAACTTCTCTCGTAAATTATTGTTGAAGCACTCGCCGTCGATCACGGCTTCTGGGAAACGCAAGAAAAATGGCCGCAACGCTTCTTCTATGTGCGGAACCGAAAGATACCTTTCGCCTTTGCGTGTCCAAAGACCATCCTTTGTGGCAACCATTCTTCCGCCGTTATACTTGATTTGAACCCCCACGCCCTGCCCCCAATCTATTTCGTCTTCGTAATCCTTAAGTCCTTTTGCTAACATGACCTTAAAGTATGTCGAGTTGTCAATATCGGCGGAATTTTCAAAATATTTCAATTTCTTTTTCTTCTTGTAATGAGCCGCAATTTCCTTCTCGGCTTGCTCTAATTGATTGGTGGCATTTGAGCGTCCTACGTTTTTTTCTTCGGGGCGAGTCCATTCGGTCGTAACCATTTGTCCGCATTCCTGGCCAGAAACGCTACGGTAAACGGCCGATGCCGTATCGAGTTCCATGTACCACACCTGAATCGACCCGGTCACATTTCGCGCGTAAAGGATAGGGAAAGGTTTAATCATGCTTGAACTATCGGTGGTATTTGATCGTTTGTCAAGAATTAAAAAAGAATTGCCGACTTCATGTCTGAGTGTCTTTTTGTTGTTCGCCTGCCGCTCGTTTCACGCGGTCTATTTTCCAGTTCATCGCATTGACAACATAACGTAAAAATGCACCAACGTGTTCTTCTTTGGGCAAGCGATACGCTCCGATTACACTACAAATATAATCAAAAAGTCTAGCTGCCAAATGGTAATGAAGTTCGGCGTTTTTTTGGCCAGACTCCTTTGTAACGACGCCTGCCTCGTCGAATTTCGTTAATGCGCCTGCGGAGTTCCATTGCCAACAATCGTCGCCAAAAGGTGATGGCAAACAAGGAAAAAGAAAAAATGGGACACCATTGTCGACCAAAATTTTAACCGCCGATTCAACCGCCTCAAACTTCTTTTTGTCTTCGGTCGATAAAGAAGCCTGAAAATTCGCTCGGATTTTATTAGCGTCTTCTTGTGCAGCTTCAATATGCTCTTGGTTATTGACGATACTCATAAATCCAAAAAGAATCACCGATTTTTGAGAATCTGCCACAAAAGCTTCTTGACCTGCTCTGACGTTAATTCACGATTCGACAAAAGAGAAAAAGCGAAAGAATTCCTATTAGTATCGCCATAAGCGGACAAAATCTTTTCGGCGGCTAATTTTCTTGGCACCGACTTTAACGGCTCAACAAAACCCCTCATGTGATCAACTATCTGTGCAACTTCCTTGTGCGCGTCACACACTTTCGAAACGAAAGAAGTAACCATCGAAAGACATTCGTGGTCAAACTTCTTAGCTATTTCGGCCGAAAAAGTTTGATAGTCGGGGCACCCAAAATCACAAAACAAATCAACAACCGTCTCTATATTCGCGTTTGCTTTGAATC
>ERZ1292644.1097-Hain-H14-01um-R2-1097-length-14862-cov-5_pt1 | contig 14862 bp, 28 predicted proteins | sample MGYA00564402_ERZ1292644 | MGnify/ENA primary metagenome ERZ1292644 (study PRJEB36523, sample SAMEA6512644) | groundwater metagenome | collected 2019-01-09 | study: AquaDiva: Metagenomics assemblies of 32 groundwater samples
TGGGCGTATCACCCCGGGGCCTGCGGGCCTCGGCTCCGCGCCGCTTGAGCGGAGCTGTTAGCTCACGGCGGACGGATCATCCCGCTCCTCGACTCCTCGACGATGAGAGCCTCGACGGCGCGGCAGCCCCACACCGGGCAGGCCGCGCGCGAGCCGTTCTTCTGCCGGGCGCCGTGGTCGTGCTCGCCGCGCGTTCGCTTCACGACCCACAAGCCCTCTGGGGTGCGGGCGGCGGCGCGGAGCGCCGCAAGCGCCACTGGTAGGGCGTCCGGTGCCGGCGGGAACGTGCGGCTCGTGTTCCGCCGCTCATCCCACTCCGCCGCCTGCCCGACGTAGGGTTTCACCGATGGCCCACCGTCTGACGGTCAAGCCTGTCCGGCTGCGCGAGCGGAACCCCAACCTCGCCGCCGATGTCCTCCGCGTCGTCGGCTACCGCGCCTCCTGCTCGTGCGGGTGGCGGTCGCCCGTCCGCCCGACCGTCCGGGCCGCCCGTGCTGAGCTGAGCGCGCACGCCCACTAGCTCAGCCGAGCGCGTAGGCGAGGAGGATCAGGCCGAGCGTCCCGACGGCCGCGACGAGCGCGCCGAGAACCGCGAGCGCCGTCATCGGTGGCGCGCTCTCCGATCGGCCACGAGCGCCGCGACGAGGAACGCGAGCGACACGGCGGAGAGGGCGGCCGTCACCGCGAACACGCCGACAGCGACGCCGACGGTCATCAGCGTGGCCGTGGGATCGCCATCGCGGGCAGCGGCACGCCGATCGGCGCCGGCTGCTCCATCATGAGCTGCTTCCCCGAGAGCAGATCGCACGCCTTCTCGAAGAACGGGCGGCGAAGGTCATCGGGCGGGCCGAGTTCGTCCACGAGTTCGAGCGCGCCGCCGAGGTAGGCGCGCACCTGCTCCGGCGTGTTGTTCGGGATCTCGTGGCGGATCATCGGCTCAGCCTGCGATCTGTGCTGGAGGGACGCCCCAATGCTGATGGCCGGCCGGGCGGCCCCAGGCGTCCGGGGTGCCGGCGGCGATCATGCCCGGCGTCGGGATCGGCTGCGGCTGCGACGTGAGCGCGACCACCTGACCACCCGGCTCCGGCCTGGCGACAATCACCCAGCCGTTGCCATTACAGCGGCCGCAAGGCGCGACCATGCCGTGCGGCGCCTTCGAGCCGGTCAGAACCTCGCCGTACCCGTCGCAGTCGGAGCACATCGACTTGTCGAGCGCCGCCTTCAGCGGGATCTCAGTCGGCGGCGGCTCAGCCTCGAACGCGAGCCCGTCCTCCGTCTGGACGATCAGGAGGCGCGCGCCGAGCGGCGGCGGCTCCGGCGTGTACCCGAGCCCCGAGCAGAACAGGCACTCGTGCGCGACGTAGGCGTCACCGAGGATGCCCGAGAGGCGCTTCCGCTGCGCGTCTCGGGCCTTCTCGGCCTTCTTGATCGCGTCCTCACCGATCGCGGCGAGCGCCTCCGGCTCCAGCTCAGGCTCCGGCTCAGGCTCCGACTTCTCGTCGTCCTCCGCCTCGTCGTCGTCTATGTCGGCTTCGAGCGCCTCCCGCTCGGCCGTCTCCATCACTGTGGGCATTACGTCACGCCTCTCGATCGCGGGTCACTGGTAGTGGAGCCCGGCCCCTGCGTCATGCCCGCGAGAGGCTTAGCGTCAGGGGCCGGGGCACCAGGGCCGGCGCCCTCAGGAGCGCCGACAGCCGCGAAGCACTCGCACGCCGACAGCAGCATGGTGTACGGCTGAGGAGCGGGCGCGGGCCTCGCGGGCATGGCCGGGACGGTAGCACGCCGGACGGCCATCAGTCGAGCAGGACGGTGATCTCGGCTGGGTCGTAGCCCATGTCCTCCAGTCGGCCGACCGCGTCGGCGAGCGACAAGTGCCCACGCTTGTAGCCGCGCTTCACCTGCGCCGCCGTGAGCTGACGGCGTTGCTCGCGCCGCTCGATCGCCCACAGCCGGAGCAGGTGCCCGATCGCGTCCGGGCTGACGGCGATCTCGGCGAGCGCGGCGGTCACGTCGGCGTCATCGGCATCGTTCGCGACGTAGTCGGCGTGCAGCGCCGACACGATCGCGTCCCGGTACTGCTTCACGCGGCGGGCGTCGCCCAAGTGCACTTCGAGGTCTTGCGTCGGCCCGGTGTAGCCGAGTTGGGTGAGCGCCGCCCGATACTGCGCCTCGTCAATGAACAGCCCTTCGTACTCAGCGCCGAGCTCGGCCTTCGTCAGTTCACGTCCGGCGGCGGCGCCCGCTCGCGCCCAGCTCGCGACGACGGCCTGCGCGTCTTGATCCTCGTACCCCTGGTAGTCGAGGATCGTCAGCGCCCGAGCGGGTGTCAGGCCCCCTGACTGGACGGCGCCTCGGAGCTGGAAGAGGCTCGGGTAGGAGTAGCGGATCGACCAGAGCCAGTCGGCGTACTCCGGCCGGATGTTGGACTGCACGATCGCCCGATCGAAGTCGGCTCGGGTCGCGTTGCCACGGCGGATCGCGAGCCACATCTGCCTTGGGGTCGCAGGCCGGCCCCGGTTCTGGAACAGCTTGTCCATCTGGTCGGGGGTGTGCCCGGTGAGCGCGCCGCCCGCGTACGACTCGGCCGGGCTGATCCAGCCGCGCAACCGAAGCTCGGCGAAGTCGGCGGCCGACAGGACGGGCGTGCGGAGGCCGAGAAAGGCGTCCGTGTACTTCGTCTTGGTGCGGCCTTCGGCGACGATCTCGCGATAGGTGGGCTCGTCGATGATGTTCCTGCGGAGCATGGTGAGGCCGTCCATCGGGCCGGGCGGGTTCCCCGCGAGCAGGTAGAGGATCTCGGCGCGTTCGGCGCCCACGCCGTGCAGCTCGGACTCGGCGATCTGACGGGCCGGCTTGACGAACCCCTGCTGACGTGCGTTCGCGAGCGTGTCCGGGGTGAGGAGCACGTCGCGGAGGGCGAGCATCTGGTCGATCCATTCGGGCTCCATCTTCAGTCGGCGCAAGCCCTTCCGCATCGCCCCCTCGCCGATGAGGCCGCGCCGGTAGAGCTGCATGAGCTGCCCGGCTTCTGGCGGCGTGTCGGCGAGGCTGACGAGGGCTTTCAGCCGGCCGTCGTTTATGCCGGTCATGGCGGCTTCGGTGACGGCCTCGCCTTCCGTCCATTCGCCTTCGGCGACGAGCGCGGCAGCGACCGATGCGGCGAGCGGCTTCTCAGGCCGTTGCGACCACGCCTCGTTCGTGATCGGCTGCACGATCGGCTCGATCGCCGCGCTCGCGGCCCCACCGATCGCGAAGCCGAAGATCGCGCTCGTGACGCGCGACCATAGACCCGTGATCGCCATGCGGGGAGCCTAGCGCCTAGCCGACAAGCCGGTTGATCTCCGGCAAGGTCGCGCTCGCCGTGGCCTGCGCCGCCCGGACGATCGCGAGCACGTCAACGGCGATCAACGCCGTGAGGCCGACGGCGAGCAGGTCGTCAAGGAAGCCTTCGTCCATGTCGCACAGCGCCTTCGCGCCTTTCCGCGTGTTCCGGCAGAAAAGCTCGGGGGCGAACGTGATGACGGCTGCGACGGCGGCGGCGGCGAGCGCCACCGGGTTCAGGAGCGGCTCGAGCGCACGGAGCTTGTCGTCCAGGTAGTCACGCAGGTTCCCGAGTTCAGCGGTCAGGTCTCGGCGGAGAACGTCTATGCCCGTGTAGATGCCGGCGGCGACGGCGCCCAGCTCTGTCAGGAGCAGGCGGTGCAGCTTGCCGATCTCCGCGTCAACGTAGGCGATCACCCCTGTCACCGAGAACCCGGCGACCGCCTGCTCGACGGCGAGCACTCGGGCGGCGAGCCGGTCGAGCCTCCCGTCCACCACGTCGGCCCACCGTTCCAGGGTGCGGGTGACGCCGCCGACGGTCAGGAGGATCTCGGCGGCGGCGTCCTCGATCAGCCGGGGGATCGTCTCGTGCCGAAGGACGCCGAAGGCGGTTTCGACCTCGTGGGCGAAGTCGCCGAGCTCGTGGGCGGTCTCCTCGATCAGTAGGCCGATCGAGGCGAACCAGGCTGCGAGCGGACGGATCTTCGCGAGCGCGAAGTGCGTCAGGTGCGACTGGATGTACCGCTCGAGGAGGAGCGCGCCTTTCGCGACCGCGATCGGGACGCCGACGACGGGGGTGATGCCAATTAGGGCGATCTTCGCGAACTTCGGGAGGTGCTGATACCAGCTCGCGGCGGACTTGAGGAGCTTGCCGCCAGGGAACAGCGACACGATGCCTCGGATGAGCGGGCGGCACCACTCGGCCACGAGGTTCGCGAGCTGCATGGCAGCGAGCGAGAGCATGATGACCGTGAACGCGGCCAGGATGCCGGGGATGGCAACTTGCACAAGCCCGAGGAGCCCGAGCGGCACGCTCATGCCGACCCTGTGCTCTCCATCATCGCCGCCCGCGCCGTCAGGATCTCCGCGACACGGCCGGGGTAGTCGGCGAGCGGGATGCGGACGAAGAACTGGTAGCCGGACGGCTTCGTCACGGCGATGATCTGCATAACGTCGAGAACCTGCCCGACCGGCGTGATCTCGTGCGTCTGCCCCTGCCAGGTGATCTGATAGGTGTCGGCCATCGCCTCGTAGGCTAGCTGACCTTCTTGAGCAGGTTCCGGCGGATCTTGTCGATGCGGAGCATCTGCGTCGGCCAGGTGATCCCGAGCGCGCTCATAAGGATGTCCCAGCCCCGGTAAACGCCGACGTAGCGGGCGCCAGGTGCGTCCACGGGGAGGCCGGGCACGAACGGCACGACGGGGGTGCGGCCGTCTCGTTGCCCCGTCCCGTCCGTCTCAGGGTCGTTCGCTGGGGCCGCCACCTTCCCGAAAGCGCGGTCGAAAAGCTGGTTAGGGTACTCACCGCTCTGGCAGGCGGAGCCGTCTTTCTCCCGGCACCACGGGGACTGGTTGATCGCCTGCCAGATAGTGGAGAGCCCGGCGTCGGAGCGGAGCGCGTCGCCGATGCGGTCATAGATGGCCGAGCGGAACTTCATTGCGTACACGTCGGCGGTGTCGCCGACGGAGCGGTAGCACTTGACGATCTGGTTCGTCCCGTAGGTGGTCGACCCCGGCCATGGGTCGCTCGCGCCGAGAGGGTTGTGACACGAATCGCTGATCCCTTCCGACAGCGCCCATAGTTGCAGGGCGAGCAGGTTCGTCCGACTCTTCGGCGCGCCGATCCGGTCGAGCGTCAGATGCCGCCAGTCGTCAGGCACTCAGAAGCCTCCGAGGAAGGCGATCTCGTTCAGGCGGACGAAGGCGAGCCCGGTGATCGCGACCTCGAAGCCGGCGGACGCGACGTTCTTCCCGGTCACCTTCGCTCGGAGCGAGTAGACGCCTGGGCCGCCGTCGCCGTGCAAGTCACCGGCGATGCTCGTGAGCGTGGTCAGGGTGTCGCCGGACGCGCCGTCGAGGATGAGCCGCACCGCGTAGCCGTTCAGGGTCGCGTCGGCGGCGACGGCCGCGTAGGTGTCCACCACCCATGAAGCGTGGGTGACGTAGGCGCCGGGCGCGGTGTCGGAGAGGACGCCGTCCGTGTCCGTGACGCTCGCAAGCGCGAACTCGGCCTTGCCGCCCGTCGCGATCGCCTTGTACGTCATGAGGAGCCCCCAAAAGGAGCCCTGCGGGCCGAGGGTGACGTAATGGGTCAGGCGATCATTGACCGCCGCCACGTGAAACGCGGCCTGGTTCGTCCGCTTAGCATTGTTGCGGACGGCGGCGTCAACCGTCACCGAAGTCCAGCCGAAACCGTCATAGGAGTTGGCTTCACCGGCCAGGATCGGAATGACCTGGGGTGAGTCGAATCCGCTAACTGCTAAAGGGTTCGGGTTCGCCCCCACAAGCGCGTAGCGGAGCGTCGCCGCGCCGCCGGAGCCGGAGAAAGACACGCTGTCGAGCACATGCCCTTGATTCAGCACCGTTAGCCGGCTCGTGCCCACCGGGAGCGTCACCGTTTTCGCGCTCGTGGCGGCCGCGCCTAGCGCGCCGTCGAGCGACCACGTAAAGACGGCGGTGACCGGGTTCGTCACGACAACGTACTGCAACAGGACGGCCTGGTACGACGTGACCGCGAACGGGCCGAGACCCGTCGTGGCCGGCGAGGCGGGCACGGCCAGGCCGGCGTCCGTGCTCAACACGCTCCCGAACGGCAGCGTCCGCTCCTCGTCGTCTGGGTAGCCGACCGCACTCACGAGGCTCAGGCGCCTAGCCCGACGAGCGTGCCGCCAACCGGGGGAATGAGCACGATCGGCGCCAGTTCCGCCTCGGCCGCCTCCCCGAACTCGTCGAGCAGGAGATCGATCCGGAACGTGTGCGGGTGCCGGTCATTGTTGAAGGTGAACGCGACCCAGCTCGTCCCTGTAGGGAAGTCCTCGATGTCGTAGTCGTACGTGCCTTTGTTGCCTCGCAGGAAGCGGCCGGCGCGGAACGGGATCACCTGGACGCCCGAGTACCAGAGCTGGAGGCCGGTGCGGCCGGCGTGCCCGGCCGGGATACGCACGCGCACGCCGGTCACGATGCCCTCGTTGAAGGCAAGCTCCGTGAACAACCCTACCGGCAGAGGCGTGGACGCCGGCGTCGCGACCGTGAAGTGCTCGATCCGTTGCGCCATCGGGCGCAGTCTAGCCTGCTACTTGGGGTGCGGCGGCTTCGGCAACCAGGCGGCCAGGTAGGCGGTCAGGGAGCCGATCGCCGCGCCGACGGTGGCGTCAACCTTGACGCCGACGCCCTGCGTGAGAACGGCGATGATGATGACCGCGCACGCCCCGCCGACCCCGGCGGCGTTCGCGTGTCGGTGCCCGTTCACCGGGTTCCACGTCACCCGCTCACCCGAACCATGCCTGCGGCTGGCCTGTCGTGTAGAACCGCTCCCACGTCCACGAGATCCGGGAGAGCTGATCGCCCACCTGGATCGAGTTGACGAGGATGCGGAACGAGTGCGTCGGCGGCAGCAAGAGCGGGTGCAACGGCACGAGGTTCGTGGCGGCAACCTCCCACTCCCCCTGCCCCTGCCACACGCTGAACGAGTAGTCCTCCGTCGAGTTGGCCGGGTAGGTGACCGGGTTGCCCTGCACGTCGTACACGTTGTTCTGCTGGTCGAGGTATTCGAGCCGGAGCGTCCTGTTGGCAACGTTCGCGTCCGTGACGAGCCGGGCGAACAGGGTGACGAGCCGCACGTAGAAGCTCCCGCCGATCGCCTGGGTGAAGTTCGCGCCCGCCGCCGGTGAGACGGCCCGCGTGTACTCGGGCAGGCCGTAGCGTGCGAGCGGCGGCGCGTCCAGCTCCGGGGTGGGGACAGCGCGTGTCCGGGGCACCGGCCGGCGCCCTCAGGTTAGCCCAGCTCGGCGAACTGGAGCGTTACGAGCGGGGCGGTGCCGCCGCCGACGTCGGCCATGGCCGTGTTCGTCACGCCCTTGTTGTTCGAGTTGATAATCGGGATGTACGGCTCGTTCCAGCGCATCGACATCTCGTAGAACCACTGTGCGCTGATCTTCGAGTCCCAATGGCCGGGGATCGGGATGCCGAGGTTGCCGGTGTCCGGCCCGGTGATCTTGAGGGCGGTGAAGTTGAGGTCTGTGAGGATGCCGAGGAGGGCGTAGTCGGTGTTGGCCTTCAGCCGGTCGTCGTCCGCGTTGATCGCCTCCGCCGCGCCCCAGGTGGAGGTTGCGGCGGGCGGGGCGGGGCTGACGCGGATGCCGACGATGTTGCGAAGGCGCGAGTTGACTTCGCTCCAGGTGGCGAGCCGGGCGCCGGGCATCGTCGGCGTGTCGTACGTGACCGCCTGGACGACGGTCACATCCGCCGCAGCCGTCCCGAGGCACTCGACGATGAGCGTGTCTGTCGGGTGGTACGGCTGCCGCCAGTAGGGGGCGAGGTAGAGCTGAGGGTTCCCGTCCGCCCCCGAGAGCGTCGGGTTGAACTGGTGTGAGAAGCGCATCCCGCTGACGTTGTCGTGCAGGAGCGGGGAGCGGATGAACACGTCCATCTTGGACGTGTTGTTGCCGCCCCACACGTCGGACAGGACGACGCGGCTGCCTTCCTCAAACCAGCGCAGGGAGAGGCTGTCGCCGGACGCGGCCGGGAGCAGGTCGCGGGCGCCGGCGCCGACGATGTTGTCTGCGAAGGTGAGGATGCTGTCGAGGTAGCGGCCCATTCAGGCCACCCCCTACCGCGCTAGCTTCGCGTTGTGAAGCTGGGTCGCGAACGCCGTCATGCGGTTCAGCGAGTCCTGGAAGCTCGTGTTCGGCATCCCGGCGACCGACGCGGCAGCGGACTGGATGATCGGAAGCCACGTCTGCATCGCCGCTTGGTAGTCGGCGACGCCTGCGGCGATGCCGGTCGCGTAGTTGCCGGCCTTCGCGAGCGTCTGCGTTTTCCACCCCTGCGTGCCCCTGGCCTGAAGCCTACGAGCCCAGAAGCCGGAGCTGACGGCCTGCTGGAAGTTCGTCAGGAGCTTCGGCTGGGCGGCGACGGCGAGCGCGACCACGTCCTTCTGCGTCGCCTGCACTCCCTCGGAGTAGCGGGTCTGCCCGATACCGGCGGACTGCTGCCAGCGCTGGACTGTGGTTGCGAGATCGGCCATGAGCTTGTGGGCGGGACGCTAGTCGGACTGACGCTTCCAGCGCAAGTGAGATGCACAGGGGCGCCCCCGTGCAGTCGCTAGACTCGGCAAGGAATGAGTCGCTACCGCCGCCGGAACTCATGCCGTGTCTGCGGAGCCCGCTACCCGTGGACAACGATCTCCGCACGCGGCCTCTGCCCCGACCACACGAGGATGAGGCAAGAGGACAACCTGCGCCAGCTCAAGTACAACAACGGGCCGCACTTCGAGCATTGGCGGGATCGGTGTCGGGCCGCGTTCGGCATCTCTAGCCCGCTGGACGATCAGCCGCCGGAAGGTTAGGCTGCGCGCATGGCCGGCACGCCCGTCAGCTCACGCAGCCCCGTCTCCCCGGTCGTCATCCAGGGCGGCCCCGGTCAGGGCGACCCTGACTTTGCGACGATGCTCTCGGTCAGGAACAAGGACGGCACCGAGGTATTCACCCTGGATTCCTCGGGGTACGCGGCGTTTACGTTCGGCGACCCAGCCGCGTCCGTCTACATCGTCGCCGAGGCCGTCCCGACCTTGAGTGCTTTCGTCGTTTACCACGGCGGAAACGAGCAGTTCGCCATCGACCCGAAGGGCCACGCGATCCTCGTGCAGTCGCCGATCATCACCGAGATCAACGAGACGCCCGACGCCGACTTGCAGCAGAACCAGGTGTCCCTGTACTTCGATTCGACGAACGGGGTCGGAAACACGAAGCTCATGGTCAAGGGCAAGAGCGCCGACGGCACCGTGAAAACAGCTTCGATCATCCTCGCCTAGTGCTGCTCGGCCTCGACCGCGCGAACGTCAACGGCCCGACCGACTGGCAGGCCGTCAAGGCCGACAAGCGCGGCTTCCGCTTCTGCTTCTACAAGGCGTCGCAGGGCGCTCACTTCGTCGATCCGCTCTACCTGTCGGAGCGGCGGAAGGCACGGGCGGCCGGCCTCGCGGTCGGCGCCTACCATTGGGGGGAGCCGGACGGCAACCCGGTCGCGCAGGCCCGCCACTTCCTGCGCTGCGCCGCCATCCGGCCGGGCGACCTGGCGCCGGCGCTTGACCTGGAACGCGAGCACGGCGCCGGCTCGGCGACCATCCGGGCGTTCGCGATTTTCTGGCTCCAAGCCGTCTACTCCGAGCTGGGCGTGCGCCCGTTCCTATACACCATGCCGGCGTTCGCGCTGCGTCACCACTTCGGCCTCGCGCCGACGCTCGCCCGCTACCCCCTGTGGCTCGCCCATTGGGGCGTCACCCGGCCTGACGTTCCCGCCCCGTGGAAGCAGGCGACCGTCTGGCAGTACACGAGCAGTGGTCGCATCCCTGGCGTCCCCGGCCGCGTAGACCTGAACCGTTGGCTCCTGCCGTCCGGCCCGCTCGCCGGCTACACGCTGCGCTGAAGGCTGCACTTTCGGGCAACCATTACCCTTGACGGGCCGCCTGGCCGGTGGGACAATACGTGCATGGTGTACGGCGACAGTGATCGACCCGAAGCGATGACCGAGCGTGACGATCTCGCCACGGTGCGGGAGCTGCTCGACCTCGTGCAGGACGCGCACGCGACGATGCATCGCCTCCAGTCGCTCGAGTGCCTGAACTTGACCGGCACGGCGATCGTGATCGCCTGGATGGAACGGGCGAGCGCGGCGCTCGAGGAGATCGGGGCGAAGCTGTGAGGTACACCGTGCTACGGCGTCTCGCGGACGGCCGCTGCTACCCGCTGGGCCACTGTGAGACATACCAGGGCGCGCTGCGCCTGGCGCGGCGGTTCCGCCGGCCGGAGATCATCATCTGGGAGCGGGATCAGGACTACCCGTGGACGACCATCCGCGAGACGATCATTCGACCACGCATAGGGCTATGACCGTCGTCGCGCTCCGCCAGTTCACGATCGGAGGCTCGGACGCTGCTGCTGCTGCCGGGGTTGACCCGCACCGCTCCCGGGTCATGCTCTGGTTGGAAAAGACCGGGCGGGCGCAGCGTGAGGAGACGGAAGTGATGCGCTGGGGGACGCTCTTGGAGCCGCTCGTCATGGCCGAGTTGGAGGAGCGCGGCTACGCGCTCTGGACGCCTGAGCATGGTGAGCCGCGCTACGAGCGTCACGACTCCGACCGGCCGTGGCTTGTCGGCCACCCGGACGGCCTCGTCACGCTCGACGGCGAGAGTGCGCTCCTCGAGATCAAGACGGTGGGTCAGTGGGCGCACCACGCGAACGGCGGCATGGTGCCGCTCGGCTACGCGGCGCAGGTGCAGCATTACCTTCACCTGACCGGGCTCACGCGGGCGCTGCTCGCCGTCCTTGTCGGCGGGCAACGGCTTGAGCTCATGGAGCTGCCCCGTGACGACAACGTCATCCGGCTTCTGCTCGCCGCTGAGGAGGACTTCTACGGCTACTTGTGCCGGGATGAGTGCCCACCCGTCGGCCCTTCGGACAGGGACGCGCTCCTGCTCCTGCACCCGAGCGCAGCGCAGGGACGTATGGTCAGACTCGACTCGGAGCAGATGGGCTGGCTCGACGAGCTGCGCGCCCGCCGCGAACAGCTCGACGCGGTCACCGCGCAGAAAGACGAGCTTGAGAACCGGCTGAAGGCGGCGATGGGCGATGCGGAACTCGCAATCGCGCCGAACGACGCCGAGCTGATCCGCTGGCGGAACGTCGAGAGCACGCGGACGGACGTGCGCGGGCTGCGCGCCGCCCACCCGGAGATCGCCGCCCGGTACGTCACCACCACTCAGACACGGAGGTTCACGCTGCTATGACTGATACCGCTGACAAGGCGTACGTAGAGGCGCACGGGGCCGCTCGCAAGGCGTACGACGAGGCGCGCGCGACCGCTCGCAAGGCGCAGCGCGAGTCGCTCGCGCGCGCTGACAAGGCGTACGACGAGGCGCGCGCGACCGCTCGCAAGGCGTACAACGAGGCGACCGCGACCGCAAAGGAGTCGGCATGACTGAGGCGCTGTCATCCGCGCTGGAACGGGCCGCCGAGCCTGTGCCGCAACAGACGATCCGTGACCTGATCGAGCGGATGAAGCCGGAGCTTGAGAAGTCGCTCCACTCGCCTGAGGCCGTCGAGGCGCTCGGGCGGCACTACCTGACCGCGATCCGGCTGAACCCGCAGCTTCAGGGCTGCACGAGCGAGTCCCTCCTGGCGGCGCTCCTCCTGTCGGCGCAGGTCAGGCTCGAACCGGGGCCGCTCGGGCACGTCTACCTCGTGCCCTACAAGACGGAGTGCGTCTGGATGCTCGGCTACACCGGGATTCTGGAACTGGCGCGCCGGTCGGAGCGGGTCGGGGCGTTGCGGGGCCGCGTCGTCTGGGATTGCGACGACTTCGAGTACCACGAGGATGAGCGCGGCGAGCACTATCGGCTCGCGCCCGGCCTTGAGGACAGGCAGCTCGAGCGCGTCGGCGTCATCGTCGCGTGGAAGGAGCGGGTCGGGGCGACCTGGCACCCTCGCTGCTTCCAGGTGCCGAAGTCGCGGATCGACCGGGCGAAGGCCGCGAGCCCCGCGTTCAAGGCGAAGTCCGGCCCGTGGGTCACGGATGAGACAGCCATGTGGGCCAAGACCGGGATTCGGGCTGTGCGGCCGTGGTTGCCGCTCACCGCTGAGGCCGCGTACGGCGCGGGCATGGACGACTCGATCGTGGTCGGCGTCAGGACGGATGAGACGGGGGCGGCTCAGCCGGAGACGACCGCCGACTTTTCGGCGGTGGAGGCGTGACCCGCGCCGAGCGTGACAAGGGCGCTCGTGGTGAGCGGGAGGTTGCGGCGATCTTCCGGGCGCACGGGTTCGAGTGCGAGCGGACGCCGAACTCGGGTGGGCTGCACATCCCCGGCGACATCGTCGGCGTCACGGGCGTCCACGTCGAAGTGAAGCGGCAGGAGACGGCGCGGCCGTGGGCGTGGTTCGAGCAGGCGGCGCGCGAGTCGCTCGTCACGCCAGGCTATGTGATCCCGGTCGTCGCCTTCCGTCGCAACGGGTCAGACTGGCTCGCCCTGCTCCCGCTCGCCGACCTCGTGAAGCTCCTCACCCTGAGCGGGAAGCCGCCCGCCTACGACCCCGCGCTCGAGGAGCTGTGCGGTGGTTGAGCCGACGACGACGGCGCGTGCCGCGTGGCGCGCCTGCTACTACTGCGGCCTGCCGACGATGTACCGCCTGACCACCACCACTCGGGTCTACGGCGTCTGTGAGAGCCACCGGGACATCCCTCGCCGTGACCCGTACCTGCGGGTCGCTCGCTTGGCCCGCGACCTGGAGGGGCGTGCGAAGCCGTCGTGAGGCCCGGCTCCTGCTCGTCGCTCTCACTCTCGCGCTCGTCGCTGTGGGCGCGCAGTCCACTCGGGGCGGAAACTCCACTGACCTGGGGATCACCCCGCCCCGAGTGGGGTACGCGCTTCGGCTCGCGCACGCCGCCTACGGCGTCCCGCTCGCCGAGCTCCGCGCCGTCTCCTTCTGTGAGTCCCGCTGGAACCCTCGCGCTGACGGCTACTCCGGCGCCGGCCTCTTCCAGTTCACGACGGCGACGTGGGTTCGGACGCCGTTCCGGCGGTTCTCGCCACTTGACCCGGTCGCCGCGTCCCTGGCCGCCGGGTGGCTCGTGACGCAGGATCACGGGTGGCGACAGTGGACGTGCCGGCCGTGACGGGGGCCGGCCTCTACGTTGCTCCGAACGGCGTGTACGCCGACGTGGAGGGCGTCGAGCTTTGGGATGAGGCGCGAGACGCCCGACTCTACGCCGGGCCACATCCGGTCGTGGCGCATCCGCCCTGCGCGCGATGGTGCCGCTTTGCGGGGCTCGTTGAGGCCCGGTGGGGATACCCGCGCGGCCAAGACGGCGGCGAGTTTGAGGCGGCACTCAACGCCGTGCGCCGCTACGGCGGCGTCCTTGAGCACCCAGCCTACTCGGACGCCTGGGCGGCGTACGCCCTGCCTCGTCCCACGGTGCGCGAAGGCTGGACGCTAGACCTCTTCGGTGGGGCATCGTGCTACGTCGAGCAAGGACGCTACGGACACCCGGCCAAGAAGGCGACATGGCTCTACGCCTACGGCGTCGTCCTGCGCGACCTCAGATGGGGCTACCGCCGTGACGGCTACCCGGAGCTCGTGTCGTGGTGTGGCAACCATGTGAACTTCTGGCATGAGGGCCGGACGCGGGTCGGCAAAGCGCAGGCGGCGGCTACACCGCCGGCCTTCCGCGATGAACTGCTCGCGATCGCGCGGACGGCCGTGCTACAGTCCCCGCCGTGACCATCCCACCCTCGGCGAGCGTGCTGACCGGCAAGCCGGCGCCGAGTGCGCAAGTGGCCGTGGCGAGAGGCATCCTGAGCGAGCCGTTCCCGCTCTCACAGGCGAACAGCGCGGCGACGCAGGCGACGCAGGTGCTCTCCGGCGTGCTCTGCCCGGTGCAGTTCGGGACGGTCGTCTCCGGGGTCGCCGTGTGTATCGCGGTGGTCGCCGCCGACGCGGGCCTGCCTACCGGCGTCTTTGTCGCGATCACCGATCTGACGGGCGTCCGTCTCGCGGTGTCGGCCGACGTGAAGGCCGTCGCCGGGTGGAACACCGTCGGAATCTTCTCGTTCGCGTTCACGACGCCGTGGACGGTGACGGCCGACGGCGCCGTCTACGCTTGCCTCTTGAAGAACGGGGTTTGGGGGACGGAGGCGCAGATAGCGAAGATGACCGCCGTCGTCGGCACCGGGCGGGCGCTCGGCTCGAACGCGGCCGGCGCCGTCTCGCAGGCGGCGCAGGCGACCGGCCCTGGCACCGCGACATGGGTTGCGACCGACCTTTACCCGTGGTTGGCGCTGGTATGAGCGGCCGTCGCGCCCGAGCGATCCGGCAGAAGTACGGCGTCAAGCACGTGCGCCTCGCGCGCCTGAAGTGGGCGCAATGAGCCTGAAGCAGGACTACGACCCGCCGCCCGAGGGGTACGTCCCTGTCGTCACTCGGACGCCGCAGGCGCTTGAGGATGAGCGCGTGGAGCGGGAGAGGGTCGCGCTCGAGGAGCGGATCGCGGCGACGGTTGAGGAGCTCGGCGTCTCGAAGGCTGAGGCGCGCAAGATCGTCACCGGCCGATGACCGCCGGCCCTTGCTCATGCTGCGCGAGTCAGGACTTGGATCGCGAACCTGAGCAGCTCGTCGTGATCGCCAAGGGGCCGAAGCGGGGGACGTTGATCGTCGCCTGTCCTCGCTGCGACGGGAACCTCTCGACTCGGAGTCGCGCTTCGCCGGTCTAGGGGCTCCGCTCAAGCGGCGCGGAGCCGAGGCCCGCAGGCCCCGGGGTGATACGCCCA
>ERZ1292644.1100-Hain-H14-01um-R2-1100-length-14846-cov-4_pt1 | contig 14846 bp, 13 predicted proteins | sample MGYA00564402_ERZ1292644 | MGnify/ENA primary metagenome ERZ1292644 (study PRJEB36523, sample SAMEA6512644) | groundwater metagenome | collected 2019-01-09 | study: AquaDiva: Metagenomics assemblies of 32 groundwater samples
TGGCTTTTTTGCCAGTTTTTTGAATTATCTATCAAAACTTCGTTGATTCGCAAATTAGGAGACCTGCCCAATACCGGCACGGTAAGATATGTTGCTCCGTTTTTAGTTTTTATTTTATTACGGTTTATAAATCCGTTTTTCTGATACCCCACATCATCCAAAAATATCAAAACATCTGATTTTTGCACCCTGTCAAAAAAACTGGCCCAGGGCAGATACTCGGGCTGATGGATAGTCAATATCATTTTTCAATACTATCATATACCGGCTCAAAATCAACAAAGCGGCCGGCACAGTGTGCAGGCCGCTCCTCACATAAAACTACCTCCGCACCTGTATCGGAATCCTAATTACCTTGCCATCGGTTGCAGAAATATCATTTCTAATGAAAATCAACAATAGCCCCGATATAAATGTAAAAATACTTACAAAAATAAAAATGAATTTGGGGCCGAATATTGCCGCCCCAAATCCTCCGACTGCCGCCGCTAATCCCACTGCCAGATTGGCAAAGGTGCTTTGGATGCTCCATTCAAAGCCTTCTTTGTTTTTATCAATATGCCTGGTGAACATTGCCGACCATGAAGGAAACGCCATGGCGGCGGCAAGCCCGTGAAGCATCTGCAGGGCATAAATATGCCAGGGAAGAGTGGAAAAAATAAAGCCCAGGGGAATAAAGGCTTGCATAAAATTACCTATTATCATAAACCAAAAATCATCTTTTTCACCATGATTTTTGTCCAAATACCTGCCAATGGGTATTTGAAAAATTATTCTTGTAAAAGCAAAGAATAATTCAGCCAACCCTATAATCTTTGCAGTTTTTGCAATATCATTTAACGCCACATCTTGAAGGATAAAAATGGCAAAAACCGGCAACACCAAACCCCAGCCAAGGTTAAGAACTACGTTATTGGCTATCAGGACTTTTATGATTTTATTGACTAATTTTGAAGACATATTTTATTGTAATTTACTAAATATAGCATACTTTCAGCAATAAAAAACTGCCTGTGCAAATGCACGGGCAGTATGGCGAACTTAATCGCCCTAATCAAAAGAAATGACCAGCGCCGTCGCTTCGGGGTTGGCGACCCTTTTGAATTGGTCTTGTTTTTGGACATGGCGCACCCAGTTGAAGGCCGACTGCAAGTTTCCCTGCACCAATCGGCCGACAAATTCATGGGCGTAGGAAAGACCTTTGTCCCACAACTCAATGGGAATCCAGGCGCCGTCTGAAAGCAGAACAATCCTGTCAACTGGTTCTCTGACAGAAAAATCCTGCCAGACTTTTTCAATGCCCGGCTGGCCGTTAAGGCAAGCATACTGAACATTATCTTGCAATCGCTTGAGCCGCGGGAACTCGGTCAGCCAATAATGCCTTTTGGCTTGACTGACCCTTTCCGAATCCCCGCGAGCAGCATCAACCAAATCGGCATATGTTTTCTCGCGGAGCAAATCCGCCTCCCTGTTGTTACCGCCGGCAATTCCCACATTTCCCGCCTTGGTTTGCCAGATGGTGAAAACATCTGCGCCCCAGATGCATCGAAAACTGCCGTCTTCGTTGAATTTCAGGCACGAGAAACTGGCATTGGCGAGTGTGGCCGTATCATTGCGTAAAACAGCTTCTCGGCGATAGATTTTCTGAACTTTCCAAACCTCTTCATTGACTATGGAAAGAACGACATCCAGTAAAACATTGGCAGAAGCCATTGAAAATGCCTGCGTCACAACCCTGCTCACCATCTGCCCGCCGGTAAAGCCTTCTGGATAAATAAACGGTTTGCCGGAGTATGGCTCACTGCAACCATCAATCACACAGGCAAAAGGGCTCTCGGGCGAAGCAAACCATCCATCCTCTCTTGGACTGCCATCAAAGTCGTACAATGCCTGGATATTCACTTCAAACCCTCCAAAAAGACTTCCAGAAGTTGTCAAAGACACTGCTAATACTCTATCACAATTCTAAAAATAAGCAAGCGAACGCATTAATGTATGTTGGGATTTGCTCCGCCGCGGCCGTAGACTCCTTTGCGCGAAAGCACGGCGAAAAAACCCAATACTAAAATTTTAAGGTCAAGCCAAAAAGATTGGTTGTCAATATACCAGCTGTCATATTTTAACCTTTCTTCCCAGGCAAGCAGATTCCGGCCTTTCATGTCAACCAGACTGACCAATCCCGGTTTTACCGAAATCTTTTTTTGCCACATAGATTTCATTTTTGGATTGTTTCCTTCATAAGCAATCCAGGGCCTGGGGCCGACAAGACTCATGTCTCCCTTTAATACATTGATGAACTGGGGCATTTCGTCAATCGTCCAATCGCGCAAAAACCTGCCGATTCCGGTAATACGCGGGTCATTTTGGCCGTCGGCAATTCCAAGGCCTATTTTGTCGGCTCCTTTAACCATTGTCCTGAACTTTAAAAATTTAAAAGGCCTGCCGCCTTGGCCGATTCTTTCTTTAATATAAAGCACCGGGCCATCAGAATCCAGTTTAATTAAAACGGCAACAAGCAAAAAAACGGGGCTGGTTAAAATTAAAGCAATCAAAACAACGGTAAAGTCAAACATTCTTTTAATGGTTTCGTATGAGGGCATGATAATTATTCTTTAATGGCTTCAATGTAAAAACTATGGGCAAAAAAAACAAATATCGGCAAAAAAAGCAGATTAAACAATTTGTATAAGTTTGTTTTAAGGGTCAAATCCATCAGAAAATGAAATTTTTTGGGAAAAAGGTATATTCCCTTAATAGATAAAACTTTTAATCCTTTTTTTTCCATTTCTTTTTTGAATGCAAAGGGATTGTAAAAAAAATAATAAGGGTTGTCTTTTTTAGTTTGAAAATAAGAAAAAGACAATTTATTTAAAGTTCTGACTATTAAAATGCCTCCTCTTTTTAAAACCCTGGACATTTCAGACAGGGCTTTTTGGTGGTCGGTAATTGTTTGGAAAACCCCGAGGCAAATGACCATATCAAACATTTCATTTTCAAAAGGCATATTATAAACTGATGAGCGCTGAAAATTAATGTCTTGATGCCGGGATTTTGCAAAATCAATCATTTTTCGGGAAAAATCTATTCCATAAGCTTTAAAACCATGTCGGGAAAGTTCATTTAAGGCAAATCCCGGGCCGCAGCCGGCATCAAGCAAAAGTGTTTTGGAATTGTCTTTTTTAATATGGGGCTTAAAATAAACCAGGAAATAATTGAGATAATTTTTCCAGTTTTTTTCAACCAGGTGGCTGGCTTCTTCCCCTTTTTCAATAAATAATTCATCTACCTCCCTTTCCCATCTTGCTTCAAGGCCTTCTCTGGCAATGTCGGACAATTTTCTTGAGATTAAATTTTCATATTGCTTGCCCAGCCTGTTCAGCACTATTTCCATCTTGAATTCCCTTAAAATTTTTTCTCGGCCAGCCTTGCCCATTCTGGCGCTTATATCCGGATTAGATAAAAGATATTTTATGCTTTCTGCCAGCTTTTCAACATCACCCAAAGGAATCAGAAGCCCGGTTTGGCCATTTTCAACCGCCTCAACGCAGCCCCCTACTTTGGTGGCAATGACAGCTTTTTCCATTGCCGAAGCCTCTAAAATTGCGGCTCCAATGCCCTCCCGGTGCGTCGGCAGAACAAAAATATCCATTACGGGGTAAAGCAATTCAACATCCGTTCTCTCGTCTAAAAATTTCACATTATTTTCTATATTATATTCTTTTACAATGTTTTTTCTAATGCCGTCTTTTTTTTGCGGTTCTTCCTGGCCCACAACCAACAGCAAAACATCCGGAAAACTTAAAACAACTTTTTGCATGGCTTTGAAAAGGTCAAGATAGCCTTTTTCCGCAACCAAGCGGGCAACGATGCCGATAATTTTTTTATCCGGATTTATGCCTAATTCCATTTTCTTATTCCTAATAAATTCCTCAGAGAATTTGCCGGGATTGAATCTTTCGGTGTCTATATCCCGCCCCAAATAGAAAAACTTGTCTGCTTTTGATATGTTTTCCCTAACGGCAACTTCAATAACATGCCGGCTGACGGAAAAAATAAGGTTAGAGCACTTGGCGGCCATTCGCTCCAAAAAGATAAAAATATTTTTTCTGAAAGGGGACGTATAATCTCCAAAATCAAGGCCATGGATGGTATTTAATATAATCGGAACTCCTGCCATTTTTGCGGCAATCTGGCCATAAAATTCAGGCTTTAAAGTATGAGTATGCACAATATCAAACTTTTCTTTTTTAAAATAAAAAAACATTTTTAAAAAAGCCAGCAAGTCGGATATCGGCGTGAACATTTTTCTGGTGATTTCTATTGTTTTTACCTTTATTCCTTTTTCTTCCATATCCTTTATCCATTTCCCGGGGGACGAAATTGCATGCACTTTATATCCTTCTTTGACAAGAAACTGCAACTGGTTTATCAGCATAAATTTTAATGTCATATCAACGGAAACAACACAGCATATTTTTATTTTTTTTTGATGCGCCACAAAATTCAATATTTTAAAATTAATTTTCTTATCTTTCTTAAAAAATAATTTATGCTATTCCTGAAAGGCAAAAAATAATAAAAATAATAAAACCATCCAAGAATATATGCCGGCAAAAATCCAGGATAGTCTTTGCGGTATTTTGTTCTTAAAGACTGGTTGAATTTTAAGTCTCCGTGGATTCTTTGAAAGGACGCGTTTTGGCCATTTTCAAGATAATAGGCAAAATAATCCTGAAAATTATACAATTTGCCTATTTTCCCCATTTTTAAATACAAATTCCAGTCTTCCGCCGACTCCAGCCAGGTTCCTTCCTCTTTGCAATATCCCCCCGCTTTTTCCCAGGTGTTTTTTCTGAAAACCACCGTGCTGTGGCTCATCATATTGTTAAAAAGCAATTTTTTTCTTATCTGATAATCATTTTCAGGCGACATGTGTCTTAATATTTCTTTGCCCTGACTATCAATTTTTATAATTCCCCCTCCCGTTAAAACATAGTCTTTATTTTTTTCCAAAAATTCAACCTGTTTCTTTATTTTTTCTGAATCCAACCAAAAATCATCGGAATCCAATATGGCAATGTATTGTCCTTTTGATTTTTCAAGGGCAACATCTCTGGCCAAAATCCGCCCTAATTTTTTTTCCTGGTTAAGATAGATGACTTTTTTTCTTTTTATATAAGGCAAAAGAACCTCTCTGGTATTATCCGTTGAATTGTCATCTATCACAATTATTTCTATTTTTTTATAATTCTGTGAAAGAACACTATCAATTGCCTTTTTTATATATTTACCCCTATTGTAAGTGGCTATAATAACCGAAACTAAAGGCTGTTTCATTTTAATTGGATATTTTAACAAATAAGAAAGGGTACTTTGTTTCTATCAAACCGTTGTCTAAAAGATACTTTTTAGCATCAAAATCAAAAGGAATATGCATCGGATGTCTGCGTTGCTGTTCCTGATTCGTTATATTTAAGTCCAATGCGGTTATTATGAGCCTCCCATTTTGATTAAGGTGTTTTGACAAAATGCCCAGAGTTTCTTGCTGATTATTTAAATGTTCTATAACGTCAATGCAAATTATGGTATCGTAATTTTCTTTTATCTTTTCTTTAGATAAGTCTATAATCTTTATATTTGATTCGCTTTTTGAAAATAAATATTTGGCAAAATTCAGAGTTTCTCCGTTAACATCTGCATAGTCAACTTGGTAGCCTTTGTTTGCCAAGGCTAAACTTAAATCTCCAATGCCCCCGCCGAAATCCAAAACCCTGCCATGAGATAAATCTAAAATCTTAGAACGGAATATTTTCTGGTAAATTTTCATGTGCCAAAAAGCCAGTTCAAATATGTAAAACGGGGTATTTTTGTAAAAAAGTTCCCGCGAATTTTTAAGTTCCAGATAATTCCAGAAAAAAGCATCCAATTTTTCTCCGTTTTTAAGCAGAAAATTTACTTCTTTTTCCGGGATTTTAAAATAATCTGCCATTAGTCTAATCATTTCTCTATCCCATTTGACTCTGTCAAAAAACATGCGCCAAGGCTTTTTTAGAAAAACTCTAATCGGTTTGGGAAATTTTAGAGCTGTTTTTTTAAGAAAAACTATTAAATCCATGAGCATTCCTACTTTTTTATTTTTTGGGTAAATTCAAAAACTTTTTTAAATATTTTTTCATAAGTATGGTCCTTTAATACCCTTTTATAACCGGCTTTTACTATTTCTTGGCGTTTTATTTCGTGTGAAAGATAGTATTTTATTTTTTCAGCGGCATCGTTAAGGTCTTTATAGGTGATGATTTCCTTTCCTGGAACAAAAAACTTTTTTACCTCATCAATATCTTCCGTAACCGATAAGCTGCTGCAACTCAATGCCTCAAAATCCCTTGCATTCATCCTTGGGGTATTTTTCGAGCTTAAATAAGTATTAAAAACTATTTTGGTCTGGTTGTATATTTTTATCATATCCGATTGTAAAATTCTTCCTGAACCCGGCCAGCCATGGCCGAATGTAACAATATTTACACCTTTCTTGCGAAGTTCCTCTATTAAAAAAGGCCTTTTTCCATAACACTGGCCTATAAATGAAACATCATATATCCTTTTAAGATTTAAATTCTTGTACAAGAAATGGTTAATGCCCCATTGCGATAAAAATGCATTTTTGAAGCCTTCTTTTTTTCTCTTCTCGTTAGCATTTGGATCCATCGTAACAACAACATTGAAAAACTCCCAAACAGGACGTGTTTGTTCATATCTTAAACCGTCATCACCCAACAATATGATTGTTTTTGTCGGTAGGTCATTTGATATTTCTTGAAAAACCTTTAAATCAACCCAGTCTGCAAAATGGTAATAAAGCAATATTTCCGGCTGCCAGTAATAGACCGCTTCGCGCAACATTAGAGACATTTTTTTTCTGCCGTATTCTTTCTTGAACTGGTCATAGGGAAAATATATAACTTTATAGCCCATTTTTACCAAAGCCATATAAAATTGGTAATGCTCATATCCTAGTCCCCGGCTTTTATCTTCATAATCATATTTGGCCCCCACATATATGATAGTTCTTCCATTAGGATCTCCGTCAATCCTTAATCTTTCTTCCACCAAAACTTCTACGGCCCTGAAATCAAATACTTTTGACGCTCTTGTTAAAATCTCAATGGCAATTTTTTTTATTTTTGAATATATCCTAAAGAGTGGCATTATTTTTGTACCAATTAATAGTATTTAAAATACCGTCTTCAAAAGAAGTGTTTGCCCTAAATCCAATTTCTTTTTCGGCTCTGCCTAAATCAAAAAATCTTCTTGGCTGGCCGTCGGGTTTTGATAAATCCCATTTAATTCCACCTTTAAAATCCATAAGTTTGCAAATCAACTCTGCCAGTTCTTTAATGGAAATTTCCCTGCTAGAACCTATATTAATCGGCTGTGGTTTATCATATTTTTCTGCAGCTAAGATAACCGCTTCTGCCGCATCTTCAACATATATGAATTGCCTTGTTGCCTTTCCCGTTCCCCAAGCCTCAATAAAATCTTTGTTTTCCTTTTTGGCTTCATATACTTTTTTAATCAATGCGGGTATTACATGGGAAGATTCGGGGCTAAAATTATCACCCGGACCGTATAAATTCTGCATTAACAGGTGAATTGCATTAAATCCGTATTCTTTTCTGTAGGCTTGAGACTGCGCCAGCATAAATTTTTTGGCCAATCCATAAGGAGCATTTGTTTCTTCCGGATATCCCTGCCATAAATCTTCCTCCTTAAAGGGCATTGGAATTATTTTAGGATACTCGCAAACGGTTCCCATGCCGACAAATTTTTTGACCCCGGCCAATCTGGAGGTTTCCAACATATGCAAAGCCATTGAGCCGTTGTCATAAAAAACTTTGCCGGGATATTTTTCATTATAGTCTATACCCCCGACCACACCCGCCAGATGGATTACAATATCTTGGTTTACAACTACTTTCTTGCAATCTTCCAATTTTCTTAAATCACATTCCGGAAAAATAGGCGCAAAAATATCTTCTTTTTTAACATCTTTTTCAATGAGTTTTTTTACCAAGTGCCTGCCTAAAAACCCGTTTCCGCCGGTAACTAATATTTTTTTATTTTTCCAAAAGTCAGCCATTTTTTATTGCTTCATTTAATGCAATTACAATTTTTTTGACATCTTCATCGCTAAGATTTTGATGGCAGGGCAAATACAGACCTCTGTTGCCTATATCTTCAGCAACGGGATAGTTTCCTTCTTTCTGACCTAAAAATTCATACGCACCGCTTTGGGTTGGAATTGAATAAAAAGCCTGCCTTGCTTCTATTTCATATTTACCAGGAATTAACTTAAGCAACTCATCCCTTTTTTCTTTTGAAGAAACCAGAAAAGGCAAACAATGAGGCGCAACATATTCATTTTCTTTTTCTAAAAAATGTTTTTCTTGCAAAAGATTATTTATTTGGACCATATTATCATGGCGAGCTTTTACATAGCCTGATAAATCATCAATAATTCCTAATCCCACAATTGCCTCCATGGAATTCATTTTGGCTGAAAAGCCTATTCTGGGAAAAATAAATTTTTCTTCAATAATATCGCTTTTCCGGCCATGATTCCTTAAAGAGTATGCCAGACCGGCTAATTGTTCGTCGTTAGTGGCAACGGCTCCCCCTTCGCCCGTCGTAATTGAATGGGAAACATAAAAAGAAAATGTTCCCATGTTTCCGATTGTTCCCAAAAACTCATTTTTATATTTAGAACCTAATGCTTCGCAGGCATCTTCAACAATAAAAATATTATGCTTTTTGGCAATTTCCTTTATGGCATCCATATTGGCCGGCCAGCCGAATAAGTGCACGGGCATTATCGCCAAAGTATTTTTTGTTATTTTCTCTTCAATTTTAGAAACATCAATTTGAAAATCTCTGCCAACATCAACAAAAACAGGCTGAAGATGGTTATAGTAAATGGAATTGACTTGGGCAATGAATGTAAGGGCCGGGACAATCACTTCATTTCTTTTCAGTTTATCCTGTTCCTTAATTGCCGCCAAAGCACAGGCATCAGCCATTGTGCCGCTGGATGTGGAAATAACATATTTTACACTCAAAAAATCGGCTAATTTTTTTTCAAATTCAGCCACATACTTGCCCTGCCCGATTAAACCCTCATTAAGGGCTTCTTGCATCAGCTGTTTTGTTTTTTCTGAAATATTAACTGTGCCTAAAGTAATCATTAATCTGTTTTCCACCACCGGTCGGGAAATTTGGCATTTAAAATCCTGTCCCCTTCCCCCGGCGGCGTTAAATTCAACTTCCTAAAATCAGCATCAATCATTATTCTTACCAATTCCTTAAATCCTATTTTAGCCTGCCAGCCTAATTGGTCTCTGGCTTTTTTGGAATCTCCAATCAGATTCTCTACTTCAGAGGGCCTGAAATATCTGGCATCCATTTGGACATATTGCATCCAGTCTCCAAGTCCGGAATAAGCGAAGGCCTCTGTTAAAAAATCTTCAACAGAATAAGACTGCCCGGTAGCTATGACATAATCTTCTGCTTTTTCCTGCTGCAGCATCTGCCACATAAACTGAACATATTCGGGAGCAAAGCCCCAGTCTCTTTTTGCCTTTAAGTTTCCCAAATAAATTTTCCGGTCCAAACCGGCTTTAATCCTGGCTATTCACCTAGTGATTTTCCTGGTCACAAATGTTTCTCCTCGCCTTGGACTCTCATGATTAAAAAGAATTCCGTTGCAAGAAAATATTCCGTAAGCTTCCCTGTACATTCTGGCAATATCAAATGAGAAAACTTTGGAAACGGCATAGGGGCTCCTTGGGTGAAATGGGGTATTCTCATTCTGCGGGGATACAGACAAGCCAAACATTTCAGAGCTGCTGCCATTGTAAAACTTAACCTTTAATCCTGAATTTTTAACTGCCTCCAAAATCCTTAATGTGCCAAGAGCATCTACATTAGCCGTATATTCCGGCATATCAAAGCTGACTCTCACATGAGACATTGCGCCAAGATTATAAATTTCATCGGGCTTTATTTGATTGACCAGCTTCTCAATATTGCCGGTATCGGTCAAATCACCGTAATGCAAAATAAGTTTAGCGTCTAAAGTATGTGGGTCCTGGTAAATATGGTCTATTCTATCAGTATTAAAAGTACTGCTACGCCTAATTACGCCGTGAATTTCATATCTTTTGCTAAGCAAAAATTCGGCTAAATATGAGCCGTCCTGGCCTGTAATCCCGAATATAAGCGCCTTTCCATTATTCATGCTTTAATTATTTTATTTAATTTTAAAAGGAATTCCCTGTCAACTAAATTAAAAAAAATATAGAAAAATGCCATTAAGGCAAGATAAGCAATCGAGCTGGCAAGGATATTGATAAAAATATTAAAATCCAAAAATAAAAACCGGCTCATTAAAATCATGGCAACGCTGGCCAAGAAAGATAAAACAGCAACTTTTAACAGCCTTTTATTAAAAACTGCAATCTTAGCAAAGCGCCTGGAAAATTCAACGGCTAATGAAAATAATAAAATATATGCCGCCAGGGCGGAAACCGCGGCGCCATATAGAGAATATCGGGGAATTAAAATTAAATTTAAAAAAATATTGGCTGAGGCCGATGCAACATATATCCAAAGGTATTTTTTCTGCTGGTTTGAGGCAATAAGTATTAAATTATAAGGATAAGAAATAAATATAATTGCCACCATGAATATTAAAATCTGGAAAACGGCAACGGAGGGGCCGAAATTCCGGCCGAAGGCCGAACTGATAATCTGGGGGGCAAGAAAAAATCCCCCCAACGAAACGGGAAAGGCCAAAATAATCATTGACTCCAAATAATAATTCCAGGCTTTTTGGAGCCTTGTTTTTGATTCCTTAAAAAGTTTGCTTATTAAAGGATAAAAACTTATAAATATAAAAGTGGCTGCCATTACAATTACAGAAGTAATTTTTCTGCTGGCGTTATACCAGCCGTTTTCGGCAATCTGACCAAGATATCCCATCATAATGGAATCAAAATGAACTATCAGGCTGCCGCAGACAATAGCCAGTCCCAGGGGCCATGATATTGCGAGAAACTTTTTCCAAATATCCCTGTCAAAACTCAGTTTTAATGAATAAAAATTAAAATGGAAAAAAATCAGAATAAAGGCCAAGGATGCCAGATTGGCCAAAAGGTAAGCGTAACTTACCTTTCCAATGGAAGGCTGCCTGAAAAGGGCGAAAAAAACAAAGGAAATAATGATAAATGACCTTAGAATTTTGCCCCATGCTTCAAACTCCATTTTTTGGCGCGCCCTGACAAAACAATACAAAAAAGAAATTATCTCGGTAGTCAAAACAAAAATTCCCAAAGTCCACATGACAGACCTTATTGCCGCATCTTGTGTCACAAAAAAAGAGATAAAAAAAATAAAAGCAAAAGCTATTGCGCCCAAAATAACCTTTAAAGAAAATAGGGCATTGTAGTCTTTTTGGGCATTTTTGTCATGAGCTAACTCTCTTGTAGTGATATCGGAAAGCCCTGCGTCAAAAATAACCAAAAACATGGATGCAATAGCTAAAGCAAATGTGAATTTTCCAAACTCAATCACTCCCAAAACTCTTATAATGAATATGATTAAAACAAATTCCAATATACGGGAAATTACCTCGGAAAAACCCAGCCAAAAAGTATTTTTAATGACCGTTTGCCTAAGACCTATGTTATTTAAAAAAAGGGTTGAGATATTTTTTATATTCATAATGTTAGGATTTTTTTGACTTCAATTTTGAAAACCAGTTGGTTGTAATTGAGACCCCTTCCTTAAAATCAACTTTGGGCTGCCAATTTAAAAGTTTTTTTGCTTTGGTTGTATCTGCTTTGGTATGAAGTGGGTCAGCCGGCCTTGGAGGCAAATATTTCACTGGTCCGCCGATTAGTTCGGCCAGATAATTTACCGAATGGGAATTTTTCTGACCTATATTAATCACTTCTCCGCCCTTTAATTTAGAGCTGTCCATTGCCTTTATATTGGCATCTATTACATCATCTATAAAGCAAAATCCCCTGGTTTGGTTTCCTGTGCCAAAAATAGTCAGAGGCTTTCCTTCCAGCTTTAACCGTAAAAACTTGCCGATGACCAGGCTGTAATCTGATTTAAAATCAATCCTCGGGCCATACACGTTAAAATACCTCAAAGATATAATCTTTATTGGGCTGGAACTGCTGAACAGTTTGGCAAATTGCTCTCCTACAAGCTTTTGCAATCCGTAAGGGCTTAGAGGATTTGGCTTCATTTCTTCTTTTAGCGGAAACTTTTCCTGGGCTCCGTAAATAGATGAAGAAGAGGCAAATACGACTCTTGGGACTTTGTTTTCAATTGCCGCCTTAAATATATTCAAAGTACCCATAATATTAACCCTTGAAGTTAAAAGAGGATTTTCCACCGAAATAAGCACCCTTGGAATGGCAGCCAAATGAAAAACGCCGTCAATTCCCTTAAAAAGCGGTTTTATTTTATCAAAATCGCAAATATCGGCCTTATAAAACTTGGCTTTTTTATTGATATTTTCTTTTTTTCCGGTAGATAAGTTATCAATCACAATCACTCTGTGATTTTTTTCTAGCAATGCATCTACTAAGTTGCTGCCTATGAATCCGGCTCCGCCGGTAACTACATATTTCATATGAAATTTTTTTCCAAAAACGGAATTTTAATACTTTTTAGTTTTTCAAAGCCAAAAGGCAAAAGCAATAGCAACGCTAAAAAAGCAGGAATTCTAATCCTTGTGAATACTCCGAAATTAGTTATAAACAGCGAAAACCCGCCAAGCAGAACCAAGGAAAATATAAGAAGGGGCAGTATTAACTTATAATGTTTTTTTATGGATTTTACCACCCCCAACGCCACAAAAAATATGATTACATACCACGGTATAATTTCCGGCAATACATATAGGTGTTTTACCTTTTTTATCTGCCACAGATAGGGACCCAGCAATACATTTAAGAAAGATAAAAAACTGTTTTTTATAAATCCAATCGGACTATTAACATTTGCTGCTATTTGTATGGAAGAATCCTCTCCCCAATTTCGGTCGCCCGTGTCTTCACTTTTAATTCCTGCCGGTATCAATTGTTTTCTGTTCTCTAATCTAAGTTCTTTTTCTAACTCGGCCACATTGTCTTTGATGTCTTCTGGAACATACACGGCCTCCCTATAATATTGAATAGCCCTCAAATTAAAATACCTTTTAACGGAATTGGAACCCATATAGCCTTCTCCTATCCCTGTAATCTGAGGCAAAAAGCCAAAAAGCAGAATCATTAAAAAACCGTATCCCAGCCTTTTTTTCAATTCAAGATTAGAAAAGAATATCCAGCAAATAACAAAAGACGCTACTAAAGCATAAGCCACATAAAAACGAAAATGCGTAAGGCCAAATAAGGCTGTGTATAGTGCCAAAAAATTAAGCCAGTTGAATTGTTTTATCAGTTTTAAAATGAAAAACAGAGATACCGCAAAAAAGAATACCACCACAATATCTTTTAACATTATTGCGCTAAAAAAAGCCAGGCTTGGGTAAAAACCGGAAATAATTGAAACCCAAAATGCTTCTCTTGCCGACCTTCCCAGTTCCAATACTATTAAATATAAAATTAAAATCGTTAAAGCCAAAATAAATGTGTTGAATATCTGGCCGATAATCATTTTGGGGATGACAAAAGCATACACATAAGCTATTAAAACCGGATAATAATGGCTTGCCCCAAAATCTAAAGGAAGGTTTTGTAAAGAAAAATTTCCTTGCTTCAATCTTTCTGAAATCACTTCTGCCATTATGTGGTATTCACTATAATCGCCGTGACCTTCTGAAAACGGCTGGAAGTTGGCGTAATATATGAAAAATGCCAAGGCTAAATGCGCGGCAAAAACAATCAAAAAAATTACAGACATTATTTTCCTTTGTTTTTTATCTTTTACTTTGCTTATTAAAAATAATCCCAAAGAAGCCAAAAACAGGGAAAAAAATAAACTCACTGCCAGTGTCTTATCAATAAAAGAAGCCGCGGCCAAAAAAAGCAAGCTTATAATTATCAGGACTGCATATTTTTTAAAAAAATTTAGTATGTCAAACTTCATATAGTTTTAGTCTTCCAAAAATTTAAGCCGCTTAATTTTTATGTTGTTTACCCAGTTAAATATCCCTGGAAGGGATAATTTTCGCAAAAGGCGAAAATTATTTAACCGGGTGAATTTTCCAAATCCAAACGGCACAAGGCACATAAGAGCAACAAAGGCTGACATTCTTAGTCTGGTCACTAAGCCAAAGTTTGTCATATAAACAGATACTATGCCAATTAGAATAACTCCAAACAAAAGGGGCATAAGCATTAAGCGGTTATTTTTTGCATATTTTATAATTCCTTTGGTTATAAAAAACAGGCAAATCCACCATAATATTAATTCAGGCAGAACAAACGCATGTTTTAACGACCTTAACTGCCATGGAAAGGGACCTAAAAACGCATAAACGAAAGAGATAAAACTGTTTTTTATGAATTCAAGCCCGCCATTTCCGGCCTTTAAATTAATGGATGAATCTTGACCCCAATCTTTACTGCTATAAGGGTCCGGCAAGGGAGCTCCTTCGGGAACCTTCTCTAATATTTCACTCACTTTTATAACTTCTACACCGGGAGCCGCCTCTTTGTTTAAATCTTCTCCGGAAGTATCGTCTACAATCAAAATATTTTCAGAAATAGGATTTTCTTCAAAACTATAAGCTTTGTCCCTGTAATAAATAATGCTTTTAAAATTATTATCCAAAA
>ERZ1292644.1102-Hain-H14-01um-R2-1102-length-14808-cov-15_pt1 | contig 14808 bp, 20 predicted proteins | sample MGYA00564402_ERZ1292644 | MGnify/ENA primary metagenome ERZ1292644 (study PRJEB36523, sample SAMEA6512644) | groundwater metagenome | collected 2019-01-09 | study: AquaDiva: Metagenomics assemblies of 32 groundwater samples
GTGCAGCTCCGCCTTGCACGGCCCCTGCTCGCCGGGGATGCCGCACGGCCCGGCGAACCAGGTGCCCGGCGGCCGGTCGATGACGTGGCGGGCCTCCCGTACCGCGCGCCGGATCTGGCCGAGCGCCTCATCCGCGGCCGGATGCCGCAGCAGCGCGAACCGCTGCCGGCGCAGCCAGTACGACATGGAGATGACCGTGTCGGTGGCGGGGCCGCGGGCCAGGTCGCGGTAGCCGCAGCTGCGATGCGCGCACGAAAGGCACGTCGGCCCCGCGTATGTGTGGTCGGCGCGTGCCCGCAGGACACGCACCCAGCCGACGAGCACGCCGCGGAGGTGATCGTGCACGCGTCGGGCACGGTCGTCCCACGCCAGCCCCGCCTCGCCGTTCCCTCCGCCGCTCTCGCCCATCCGGGTCTGCCGCGCCTCCGCCAGGTCCAGGTGCACGGTCAGGCTCGGAACGTCGTCCAGATCCCGCAGCAGCGCATCCTCGCACGGCGTGCATACGGCCCTGCCCACGGCCATCCGATGTCCGCACAGCGGGCATTCAAGGGTCACGGCCGGTCCTGCCCGGTTATAGGTGCAGTCGGCGCGTTTCCCCCCAGGTCTTTTGCGGCGCCTTCGCCGCGGTACTTGGCCAGCTCTTCCCGAATCCACGTCTCGTTGGGCCAGCGGAGCATGACGAGGAGTTCTTCGGTCTCTTTGGCGGCGTCCTCGGCGTCGCCTCGGGCGGCGAGGGTGTCGGCCATCTCACGCAGCCCGCTCATGGACAGGTCAGTGAGGTCGAAGGCGTTCCAGATGTCGGTCATGGGCGGGGCTCCCCTTACAGGTCGTACGCTGGCGGGAGACCGCTGCGGCAGTGGTTGGCGTTGAGGGTGGGTCCTCCGGTTCCCCGGCCGGAGGATCACCCAGCGGCGGGCCGTAGGTCGGTGACGGCTTCGCCGAAGTGCCCCCAGCTGCCCCGGTCGACCATCGCCCAACCCTCGTCGGTGATCGAGATGACATGGCCGGGCTCGCCGATGATCTGCTCCTGAAGCTGGTAAGCGGGGTGGTCTTCGGGGAGGCGGCGCGGCAGCCAGACGAGGTCACCAACGTTGATCACAGCAGGGTCTCCTGTTCTTCCCGCCCGCAGCATGCGGGGCAGTCGGGTACGTCCAGCTCGGCGGGTATGTCCTGCCACAGCTCGCCCTCGTCGGTCAGGTCCTGGCCGCACCTGGTCGTCCCGCCGTCCGCCGTGCAGGCGACGGTCAGGAGCCGACGAGCGGGCGCGACTCGGCGGGTCATCGTCCGCTCCCTTCGGGGTGCCGCTCGGGCCTGCATACTTCGTGGACCCACCATGTGCCGTCGGTGGCGTGATCCCCGTCGTGATCAGGCGGGCGCTCGCATGCCCACGATTCGCCGTCGAGTTTCCAGACCGGGCCGACGACATGGCCGCAGTGCGGCTCGCCGGGGCCAGCGAGGGTCACGTCCACGGCTCGCCCCCTTCTGGGTGCCGTCGCCGGATCACGGCGACGCCGATGCGGTGGGTGGTGTAAACCGCGAGGGCGAGGAGGACCGCGCCGGCGAGGATGCAGCGGACGCGGGTCACGGCACGTTCCCTGGGCGGGCGCCGGTAACGTCGTGGTCGATCTGGGCGCATGCGTTCGCCGGTAGCACGTCACCATCGGCGTGTGGGAGGGTCCACGACGCGTTGCCGTTGACCTCGACCAGATCGCCGGCTGGCCATGTGCCGGGCCGGGCATCCTGGCCGTCCGGTACAGCGATCCGGTCGAGGGCGTAGTCGAGCAGGACGCCGCCGCACCAAGCGCAGCGCTGGCGCAGCTGGGCGCCGACCTGGATGTCAGGCCCGGCGATGTGTACGACGCTGTCAGTCACGGTCCGCCTCGCTGCCGAGGGCGGCCAGCGCACGGCGCTGGAGGTCGCGATAGGCGCGCCCACGGGTCCAGCCAGTGCCGCAGCGGGTCAGGCCCTCCGGCCATTCGCTGGGCTCGGCCAAGTAGCCGTTGAACCATTGGCGTACGGCCCGCCACTTACCGGCTCTCGCCTGCTTGAAGGGGTAGTGCAGCCGATACCAAAGCATGGACCGGGCGTGTCTGCGGTCAGGCGTATGGATGAACTGGGCGAGGTCGTGGAGTAGACCCACCGCATAGATGTCGATCTTGCCGAGATTGGCGACCGGGATCGTGTCAAGGTCGTTCATGAGGCCAGCCTCCTATGGCGATGCAGGTGGGGACGGTGGGGTCCGGCGAGGTAGGCGGGCCAGCAGTTCACGGGCCACCCGCCACACCGCGGTTCAGCTCCCGCGGCACCACCACCGCGACGAGCTGCCACTGCTGCGGAGTGAGATCGAGGCCGTCAAGGATCCGCTGGATGAGCCCGGCGAGCTCCTGGGTGAAGGTCTCGGCCAACGCCAGGTGCTTCTCGGCGATCCCCATGTCATGCGCCGCCTTGGCGAACTTAACGGTGCGTTCGCGTTCGTCGGCCTCCATCTTGGCCAGCCCGCGCAGCGCCTCCCCAGACACGTACGTGCCGATCCCGGGCGACGCCGAGACAGTGTGGCCGATCAGTCCGGCGCCAGGTCCCACATCGACGGACCCGGCGGCAGACGCGGAGCCGGGCGCGCCGGCCGTGGCGGTGCTCACGGCGGCTGCGGCGCGGGCCTGCTGCTCAGCCTCGAACTGCTCCCTGAGCAGACCCGACAGCAGATTCACGCGCAGCCACGTCATCTGAAGCACGCGCAGCACGACCTCTGAAGAGGACACGCTCGGGTCGCCGGACATGGCGTCCCACGCCGTGATGGCCTGCCCCTTGGCCTTCAGCACCTGACCCTTCTGGCCGCCATGCATGCGGCACGCGTCCAGCCCGGAGATCGCTGGATTGTGGCAGTCCCCGCCCTTCTTGCGGTTCTTGGTGCACTCGGACCGGTTGTGCTGGCCACACCAGCGGCCCCCTTGCGCGGGGTTGGTCGGTTGCTTGGGGTTACCCATGGGCGGGTCGCTGGGTGGCGGGGTTCGGGGGTTTGGTCACGGATTGTTTCTCCGTTGTTGCGGTGGGTGCGGGGTGGTTCCATCATGCAGCCGACAGCCCCCGGGTGTGGTGCGCCGGGGGCCGGGTGTCGAGGGGGTGCTGTGCGCGGGAGTTCAGGCTTCGGCGAGGAGGCTGCCGATCTGTGCGTTGACCAACTGGAGGGCGTCGCTGGTTTCGTCGAGGCTGGTCGCCAGGAGTGCGGAGTGCTCAGCTGCGGCATTGCGGAGGGCGCGGTATCGGGCGTGGAGGCCTTCGATCTTGGTTGCGGTGTGGCCGTCGCGGCGGGCGGCGGCGATGTCGATAGCGAGCCGCTGCAGCTCTTCCTTGGTCTGGGTGGTGAACGCGCCGATCACCATGTCCCGCATCTCGTCCTGGTCGGGCAGGGGGATGCGGGTGATCTTGGAGTTGGAGCCGAAGCGGCTGACGAGTTCGCGGAGCCCGGCCAGGGTGTGCTCGTGCTGGCGGTGGACGAAGTAGACGCCGCCGGAGGGGCGGACGGACACGGCGTTGAGCGCCTCGATGTAGTTCCGGACGATCGCGCGCAAGCGATCTGAGGTGTAGAAGCGGCAGTGATCCTCGTAGGCGGCTTTGATCTCCGCGAGGGTCTTGTGGACCTGCGCCTGCTCTTCATCGGACAGGGCGCCGATCGCGGTGTAGTCGGGGTTGATCCGGATGCTGCCCGCGCCGGGGTGGGCGGTCTTGCTGGTGTCGCGTACGAAGAGGAGTTCGGCGAGCCGGGTGTCGTAGGACAGGGTGCTGTCGATCTCGTCGCGGACCTCGCGGACGAGGTGGCGGACGATGCGGGTGTTGTCGCGGCTGACGTGCCGGGTCATGAGGGTGGCGGCGATGACCTTCTCGTCTTCCGCGTCCGCGTCTGCGGCGGGGACGGGGGCGGGCTGCTCGGTGGCCAGTTTGTAGCTGGCGCGGACGCCCGTCTTGCCGGTCACACGCTCGAACGCGTCGCTCTCGCGGATGGCCGCGGGCAGGAACGCCTGGTCGAGGCCGAGCTCGGTGAACCATGCCTCGAGTTCGTCGTGGGTGATGGGGGCGTCGTACACGCTGTACAGCACGAGGTGGCCGAGGAGCGGGGTGTCGCCGGCCTGCAGCGAGGCTTCGAGGGTGGCGAGTTCGGCGCGGCCGGTGGTCTGGGTCATCGGGTGCCTCCATGGGAGTTGTAACGCACGTTTCAGGTTGGGGTTAGATGGCGCGGAACATGTCGCGGGACTGGTCGACATCGGCCAGGTCGGTGACGTGGCGGAGGTTGTCGCACAGCTCCTCGAGGACCTCGCCCGGCCGGGCTGCGATGGAGATGCCGAACACGCGGAACGCCAGCGCCGCCTTGCGCTTGCGCCACTCGTCGCGCCAGTCAGAGGTGATGTCGGCCTCCCCGTCCGTGATAAGCACGATGTCGCCGCGCTGCACGCCGTCGGCGTCGTGCTGGCGGGCCAGGATGTCCGCGGCCTGGCCGAGCGGCGCCTGGAAGTCGGTGGTCCCTGCGAAGAAGTGCTCGGCCAGGTCGAGGACCTGTTCGATGTCGGCCTGGCCGCGGGGGAAGGTGAAGGTTTGCTGCTGGGCGGCGCTGGCGAACAGGATGGCGGTGTAATCCCGCTTCGCTTGGCGGGCCTGGTCGAGCAGGGCGAGCGCGCACGCTTTCGCCCAGGCTTCGCGGGTGGTGCCGGTGCCGTCGGTGCGCCGCATGGATGCCGAGCAGTCGACCAGGGCGATGATCGCGCCTTTCCCGGCCGTGTCGTCGCCGCGGGCGTCGTACATCATCAGGCGGCCATCGACGAGGCGGGCGGCGAACTCGGCCCGCAGCTGCGGTAGTGCGAGGTTGGCCAGTTCGGACGGGACGAGGCGGGTGATGTCGTCGCCGATGGTGATGCCGACCAGTTCGCCGTGGGTGGGTTCGATGCGGCGGGCGCGTTCGCCTGAGGCCATCGCGCGGAAGCGGCCGATCAGGTCGGCGAATTGGGCGAGCCGGTTCCCGGCCAGTTGCTGGGCGAGCCGGTTCCGTTTGGCGAACGACATGCGCTGCAGCTGGGTCTTGCTGATGCCCCAGGCGGCCATCGTGTCGGCCTCGGCCTGTGCGGCGTCGGCGGCCTTCTGGGCTGCGGCGCGGGCGGCGGTCCGGATCCGGGGCGCGGCCTGGGCGAGCTGTGCGGCGGCGTCCGCGTCGGCCTGCCCAGCCGCATTGTCAGCGGCTTGCGCGGCCTGGGTGGTCGCGGCCAGAGCGTCGGCCTGCTCGGCGGGAACGTTCCCGTCGGGGGCGGCCGCCGCGGCGGCCGACTCGAGGGCGGCCTGGACGTCGGCGGCAGCCTGCGCTTCGCGGCCCTGGTCGAGCATGCCGCGTAGTGATGTCCCCTGGGTCAGGACGGCCATCGCTGCGGCGTAGGGGTCGCCGACGGTGTTACGGCGCAGCTCGCCGAACTCGTCCGACCCGAGGAGCGAGCTGACCACCTGATGGTTGATCGCCCGGGAGGGGTCGACCTCGCCGCGTTCGCGCAGGTGGGGGGTGGCCTTGATGGCGGCAGTGAACACGTCCTGCAGCAGGTCCTGCGTGTGGTCGTGCTGCTCGGACAGGTCGCTCGCCAGGTCGCGGAGGGCGGCGGCCTGGCCGTAGGTCTCGGTCCAGGTGGCCTGATCCCAGCGGTCGGCGGCGATGACCTGGGTGTGGGCGGGGGTCGCCGCGGTCAGGCCGAGCCAGCGGCCGGCGCGGGCGGCGAGGTCTTGCAGCTTGGCGAGCGGCTGGATGGCGGTCATCGCGGGTTGGTCCCTTCAGGGGGCAGGGCGCTCGGGGTGGGGTGGTGGGGGTCAGATGTTGAGGACGCTGGCGTCGACGCCGAGGGCCTCGGTCATGATGCGGGCCTGGACGGCGCGGCGGCGGTCGATTACCTGGTCGAGGGTGACGGTCGAGCGGCCGTCGGTGATGGACTGGGCCCGCACCTTGTCCAAGTGGCGGGCGGCCTTGCCGAGCTTGCCGTTCGCCTCGATCGCCCACTTGGACAGCTCCTCGGCCGACTTGCCCTTGAGCGCGTCGAGTTCAGCGGCGAGGGTCTCGATGCCGTCGAGCAGGTCGAGCGCTTCGCGGGCGGACGGGTTGACCAGCTGCAGCACCTCACGCTCGACGGTCGGCCGCTCGGCCGGGGTGCCCCACAGGACGTGGGTGAGCATCGCCAGGTCGTTGGTGTTGACCTCGGTCCGGCCGTCCAGGTAGGCGCTCGCCTGGAGGAGGCGGACGGATTGCCGCCAGCGGCGGTCGGAGGCGACGAGCCCGGCGTGGTGGAGAGTGGCGCGCAGGGTGCACATGGCGTCGACCACGCCGTCGGGCACGGCGATGGCGGGGACGTGGACGGTGACCGCGGCCTGCAGGTCGGTCAGCGACACGGTCGTCGGCACCGCGACGGCGGCGGGCGTGACGGCGGTGCGGAGCAGCTGCGCGAAGTTGGCGGGGTCGGCGAGGTAGCCGACTTCGATGCGGACGAGCAGCCGGTCGTAGATGGCGGCCGATTCCTCGGTGGTGGGCAGCTCGTTGCTGGCGGTGATGGCGGAGATGAGGGGGCAGGCGATGGGGTCACCGCCCGATTCGGGGTGGTAAAGCCGCTCGTTCAAGAACGCCAACAACTCGTTGAGCGCGGCGGCCCCGCATTTGAAGATCTCGTCCAGGAATCCGATGTGCGCGGTGGTGGCGCGGCCGTCCCACACCTGCTCGTACCGCCCGGCGACGAGGGCGGCGACATCGACCGGCCCGAACATGCGGGTCGGAGCCGTGTACTTGGACAGGAGGATCTCCCAGAGGCGGGCGCCGGTAATGCGGGACGTGAGGTCGCGGGCGAGCTCGCTCTTGGCGGTGCCGGGCGGGCCGAGCAGGAGGCTGTGCTGGCCGGCGAGGATCGCGGCCATGAGGGCCTGGACGACGCCGGTGCGCTCGAGGTAGCGGTCGGCGAGTTCGCGGCAGATCTGCTTGAGCTGGGTGGCGGTGGGGTGCGCCGTGGTGCTGCTCGCGCTTGTGGTGGCGGGCTTCTGTGCTGTGGTGGCGGGCATTTGCTCTCCCTTGTCGACTCTCTAAGTTTTCTACAACATTATCATAGCAAACGAGCGTTTGAAGTGTCAGCGGTTTGCCGCGAACCCGCCCCCCTCGGTCACCAGACGACCCGAACGGGCGACCTGGAGGGCGACACGCTCGGCCAGCAGACACCACTGCACGGCCCGCCGCAGGTCGTCGCGGCAGCCCGCGCAGACCCGGCTCACCCCGCAGCCGGTGCAGTCGGAGCCGTTGGTGTCGACCACCCAGGAGGCGGCCTGGTTCAGGCCCGCGATCGCCAGCGGCCAGTCGAACGCGGACAGGGTCACGCTCAGGCCGGCCGGGTCGCTGCGCGGGCCGTCGGCCGGGATCGCGATGGCGGTCAGGCTGGTAGTGAGGGTGCGGGCGAGGTTGTGGAGGTCTTGGGCGTTGGCGATGTTCTCGGCGCAGGTGGCGCAGATCTCGTCGTCGCCGGTCTGCAGGTGGAGGCACCAGCCGGGGCCGTCGAGGCTCTGGGCGGCGGACAGGATGCCGTCGCGGAGGGCGGTCCAGTCGGCCGTGGTGAGGGTGATCGTGATGTCGCGGGTGCTGGTGGCGGCCATGTGGCGTCTCCTCGGGGGTCGCGGTCTCACGCTTAACTTCTACATCAAAACCATAGCAGTCATAGGCTTGGGAGGACAACCAAACGCGCGTTTCAGTTGACCGAGGCTTACCCGCCTACGCCATCTCCACCGCGAGGAGCACGAGCCCAGCGCGACCGCAGCAGCACAGCGGCACCCTCCCGGCCCGCCTCGACCAGAGGCCGGTACTTCACCACCGCGTTCGGCTGCGCCATGCCCACCTCGTCAGCGATCGCCTGCCACGTCACCCCGGCCGCCCGCGCCGCCGCGATCGCCATGACCTCGGCCAGCTGCGCGTCGAGCACCGCCTGGTGCAACACCTCGATGCGGGCCACCGCCTCCACCGCGGTCGCCGGATCAGCTTTGCCCTGCGGCCGGGCCAGCGGCCCGAACTTGCGGCTGGCGCTCTGCTGCGGCATGCCGACCGCGGCAGCGATCAGCCGCCACTGCACGCCGGCCTGACGGGCGGCTTCAATGGCCGCGCGTTGAGCCGACTCGGCTTCGGCTATCCGCGCGTGCGCGGCGCGCACCACGTAGAGCGCCTTAATCGGCTCGTCGGTGTCCATGGGGGCAGGATCCCACGCTATGAAGATGACACCAAAGACGCGCTCGGGCCGCTGCGGCTGAGGGCTACCTGCACGGGCGCTAGACGGGTCACCCTCCTGCCCGATCAAGGACATGTCCGGTGGCCCGGCAAGGCGAGCACCGCGGCGTCGAACGGGGCCGTGCTGAGGGTCCGCAGGGTGGCCAGGCTCGAATCTCTCAGACTGCGTAGTTGCCGCTCGGCTCGGGGTTGACCTGGAGCATCACGCCGTACGCATCACCGAACAGCTCGATGGCCAGCTGGACCACCTCCATGGCTCCAGCGCGAGTGGGCGATTCGATGGAGTGCGCCCATGCATTTCGCTGCTTGCGGACCCGGTCGAGTGACACGACCTGTTCCTCAGTAAGCAGATTGGCTGTACGCAGGATTTGCGTGATGACGGAGGCTTTGAAGTCCGGACCTTCCAGGAAGGCCTTTTCTTTCGACGTCGGAGGGCGATCTGCACGTTCGGCGAGCGAACCGATGTAATGGCCGCGCCACTTCTTGTTCAGGAAGAATTCAGAAGCCGACCAGCCGGTGACGACGGCAATCGAGAAGCTGCGTTCGAATGCTGCCGTGAGAGCCTGGTTGATGAGGGCCGCGAGCCCTACGGCTTCCGGCTCCGCCAGTAGAGTCACGTCAAGCAAGTCGACAGCACATTCGATGACAGCGTGCGGGATCGGATTCCGATCGATCATCACCGTGCCGGATGAGCTACTCATGCTGATGCTGATGAGCCTCTCCAGGGCCGGCAATCCTGCTCCTGCACCACCCCCAAGCATCTTGGGGTCCACGTGGAAGAGATCATCGGGCCGCGGTTTGAATGGCTCGGCGTATCGCTGCTCGATGGTGAGGTGGGCATGGTGCAGGAAGAGGCAGAATGCGCCCATGACCTGGAGACGCTTCTCCATAACGGGCGTCCCGAACGTCCGCGGGCACGGAGAACGGATCTTTGCCCTTGAGTTCCCACTGTGACGCCGCTGGCGCATAGCCGGTGAAATCGAAGAAGTACACGCCGCCCCGGGTGACCGAGAACTCGATGCCGGCCTTCATCGTTTTTTCGAAGGCCGGCCACATGACGGACTTGTCCTCCGGCGTGGTTCCCTCTGGCTGCGCCTCGGTCACTTCGACCAAACGGTGCGGCGTGGTGGACAGCAGGAACCCCGACTTATTCGCCATCCCGGTACGGTAGCGGCGTCTCAGGCCAATACGGGCCGAAGTTCGCCATCAGCTTCATGCCCTGCCCGGACTCGACGACGGTCACTCATCCGGGCACCGCAGCATTGTGACGAGCCGGTGCACGTCGTTGAGCCAGGCCATGACGGTGGCACGCTCGCCTTCGACGGTGATCACGTGCTCGCGGGTGAGCCAGCCGCCGTCGTGCTGGTAGTGGACGGTCAGGCCCGAGGTTTGGGCGGTGAGCGCGGCTTTGCGTGGGCGTCGGTGGGCTCCGATGCCGGTGGTCAGGGGCACCACGCGCCGTACACGGTCACCCATCCCCACCTCTCCCGTCCGCACGGGTGCCGGGGTCGCTGATCTTTCGGATGCGGATGATGTTGAGCGGTACACCGCCGAGCAGTCGGCCTTCGGGACTCTGGGCGATCCCGTAATCCCGGGCGTAGATCGCATTTCGCGCCGCAGAACTTGCAGGTCTGGCGGCAGCTGGCGTGCAGTTCGGGCTGTCCGTCGGTGGTCTCGTGGTGGCAGGCGGTGGACAGGTAGGCGTGGCCGGTGGGCACGGGGTGGGCGGGGAGGAGTCCGACGTTGATGGCTACGTGGAGCCAGTCGGCGGCGTCTTCGAGCAGGGCTTGGCGTAGGTCGGGGCCGAGCATGGGCCATGAGGTGCCGAAGTTGGATGCGGCGTGCATGGCTTTGGCGATCTGGACGACGCGCTGGTCCTCAGTGTCATCCCCCGTGGGCTCCGACTCACGCCCGCCGACAGTCTCAGCCATGGTCGCCTCCGTGCTCCAGTCGGTCGAGTTCGGCGACTGGGCTGGCCGCGAGTGCTCGGACGGCGGTCTCCATGAGGGCCCAGGTGGTTTCGGCGAGGACGTGGCGTCCGTCGGCCAGGCGGATGATCATCGCGATGGATGGGCGTCCGCCTGTCGTGCCGCCGGGTAGGAGGCCGATCCGTTCGACGGTGCCCTGTCCGGCGAAGGGCACGGTGCGTAGGTCTGTCCAGGGGTCGAGTTCCATGTTGGGGCGCACGTCCAGTGATGACGGGGTGGGGAGGTCTGGGCCCATGCCGCGAGCCTTAGCGTCGTGGGGGATCTCAGCCATGGTCGTCTCCCTTGATGGCGTCCATGAAGTTCTGGACGCGTTTGATCGGATCGGCTCCGGGCGGCGGGGCGAGGTAGCGGAGGGCCAGGTTCTCCGCACGCCGCCTCTCCTGCTGCTGGACGTACGGCAGGACGGCGGCGAGGGCGGCTCGTACGGCTGTCTCGTCGTCGATGCCGCAGGCCTTGGCGTACGCCTCGCGGTAGGCGTCCACGAGCGCGTCTGAGACCGCCGTAGAGGTGGGTCCATCCGGTGAGCCGATGTCCCGCTCGTCGGGCGTCTCCTGGGCGCTGGGGGCCGCCGGGGTGGGTTTGTGCCAGGGTCCCGGGTTGAGCATGTCGCGTGGTCGCTCCGGGCCGCAGGCGTCAAATAGGGCGCGGACCTCAGAGTGCTCGGGATAGGCGGCGTCCTGTGGGCGCATCCCCCGGACGCGGGCGGCGTACAGGTCGGGCAGTTCGACGCCGTGATCACCGATCGTCAGCAGATCGTCGAGCGCCTGCTCCAGGACCGGTATCCGCTCCGGCGTGATCTCTTCAAGGTCGGCCGTGCCCCACGCGAACACGTCATTGACGATCGCGAACAGGCGCAACTCGCCGTCATCGAACTTCCACCACAGGCCGTCACAGATGTCCGCCGCCGAAAATGCCGACATGACGCGCAGCAACGGCAGGCGGGCGTCGTCGCTGGGCTCAGGCGTCATCGTCGTTCTCCTTGGGTTCGTCGTCGGCGGGGTCCCAGCAGTCGCGTACCGGATCCCGTTCGCTGCTCGCCCACGCGTAGGTGGCGGAGGATGGCGTCACGGATGGCGGTGCGCGCCTGCTCGGGGGTGCGGAGGGCGATCGTGGCGCCGGGGGTGAGGGGTCCGTCGAGGATGCCGATGGGCGCGAGTTCGGGGCGGACGACGACCGATTGCGGGGTGCCGGGGTTGCCGAAATCGGGGCCGGGCAATGTGACGGGGATGTCGCCGGGCCGGAGTGAGGTGGACGGCGGCACGTAGCCGTCTGGCAAACGGCCGTTTATGACTTGGACGCCGGACGTGGGCAGTCCGCGTGGGATGCCGCGTGGGGTGCGGCGGCGGAACAGGCGGATCATGAGGTCTCCTCGGGGGCTGTTAGGGGTGGGTGTCGGGTTGGGTGCGCTCTGTTACCGGTATGGGGCGTGCGGGGCGGGTGCGGCTGTTTCCGCGATGGTCAGGAGATGGCGAGGACGATGACGGTGGTGTCGTCGCGGTACCCGTCCTCGCTTTCGTGGGCGGCGGCCACGATTGCCTCCGCCAGGGCCTGCGGCTCTTCGGCGAGCGTCCGGACGAGCTCGGTCAGCTCGTCCGTGGGGACCTGCTCGATCCCGTCGCTCGCGAGGATGACCAGTCCGTCGTCGGTGGCCGCGTTGTGGACGGTGGCGATGGAGCAGCGGCCGAGGGTGCTGGTGACCCACTGGTCCATGGGGAGGGTGACGTCCGGCGGGAGGCCGTAGTGGCGGAGGTATTCGCCGACGGTGTGTGGGGTTGTCCGCAGGTGGAGCTTCTCGCCGTCCCAGCTGTAGAGGCGGGCGTCGCCGGTCCAGGCGAACTCGATGGGCTGGCCGGGCTCGGCGACGGCGAGGACGGCGACGCCGTCCGGCCCGATCTCCACTGCGGCCGGTGCGGCGTTGAGCTCGGCGGCGGCGAGGATGCCGATGGTGGCGGTCTTCCGTGGTCCGACGCGGGAGGCTACTGCGGCCGCGACCCTTGCCCATTCGGGCGTCAGTGGGTGGTGGCCGATGCCGTCCACGATGGCCGCGCCGACGATCCGCGTGCCGGGTACGCGGTGGACGGCGCCGGCGTCAGCGTTGTTTCGTCCGGTGCCTTGGCGGGTGGCGGCGCCAATGGTGATCATGGGGTCTCCAGCAGGTCGAGAAGGTCAGTCTGGCCGGGGATGTCGCCGGGCGGAGTGAATGTGATGCGGAGGGTGAGGCGGCGCTGTGCGGCCCGGCGGCGTCGGTGGCAGGTGTCGCCGAGCAGCCGGCCGTACCGTGGGCGTAGGGCGGCGGTGGCCCAGATGCGGCGTCCGCAGTCCTGGCAGCGCGGCGTCCAACGCCGGGGCGGGCGGATCGGCTCAGGCCAGAGCGGGATCGTCACGGGTCCCCCCGCAGGCGGGTGCGTTGGCGTGGGGTGAGGCCGCCCCAAACGCCGTAGCGCAGGCGGACACCCAGGCCGCGTTCCGCAGTGAGCGCGTCGTTGAGGCACTCGGCGCGGACGGGACACTGGCGGCAGATCGAGACCGCGGCTTTGTAGCGCTGCGTGTTGCTGCGGTCGATGAAGAACAGGCCGGTGTCAACGCCGAGGCAGGCGGCGTGGACGTGCCACGGCGTGTCGGTGGCGGCGGTCATGCGACACGCTCCAGTGGCTCCCCCGTGATGGCCTCGACGAGCGCGGACACGAGGACCTCGGCCGCGGGCGGGGTCACGGCGTTGCCCAGCTGGCAGACCTGGTCGCGCTTGTCCCCCAGTACGACGTAGTCAGTCGCGAAGGCCATGCCCCGGGCGATCTCGCCGGGTTCGAGCATGCGGAAGCCGACTTCGTTGACGTCGAGGACGGGTGCCGGGGTGGCCACGCCGTACCGGTCGACGGTGGTCAGCGCGCCGAGCGGTTCCCGCGTCGGCCGGGCCACTCCAGTGGTGTAGTACGGCACCAGCAGCGGGTCAGGCGTGACGAGGTAGTGGTGGTTGCCGCCAGCGGTGACGGTGTGCAGCGGCTTGTCGATAGGCCGCGCCTGGGCTTTGTCGCCACCGCCGCGCATCGGGATGATGAACGGCGGGAACGCGACGCCGGTCTCGCGGCGGGTGGTCTGCGTCCGTCCGGGTTCGCTGATCGGGAAGGCGGCCTTGCCGTCGCGGCCCTCGACGGGCACCAGCAGCGGCGGCAGCGCGACGGCGTCGTTCTCGGTGGTGGTGCGGGTCGGCATTGGCAGGGATGCGGGCGTGGCGTCCCGGCGCCAGGTGCCGCCGACCGGCACTAGCAGCGGCTCCCAGTAGCGGCGCATCCCGACTTCGATGCGGGTGATGGTCGCCGCGGCGTAGGGGCGGAACTTCTTGCCGGGTTTGCCGTCGCCGATCCTGCGGGTGGGGAGCGTGAAGTCGATGGCCGCGGCGGCGGGCAGCACGGTGGGTTCGACGATCTCGTTCCGGCATGACGAGCGGGGGCAGCGGTACAGGTATTGGGCGCGGTAGCGGCCCATGTCGGCGCGGGGCTTCTTGAACACCTGGATGGCGTGGACGAGTTCGTCGCAGGTGGGGCACCATGCCTGGGGGCGGAGCCATTTGCTCCAGTCGGGGTCGCGGCCGAGGCTCTCGTGCCAGTACGCGAAGTAGAGCCGGTCGCGGCTCTGCGGCGCGGCCAGTGTGCGCACGGGCTGGGCGTGCATGGAGTTGAGGGCGATCACGCGGGTGCGGTAGCCCATGCGGTGGAAGCGGCGCCGCCATTCGTCGAAGCCGTCCCATTCGCGTTCGTCGATGACGTTCTCGACGATCCCGGCGAGCACGAGCCGGCCGCGGGCCACGACGCCTTCGAGGTAGGTGGGCACCTGCTCCATGAGCGCCCGGGATTCTTCGGCGGTGACCTCCTCGGCGGTCTTCTCGCGCGGGATGAGCTCGGCCTGGCGGGAGCGGTGGAACGTCCGTTTCTTGCCGTTGGCGACGGTCCACCTGGTGCATTCGGGGGACGCCCAGTGGATGTGGGCGACGGGCCAGTCATGGACGGGCGACTCTTGGATCTTGCCCTGTTTGTGCACGACATCGGGGAAGTTGCTGGCGTGCGTGTCGAGCGCGAGCTGCCAGTGATTCGCGGCCAGCTTGACCTCGACGCCGGGGACGGCGTGGGCGCCCTGGCTGCTGCCGCCGGCTCCGCAGAACCAGTCCATCAGGGTCAGCATGTGTCCTCCTGGTCGAGTGCGAGGGCTTGGCGGGCGAGTTCGGCGCCGCGGGCTGCGACGGCTGCGGGGTCGGCGGTCATGACGCCGCCTCGAACAGGTCAGGTTGGTGCGGCGGCTGATCGTCGAGGGTGCGCAGGAGCCGCTGACGCCAGCCGAGGGCGTACGCAGCACAGTTGGCCTCGTTCTTGTGCCGGTCAGAGCCGCAGGTGGTGGGAGTGCGGCGGCCTCGGTAGGACCAGGCCATGGAGTCGGCGGAGCACAACCAGCGTCCGAAGCGGCGCAGGCCGGAGGTTTTGACGCCGAAGCCGTGCAGAGGCAGGTCCATCAGCGCGAGGGTCCGGAAGATCTCACCGGCCTCGCGTGTGCCCTGGCGGC
>ERZ1292644.1103-Hain-H14-01um-R2-1103-length-14790-cov-4_pt1 | contig 14790 bp, 12 predicted proteins | sample MGYA00564402_ERZ1292644 | MGnify/ENA primary metagenome ERZ1292644 (study PRJEB36523, sample SAMEA6512644) | groundwater metagenome | collected 2019-01-09 | study: AquaDiva: Metagenomics assemblies of 32 groundwater samples
CAAGAATTGGATGAGAAAACGGTACCGGGATTTAGCTATGTGGGTGCCCCGATGCATCTATCTACAGTAGATGCCAATACAAATGATCGCAGGGTATTACAACTAGAAAAAGGAGTAGTGACTACACATGTACTGAAGGGGACACCGCAATTTATCAAGTTCTCTGCTGATGATCCCCCCTCCACTATCAGGCCCGAAGACTATCACATCATAACCTGCAAACCGGAGGACGCAGCGGAAGTATGGTATAAATACAACAAAGAAAAGATCTCCATGAAAGTAGCGTGCTCAAAAAGGAACGACGATAGTATACTGTCTGTGGACCCAACCAACGATGTTGATATGGTAAAAGCTTGGACTAGATCCCATAAGGGAATGTGTGAACTTGATATGGCGATGTTATTAAACTACGCAGAGTACTACATGGGGCTGGAGACATAGATCATGAACTGGATCAGATTTAGATGCTGGCACAAACTGCATGAGGTTATGTATAGAGTAATAGAAATACATGAAGGAAAGGTAACCATAATATCCAAACCGAGTAGTATACCGGGTCGAGAAGCAAACACATTAGTCAGTGATGATATTCTAAGACATCTGGTGATCATGCAAGCGTCACCGTTTCAAGAAACAGAGGATATAAAGGACCCTACGTACAATCGACGTTTCATATATGAACTTGACATCCTACGAATCACATCTAGAGAACACAAAGAAAAGATTGGTATGGTTGTATTTCGAGATGGATGTTTTCTTGTTGAGCTAGAGGAATTGGATGAGGATGGCACACGGATGGAAGTTCTAGCAAGCTTACTAGAATACGAATTGAAGATAATAGGCCATAAGTTTAACTATAAAGTGAACGACAATGTTTAAGCTATTAAGCGATACCATACCGAATTGCTGGACGTGTGGCTTCGTGAGCTATTGTGTGTTCTGCGAGAAGGGGCCTATATGGTCAAATGATTCCGGGGTGGTGTACGCACAGGGAATTCTCGGGGAATTCTATGCTCATGAACGTTGCCTTCATGCGGACAACATTGCATGTATGGCCTATGGATCTTTGAGGGGCAAAAAAGAAATACCAGATTGGAGCAGGTCCAAGCTAGAAGGAAGAACAGTACAGGTTGCTAATGGTGTGTCGTCAATGGTGCCAATCTTAACAGCACCGGCCTTTCGCGAGTATGCGAAGGGGGTAATAATAGATGCAGATTGACCTTGACAATGCGATTGCTGAAAACTTCCTTCAGTATCAGCAACTCAGTATACCATTAAGGAACCAGGGGCTTGTGTTCCTGGGTGGGGAAATGGAATATGATCAGTCTAGGTCTAATGGTACTGGCAAAACCTCTTGTCTTTCCCTGGTACCGTGGGTAATCTGGGGCAGGTTGTTGCGTGATATGCATGACGTGTCACGAGTAATAAATTATGAGGCTAAATCCTGCTACGGTAGAGTGGAGGGTACCCTCGGTGATAATAAATTCTGGATCGAACGTTCGAGGACACGAAAAGGGGAGCCGGAGATAAAGACATCGTTTGCCGGATCATCCAGATCCTTAAACATACAAGATGAGATAAACCAGATATTTGGTACGTTCGAATTGGCACAGAACACCGTATTTCTAATCCAGCGCAAAGCTCTTGAATTCATGACAGCCGGGAATGCCGGACGTCGCCAGATTATGGAAGACTTATTAAAGATAGACAAGTGGAATAGGCATCATGAAGCAGTGAAGTCAGATATTATGTGGGCGAACACTACGCTTACCGGTTTAAGAAGTGATCTGGCAATGGCCGAGATCGGATTGGATGCCCTGCTCGCAAAGATCGAAACTTCTCATAAACTGGCCACACTAGATCTGGATGCTCAATGTAGATTATTGAACACACAGTTGGGGGTTGCTGAACTAGGGCACAAACAACTGCAGGTGAGATATACTGCTCTTCGTAAGGCACATCTGGAAGTGTCAGACAGGCTTAAAGAATCAAGAATCATAACCGACAGACTATCCAGGTTGACGGCAGACAAGAGGTGTACACTAATAAGACTCAGCACCACATTGGAAAACCTAAAAACCTCTATTGCACAATTACAAACTGGGGTATGTCCTACTTGCCATAGGCCATTAGTCAAGGATTTCGCAGTAGACCAGAAGACCCAGGAAATCTTATGTGATCAGATTGCTACAGTGTCTGCCGAGGTTACACAGAGTACAATGGAATATGAGGCAGCCTTAGCGTCTACTACAACCATACAGGGAGAAGAACATAAAACATCTGCTAAGATACAGGAGGTGACCCATAGACTTACTGAGTCAAAGAAAATCCTTTCCAATGTCAAGTTTAATATTTCAGAGATAGAGGACCAGATACGCTGCGTTAGCCAGGAGACAGATACAGATCACCGTAAGGAAGTCCATGAATACCAACGAGTTATTACTACCAGGCGTAACGCCATCGCAGAGTTGGAACATGGAGTAAGATTCATGGAACTGTGTAAGGAAGGATTCAGCTATCGAGGTATACCCTCATTACTGATCTCAAATAGCTTACCCTTACTGGTACAGGAAACTAACAAAAACCTGTCTACGCTGTCTGACGACGAATTATCGATCAATATATTACCGGCAGATATATCCAGTGATGGTAAAATATTGGAACGACTCACGTTCCTGGTGAGCAAAAATGGCCATACAGCATACCTGAACGATTACTCGGATGGAGAACAACGCAGAGGAATAATAGCGTTATTCCTAGGGTTATTAAGTATACGTAGTTTACTGACCGGGGTAAAGTGGATGTCTTGCTTCATCGATGAGTTGTTCGATGGGTTGGACGCCCCAGGGGTCGAAAGAGCCATACGAGTGTTGAGAAATATACCACACGTAAACACCACTATCATAACCTCCCACCGTAGTGAACTGGCGGCTCTGGGAGGTTTCTCGAAGGTCTGGTCTGTTCGTTGCCACAATGGCAAGAGCCAACTTGTTTGTTAGCCGGGTGGCCGGAAGGAAGTTCGCCGACCGGTCCATAAGACCAATGGGCCAAGTGTTCTGTGCTGCGCAACGTAACCTGTAGCCCGATGTAGTTGTACAATTGATTGTGTTGTTAGGAATTTCTCCTCATGTCTGAGTTTATGCAAACTACTCAGTTAATGACGTTGGCCCTGCTGCTGCAAGACAGTACCGTGGCCTCAAGAGTATCCGGTATACTGAAACCAGAATCGTTCTTTTCTAACCCAGTATACCAAAAGCTTGCCATACTATCCTTCGACTTCTTCAATAAGTTCGGTGAGGTACCATCCAGAGCGGCCCTTACTTCCGTCTTGGGGCAGATGCTACTGAAGGATAAAACTCTTGCATTATATCATGATGAATTTAATAAAGCACTGGATTATTTATTTACCCCACTGTCTCTGTCAGACGTGGATTATACTAAGGACAACCTAGAAACCAACATAAAATCCAGTGAGATGCAAGCTGTTGTAATCAATGGGGTGGCTACACAATTAAATGGAAAACTCTCGGAGTTCGCTGCTGCAGTACAGAGTGTAGCAGATTTCAAGCTCGAAGACGAAACAGATACCATAAGCTTTGACACCTTTGATAGACACAGCTATATTAACAGTGAGTACAATCTGCCGGTACCCACTGGTTTTGCCACTATAGACGACGAAATGCAGGGCAGGCACAGGCCGGGGAAGACCGGCATCATTATCGGATTCACTGGTAGGGGCAAATCTCAGGTCCTGTTGAACTTCGGCGCTAACGCAATGAAGGTTGGACGGAGAGTTCTTCACATTACTATGGAGAATTCCAAAGAAGAAACCATGCAGCGTTATGACGCCTGCTTATTTGACGAAAACTTCTGGGATTTGCAATTAGATGCCGGTAAGAATGCCGCAGTACAATCCAGGATACCGGAGTTCCTAAAAAACCATCCGACGGCGCAACTTACTATTATATTCCGCCCGTCTCTGAGTCTTACTGTGCCTCAACTGAAGGCACTTATCAAACGCAAGTTTCAAAACAAACTATTCCCAGAGTTAATAATAGTAGACTATGCGGACTTGCTACTTCCCACAAAATACTACGACAACTCGTATAACGACTATGGGCTAATTTATGCTCAACTGGTTTCCATGGCGCAGGAGTTCAATGTGCCTTTATGGACAGCCTCTCAGGCAAACAGAAGGGGCGGAAAGGCAGCGCTATGTGACCTGGATCATACTTCCGACAGCATAAAAAAAGCATTCGTGGCAGATGTAGTCTATGCTATCACACAAAGTGATGACGATAAGTTACATTACCTATTGTTTCTTTACTCGTGTAAGATGCGCAACCATGATCATGGCCGCAAACATTATTTCAACACCAAATTTGCGAGAGCCAAGCTGCTCTCTGTGTCTAAAGACGCCTATACCACAATACAAAGTGCTCCCCCCAAACAGAAGAGCCTTATTGGGGAGGTTGGAAAGCCCGGCAGCACAGAAGGCTGGATGACAAACATGAATGCTAAGCTATTTAAGAACTGAGGCCAATATGACTGATCTCTCTGGATATTTAAGCATGAGATTCCCAGACGGGGTGCAGGTTAATGACGAATGGCGTACCCAGTGCCCAAATTGCATGAATGAGAAGGAGAGATTCTTCATCGACGCCATCAACGGTAAATCTTATTGTCACCACTGTGGGGCCAGATCGGGCAGTTGGGTCGGCTTGATAGCCATGGTAGAGGGGCTATACGGTAAGGGGCAGATAGGCCAATGGATAAGGGCACATGAAACCGACTTGAAATCTACATACAGGAATCCCCATAATAAAACATCCCGTATACCCATGGTTCTCAGTTTGCCTCCGGAATGTATCCCAATAGAACCCGGGGATCCATTCTGTGATTACTTAAATAAGCGAGGCATTACCTGGAGAACAGTTAAACAATATCACATGCATAAGTGTGTTAGCGGAAAATATAAGTTTCGTATCATAATACCAGTGTTCGAGAATGATCGCTTAGTATACTTCTTTGATCGTACCGTAGACCCCACGGAGAAAGCAAAAACTCTTGGTATAGGTACACAAGATACCTACTGGCCAATAGAAAAATCTAGGGTTGTGTTCAACCTGGACGCAGTAAGGGGGCGTACTGACATCCTAATTGCGGAGGGAATTCTCAGCGCACTGTCATTGGGAGAAAATAAAACAATAGCACTGTTAGGCAAAACATGTTCACAACACCAACTAAAGAAGATACTGGATACTGGCGTCACCAGTATAACGCTATGCCTAGACCCGGATGCAATCAAACAAACTGCGGACCTGGCAAGTCGTCTGGCCGCATGGGGAATACGAGTAAGCGTTTGCAACTTTGAGTACGGGTATGATCCTAATGATTACCTGGTACATAGATTACCGATACCCAATCCGGAGCCCTGGAATTTGATGTCACAAATACGATTACACCTTAATCAGCACAATAGTAGAGGGGATTTCCACACAGCATGCTAAGCACCACGTCAACACCTACTCCTATAAAAGCCCCCGTTACCATGCAAGAGGCCATGGTGATTGCCATGAGATATTTTGATGGAGATAATATCGCGGCGGATGTTTATCTAAAGAAATACGCCATGAAGACTGAAGATGGGCTTGTCCTGGAACCGAGTCCGGATCAGATGCACCATCGATTGGCTTATGAATTCGCACGCATTGAAACAAACTACTCAAATCCGCTCGCCTATACAGAAATACGTGAACTCCTGGATGGGTTTAAGTATGTGGTTCCGCAGGGCTCCCTTATGAGCGGTATTGGTAATCCCCGCATTTATCAATCGCTCAGTAATTGCTTCACGATCGAGGGGCCAGAAGATTCGTATTCCGGTATTATGCGTGCAGATGAAGAGTTGGTTCAGATCATGAAGCGTAGAGGGGGTGTGGGTCTCGATATATCCCACTTACGCCCACGAGGCACCCCAACAACCAACTCCTCCGGTACCTCGGCGGGGGCAGCAGGCTTCATGGAGCGATTCAGCAACAGCACACGGGAAGTTGGACAGGGAGGGCGCCGCGGGGCACTGATGCTTACCATAGATGTACGGCATCCGGACATCTTTGAATTTGCAACAATAAAACAGGATCTGTCAAAGGTCACCGGCGCCAACATTTCCATACGAGTAACTGACGCATTCATGTCGGCGGTAGAAAACAATCTGCCATTTGAGTTGCGTTGGCCAGTAGACTCTGAAGCCCCCGCCATATCCAGAACCATAAGGGCCAGAGATTTGTGGGATGTCATAATGAAAAGCGCCCACAATACGGCAGAGCCAGGAATACTATTCTGGGATACCATACAAAGGCGCACCCCATCAGACGCCTATCCAGAATTTAGGTCAATTAGCACCAACCCATGCACGCGCGGATCTTCTTTGGTACTCACTAAAGATGGACTAATCCCAATTCGAGATCTGGCCGGTAAAATGGCTGAGATATGGAATGGGCAAATGTGGGCACCGTCTACTTTTTGGTGCAGCGGAACCAAGCCTGTCTATCGTATGGAACTAACGAATGGGCTTGTCTATGAGGGAACCATAGACCACAGAATTAAAACGGTAGATGGGGATGTACAATTAGAACATGCTGAGGGTAGTAAATTCAACCAATTTCTCGGAGATGGTACATGGGTCGGCGTAGAGGAAATCACCGAGTTTGGGGCTCAAGTATTGGGATTCTTACAAGAAGATGGAACCCTACACAAGGCAACAAAGAAAATGGTTGCACACGTAGGAGCCAATGACTCCGATCTTAGAAGTACCTTCGAAGAAATGAGAGATGGATGCTGGAAAGACGACAAACAAATAATCCTAGATCCTTATATTACCGAGTTGGCTACTGAGTTCAGTGTAGATTTCCGTAATTTACCAGAAAGGGAGCTTCCAAAGCGCTTGTTTGCCCAGTCTCCTAGAATTGTCAGAGCTTTTTTAAGGGGACTGTTTTCAGCTAATGGGTCTGTTATCTTAAGCGATACCGGAAGAATTGCCCTAAAGTCATCTTGTAAACCAATGGTACAGCAAGTACAGCAACTTCTCGGAGCCTTGGGGTACCGATCTTACATCACTAAAAACAAAGGACATGTCGTCGAATTTTCAAACGGATCTTATTTATGTAAAGATAGTTATAACCTAAACATCTCTGGGTCATACGCCCGTAAGTTTGGCAATGAAATTGGATTCATACAAGACTATAAAAACGAAAAAGTAAAGCAAATGAAAGATGGAACTTGCTTTACTCAAAAGTCAACCGCTGTAAAATCAGTAACCTACCTGGGGGTAGAAAAAGTCTTTGATTTTAATGAGCCCCTCACCCATTGGGGATGGATCTCTTCCCTTCAGTCTCATAACTGCGCCGAGTTGATTCTACCAGCCTATGACGCTTGCAGACTTATGGCAATAAATACTTTGTCATTTGTAAGGGATCCCTTTGGCATCCCGATATTTGACACACAAGGTTTCTGTGACGTGGTAATGAAAGCGCAACGATTGATGGACGATGTAGTGGACCTAGAATTGGAATGCGTTAAGCGCATACTGGAAAAAATAGAGTCAGACCCAGAACCATTGCATCTCAAAGTACGCGAACTTGATCTCTGGGCAAAGATACATTCTGTCGGTGCTATGACACGCCGCACCGGTCTTGGGTTGACGGCAATTGCCGACACTATTGCCGCAATGAACTTAACCTATGGGTCAGACCAATCCATAGCTCTGGTAGATAAAATATACCATGCGTTAGCAGTTAGTGCCTGGAAATCGTCTATAGATATGGCAGCCCAACGCGGGTCATTTCCTGCGTTTAACAACGAAGTAGAAGAAAATCACACATTCATTTATCAGATGCTACAGCTAGTCGGCCCAGAATATCAACGCATGCATCAGAAACTCGGACGGCGGAATATAGCCATAACAACCACGGCACCTACAGGTACCGTGAGCCTGTTAACAAGAACCAGTAGTGGAATCGAACCGGTATTCCGCCTTTCTTATACAAGACGCCGCAAGCTAATAAGTGGCGTTGACAATGATGTTAAGCCGGATTCTGTAGACTCCAGCGGGGACAAGTGGCAACATTACAACGTAGAACATCCCGGATTTGTTGAATGGAAACAAAGAACCGGTAAAACAGACATAGGGGATTCGCCTTACCATAGAGCTACCGCTGCGGATGTACCATGGGAACTCAAGATACGTATACAGGCAACAGCACAACACTATATCTGCCACGGTATATCCAACACAACCAATCTACCACACAGCATATCCCCGGAGAAGATACGCGACATATATATGACAGGATGGAAGATGGATTGCAAGGGAATTACTATATACCGTGATGGATGCCGTGACGGAGTACTGATAGCCCCTACCCCCAAAAAAGAATCCGAGAATGCAAAGATCGAAGCTCGTCCCAGGGTGCTGATTGGCAAGACCTATCGCGTAGATTCTCCATTAGGATCATGCTTCGTTACCATCAATGATCGAGAGGGGGATGGCCCGATAGAGGTGTTCTGTCGGGTGGGGAAGGCAGGCAGCGACACCTCGGCCGTCACAGAAGCCATGGGCAGGCTGATCTCTTTCGCATTGCGTATGCCATCTACAATGACGGTAAATGACCGCATTATTGAAATGATAGGACAGCTTTCCGGAATAGGAGGGTCCCGTCATGAGGGTATGGGACCAAACAGGGTACGCTCATTGCCAGACGCAATTGCACATGCTATGATTGAACATATCGGAATAACACAACCTACCAATGATTCAACGCCAAGCAATGGAAAGTCACATCACAGTATTGATTTGTGCCCGCAATGTGGGGATGGGGCTTTGATTCACGAAGAAGGTTGCCAGAAATGCTATTCCTGCAATTACAGTGTGTGTTAATACCATGTTATATGTCGGAGTGGATCCGGGGGTAAGTGGGGCTATCGCCTTCTTATACCCTAGAGCCCCGGTAGTAATAGACATGCCAACACTACAGATAAAGACCGGTAAGAAAACAAAGAATATGCTAGACGCCGCAACTCTAGCAACAATACTAGGTCAGGATATAATGCCCATGCATGTCTATGTGGAAGACGTACATCCAATGCCCAAAGAAGGAACTGTTTCCTCCTTCAGCTTTGGAGTATCCAATGGAATAATTATTGGCATCTTAGCTGCATACAAGATACCCTACACCAAAGTCACGCCACAACGATGGAAGAAGCTAATGCTCGATGGTATGCCGAAGGACAAAGGCGCCAGTATTGCCCGGGCCCTGCAACTGTTTCCTTCGTTATCGAATCAACTGATAACGAAGCGGGGTGCAAAGAAGGACGGTAGGGCAGAAGCGTTGCTGATCGCAGTATATTCAAAAAGAATGGAGGGATCCCCTACGCCTGAAGAAGATCCCTCCGTCTTACAATTGTCCGACTGGGCTTAGCTCTTTATGGTGCGGGGTTCACAATCAACCAGGCGGCATTCCCGGAGTCGGACGCATTAGTGCTGTATATGTCGAAGCTCGTATCCGCCACACGCGCCTTGACATAGCAGGCCCCCGTGGTTGTCTGCCCAGTCACAAATACCCTGCTAGTTGCCCCTACAGCCGTAGTGGAAACCGTAACCCACCCCGCCCCATTCAAGGTAGCCACGCCCATCCTGGCATTGGTGCCCTCCTTGATGCTGAGCCCTTTACCAGCTACAGACACTGTGACGTTGTCACTGGCACCAACCGTGGTGAAGAGACCGGCGGCAGGAGTAGTGGCTCCCACCGTACCATTGTGTGCCCCGGTCACGTCACCGGTAACGTTGCCAGTGACATTGCCGGTTACTCCGCCCGTGATCGTACCGGTAACCCCAAGAGTACCCGCTACGGTCACGTTGCCTGCACTGGTGACCTTGAACTTACTGGTGCCGTTTGCCAGAAAGTTGGCGTAATCCGCAGCGGAACCAGCACCACTAGCCGGAGCGTTTACGCTAAGGTATGTACCGCCATTGGCAGCGCTGTTACCATTGGCTATAACGCCACCAATCTGTATCAAAGACAGAGTAGCATCTGCCGCCGGCGCCCCTGAAAAAGCCGCGGCGACTGTACCCGTCTCGATGTTATACAACTCGTGGGACATGTACAGGTTTTTCCACTTTTTTGCACTGGTCCCAAGATTGTATACCGCAGTGGTGCTCGGTACGAGGCTGCCACCCTTGAACTGCCAATTGTTTCCGGAGTCGAGACTGATCATCCAGGCTCTGTTGGTGGTACGGATCTGCCCATTATCTGAGTCAAAGATCCACTTTTGAATAGCCCAGGAAGGCATCATTGTCGTGATACAAAATGCCGACAGTATCGTCAATGATACTAACCAGATATACCAATTGTGCCGCAACTTAGTCACCTTAGCAATCCTCCTTTACTACGAATACTATAACTGGATTTAGAACGTAGAGTTCACATCCAGTTCTTTGACGAATACGCATGTAAATTCGACAACCTTCGCGAAAGACACAGACAACTCCAGCGGTGCCATATTATTCCACGCGGTTGAAAGTCATGCTGGGTAAATTCAGATTCCATTTTTCCGATTCTACGTTGAGGCCACAGGACACAGCAGCATCGCGAACTGCTGCCAATATCTTCTGCTCACTCTCTGTAATTCGTTGCAAGATTATAACTTGCTGTTCTTGTAGCCGGGCAATCTGATACGCTGTCGCACCAAACTGTGCTTTCAACTGCCCTATTTCACCATCTAAGTTTCGGAGATTTTCCTGCTCCTCCACTGAAACAGTAGGTGTGGCACCTGTCATCTGCTTCTTTCCGTTAATCGAAACTACTTTCCTTGCCATAGATCCTCCACTGTGAATTACAGTTGAATGATCGCCTTTGGCTGCAGCAGCACAACAGTAGTTTTTGCTCCTGCGTAGTTGCTGTTATTGACGCACAAACCGACCTCAGCAACTACCCCAGTGGTAGGTGCCGTTGCAGTAAGCTTACCAGCCCCGGCGTTTGTATCGTCGGCAAGGTTTGCCAGGAATACAGGGGCACCAGGAGATGGGGATCCACCTACCGTGGTAAACTTCGCGACTACCTGTCCCCCCACTGTCATAGAACCAACGGTACCCACGTTGCACCCATGCATACGCGATGAAGCCGCCGCAGCACTATTGGTCAGTGACAAGACCCCATTGGCTGAGATGTAGCCAAAGTCCCCAGCAGCCAACCCCGTCGTAGTTAGTCCCGCTATAACCAGATTCCCAGCGGCAACAGCAGAATGGGTGTGCAAAGCATCGGCGTTGCTGGTATCAGTCAGAGTATTCAGATTAGCGGCGGTAACACCGGCCGTTGTTGCTGCTCCTTCGATGTTGAACCTGGCATTTGCATTCTGGGGTAGGTTTATATTGCCAGAACTGGTTGTTCCAAGTGTAGAACTTGCCTGAACTGTAATCGTACCGGTCAAGCTGGTAGTGATTCCAGACCTGCCAATTCCAATAGATGAAGCGTTTGTTCCGCCAACGGTTACGCTACCATTCGTCCCGGACCCAGTTTTAAGGCCCCCGTCTACGGTAACATTTCCACCATTGGCGCCCCCGGCAGCACCCGCAGTACCTGCGTCGCCACCAGAAATAGTGACAGAGCTTCCGGCTCCGGCAACACCAGTAGCGGTACCTGCTCCTCCATCTCCTCCATATATCTCCATACCCCCACCAGCGCCACCGGCTCCGGCTCCGCCACCGGCCGCCCCTCCCGTACCCCCGCTTGCGATAAACGCACCACCCAACGAACCTGCAGTAGCTCCAGACGCGGGGGCACCAGCCGCACCACTCAGAGAAAGGTTACCCCCTACAGTAGACGTGGTTGTAGAAGCACCCACATCGATAATATGATTTCCTTCTTTTAGGAATTGCACATCACCGGCAACTTTCCCACTCACGGTAATATTGCCGGTACCAAGGGTTATTGCACCTGTAGTGGTTTTGAATACACCAGACCCGCCAGACAAATCAAAGCTGGCCGCACTGGTCGCCGTCACAGCTACGTTTGTAAACGCAGTAGCCCCATTGACTGTAATGACGCCCGTACCAGTAGAAATTGTAGTAGATCCAGACTGCGTAAAGTTACCACTCGTGGTAATTGCGCCCATCTTGAGAGCCTGATCGACCCCAACAGTGGACTGATCATTTCCAGTATTGAGGGCAAATACCCAACGACTATTTCCCTCATCCCAAAAAATACCAGCGGCATCCCGATCTGCTGCTCCATCATTGCCCCGCATGATAGACACACCACAAATGGCAGTAGGCACCGCCACGGTACCGGTGGTTTTGTTAGCGCGGATAAGGCGATCCTGCACATCCAAGTTTGTGGAATTTATAGTGGTTGTCGTACCACTCACAGTCAGGTCACCCGCAACTGTGACTACCTTTCCAGTGCGACCAATTGTAATGGCATTGGCGTTTGTAGCCCCGATACTTAGCGTACCGTCTGTACCGGCGCCGGATTTTGCCCCAGCATCCAGAGTCACGTTGCCACTATTGGCTCCACCAGCACCACCATTGGCACCAGCGGCACCACTGGATAGTGTAAGGTCACCACCGGCTCCGGCAACACCAGTGGCGGTGCCCGCTCCACCCACACCACCCTTATAAGTAGCTGCCCCACCGGCACCACCGGCACCAGTGCTTCCGGCCGCAGCACCACCCACACCGGCAGTAGAAGACCAGACGCCTCCAGCAGTTCCTGGTGTTGCCCCGCTTGCATTAGTACCGACACCGGCAGTGTTGGTAAGCCCGGCAGCAGCGGTGATACCATTTCCAACGATCAATCCCTGATCGCTTTGCAAAGCTCGCATCCCAGAAGACCCAGACTGGTATGTCAGCGGTGGGAAATTAGCCATTTTCAGTACCTCCTACACGTATATGGTTGTAGCCTACGGATAAATTCTTTCGCCGATTTCAAACTTAAATGCTGTTGCGCTCAATGCAGACCCCATGCGCATTACAACCTGGCCATGTATAAATGAGTAGGCGGAATCCACTAGCTTTCCCGCCGCAACTGGGCTTAAATAATAATCCATGGACGAAACGAGTCCATTCTGATTGCCGGTAATCGAGGCCCACTGAGCTACCGTACCAGTAATAATACCCTCGGTTATTATCGTTCCCAATGTATTATTGGCAACTGTAGCATCGGTTATCATACCCTCCACGTCAGAGGTAGTTTCTCCAACTGCTAACGCTGGTTGCATTACCCCGCTGGCCGATAAATAAACGGGAGTGCCCAATACAAGAGCGCCGCCGTAACCATTGACAGCCTGAAATGTAATTGCGTTTATTACAACAACCCTGGAAATGCTGGTTGTTGCAGTACCAAAGGTACGCAGCCTTACATTGATAGTAAAGGTAACTACCGAAGTAAGAATTGTCCCGCTAGTAAATTGTATTTCTATCTCACCAACTAAATCACCGACTATTAAATCACCAGATTGAAATTTGTAGGTAGCTATTCCTGTGGCTGGACTTGCGTCTATAGTCATCGTTCTTGATTGCACATTACCATTGGCTATACGCCAATAAACCCTGACAGTTGCTCCGGTTAAGTTGATAACCGTACCATCAGAGTCTTTACAGGTAATCTTTAGGGTGGATTCCGTGTCTCCAGCTACAAGCCTGAGCATATTTGATCGCCTTCTAGACGTAAGTACGTAAGTCCTGCTAATCTCATTTGTGAGACTGGGAGGCTATACAACAGTAACACTTGGCATCACATTACCTACAAGTACAATTTCAATCCCGTCAATTATGTAGGTAGTTTCTCCTAAATTGATCGTGCCGGTTGGAATTATGTTTGCTTGTGGAAAACTTATCGTTAACACCTTACCAGTCTTGGTGTTGGTGATAGTCACCACTACTACATATACTGTCAAACTGGCACCTGACACAGCACCAGACAAAACAAATTTACCCAAATTACCGGAAGAAAATTCCACTATTGACGCCGTCAGCTTTGCACTCACTTCGCTTATATTTCTGTTTACCGTATATAACGGAATTCCTTTTTTTCTTTCGTTTATAATCGGTGACGGTGTATACAGTATATCCCCCTTCAGCCATCCTACATCTACGGCGTCAACTGTTAATACACGAGTACCAATAAACAAATTCGCTATGTCTGACATCAGGCTTTCCTCCCCGAACTAAATCTTCCCATAGCCGGCAGTTCCGGAATAGTAACATCCGGTGGCCCCATTCTCCAGAGATTAAAGTCACCCGGATGTGGTGCATTAGAAATCTCTGGATCGTAAACAGTAGTACCGGCTATAAAATATGCACTCCCACCAAAAATAATGAAGTCGCCGTATGGCATGACTTTCTTCTGAATATCAACCCAATCCAAATCTAGCATACCAGATGGACCAAACCTGGCGACTAGGGACGTCCAGGTTGTCAAAGGTTGATTTGTCGGTGGAGAACCACTTATTGCCCACTTTACAGTGTCCTCCAACGCCGTACCATCTTGAAAATGATCGTATTCATCAGTACGCCTTATCAATAATGCCAGTGCATTTCCTTGCCCAAATGTAATCCTAGATGGGTAGTAAAAATGCATTGTCTGTAATGGATTTGGAGCCCATGTATCTGTTACCACAACGCCGGCTCCGCCTCCAGTATATACCGGCCGAGAAATAGACACCTTCAGCCAATCCGTAACATACTCTATCTTTTTCTCCCACAATTGCGCCCCACCTACGGAGCTATAACCACGC
>ERZ1292644.1106-Hain-H14-01um-R2-1106-length-14738-cov-5_pt1 | contig 14738 bp, 11 predicted proteins | sample MGYA00564402_ERZ1292644 | MGnify/ENA primary metagenome ERZ1292644 (study PRJEB36523, sample SAMEA6512644) | groundwater metagenome | collected 2019-01-09 | study: AquaDiva: Metagenomics assemblies of 32 groundwater samples
GCAGAATTATATTGAATTTGACGCTACTAACTGCACATCTCATACCATTACAAATCTTTGGGAATCTACCGCCAACTGGATGCTTGCCAATAATCTATGGCCGGAAGATGCTTTAAAATTTTGGAATACGAACGAATATATCGTAAATGGAAAATTTGAAATTTCAGAGAGATTTTTAACAAAGATGTCGGGCAATACCCGTCAGGGAAATTATTTCTACAAAGTATTTGATTGTGTAAGAAAAGACGGCGTGGTTCCTGAATCAAAATGGTTTTATCAAGTAGGAATGAATTGGGATAATTTTTACGCCGAACCAGCCGAAGAAATTAAATTGCTTGGAAGGGAATCATTAAAATACTTCAACTTGCTTTACGAATCTATCCCCGCGATAAATCCGAAATATGCCGTGGATTTACTCTTCAAAGGACTTGAACATGCGCCAATCGCGATAGGTATAGGAACTTGCTCGCCTTGGGATGAATCCGTCCCCGCTTGCGGAATGAGCCCTAATCACGCGGTTCTTTTAGACCATATTGAAGACAAAGCATTTAATATTTTTGATTCTTATGATCCTGTTTCTAAAACTTTAGAAGCGGGCTATCCAATTTATACCGCTTACAAAGGGATTCTTTATCCTATTAAAAGAAATGAACCGATTGTTAAAAGCGAAACTCTTGAAAAAGATATTACTTTTGGAGAAATAAGCGATGAGGTTTTAAGGGTAAGAAGCGCGTTAAACAGATTGGGTTGGAAAAATCTTGTCGGTTGGAATGTGTATGATAGCGAATTAGCCGATGTAGTTTGGAAATATCAATTAGCTAACTTGAGCTGGCCGCTCTTTTGGGAGACTGTCATGTTTCTCAAAGGCCGAAGAGTTGGTTCGGCTACAAGAAAAAGTATAAATAACGCGTTAAAATTTAGATGATGGAACAAACTTTAATACAACAATTATTAGTCATGGTAGGAGTAATTTTGGCTACGCAAGGTGTTAAGAAGTTAAGTTTTATTCCCATCAATTCTGGTCAGAAAGCAAGAATCAGAACTTTTGTCGGTATTGCGACTTTTGTGGCTACGGCTTTGACTGCTTGGACAAATGGAGAATTGGAATCGGTTTTAAGCCCAGATATGATAAATGTGGGAGTAACCAGCGCGATTACATTTTTGCTGGCGCATCTGGGATATAAAGGCGTGGTCGCGCCTTTGGGTAATTTAAGGAAAAAATAGATGCCGCAGTTTGTAATAGACAAAAGAGATTTTTTGAAAGGTCTTTCCCAATCAGAAGAAATTGGCGGATTTTTCCGTAATATGCAGGGAATGAATTTATATTCCCAATCAGGAATAGGAGTTTTAATGAATAATAGCGGCCAAAGTACGGTTTATTCAGAAAATTCAGGTACTGCATTGACGAGTCCGATAACTCAATTGATTCATTACGGTCAGACAGGAAGCATTCAAGCAATTGCCGGATTAAGTAATAACCATGCCGTTCAAATAAGATTAAACGCGGTTAACGGAGAAGCAACGTCGATAATTACTTTTTCGGGTTCTAATAGTAACGATAAGCGCGGCGCGGCCATGTATCATTTAGGATCACAAAGTAGTTCAGGTCTAGGACTTTTCTATGCGGACGATACGGATATAGGAGTTTATGAAGTATCAGGCACATTTACCACTGAACAAAAATGGAACGCAGATTTCATGTCTACCGTTCCGGCTAATGCGAGTACGGTTGGTTCTGCCAGATATCGAGCAATGTACCACCACAAGAGACATGACATTCTTTATTGGAATTCCGGAGATGGCGCAGGCAGTATAGGTCAAATAGATAAATTTGACGCAAATGTCGGAGCCAATGGAACATTAACAGAAAATGCTTTTGATTTGCCGGAAGATTGGGAAATCAGAGATTTTGGCCAATTGAGGGATTATCTGGCTATTTTAGCCATAACTCCCCTGACCGGAGGATCAGATGATCAATTTATCCAGTTTCGTTCTAAAATTTTCTTTTGGGACGGAATATCCGATAGTTGGACTTATGAAACCCCATTGATAAATGATCAATTGATTAGATTGATAAATACAGAAGATGGGCTTTTCGCAATCGGCAAAGGCGATGGAATTAGTTATTATCAGATTGAATTGGAGCAGGCCAAAAGATTATTTAACTGGCCCAAAGACGGAATAGATATTACCGCGGGACGAAGAGATGGCAATGATCTCGCGAATTATGGAGCAATAACTTCGATAGGCAATCAATTATTCTTTTTAGGCAAAGATGGAAATAATGCTCATGTATTTTCAGCAGGAGATAGGTTTGGATTATCTAAAAAGATACTAACCAAGCCTTTTTATCTAAAAACACAGACAAGTACTGGAGTTATAGATTTGGGAGACTTGGTGGCCATAACGCCTACAAAACTTTACGCATCATATCATGATGATAATGGTGGTGGTGCTGACCAATATAGAATTGTCAGATTTAGCCCAGGCGTTGCCAACACCAAAGATGCCAGAGCGGATACGGTAGAACTTGATTCTTACTTTGGGGGCATCGGCAGACTTAAAAAACTCAAATCAATAAGGTTTGACATAGAACCATTAGTTTCGGGAGACGTGCTGGAGATTTACAAGGAACTTAATTACGCGGGAAGCTGGACACGATTAGACGGCACGAGTCCAGCCGGAGCGGATAACAGCATCAGGGAATCCGATTTTTCAGGAGAAAACAGGGCGACTATTAAATTTACAAGAGCAGACCAATTTAGGCACATGAGACTTCGTTTTGACTGGACTGCGGGTTCGGTCAAAATCAGGAGAATCGTGGTGGAATTTGAGTATGGAGAATGAAGAAATAATCAGGTCAGAGGAAGTTAAAGAAATCGAAATTCCTTTAGAGAGAATTTTTGAGCATAAGGACATTCGTGGAAAGCCGACTTGGCAGGTTATAAGTTTTCAGGTCGTAGCTCCCGGAACGAATACGGCAACTGGCGATGGAAAGTACTTTTTCAGAATCCCCAAGGAGCTTAATGGATTTAACTTAACTAGAGTAGCGGCTGTGGTCTATACCGCCGGAACTACTGGAACAACGGATATACAAATCAGAAACAAAACACAATCCGCGGATATGCTCACCACGAAAATAACGATTGATTCGGGTGAGACTGATACTTCAACAGCCGCCGCGGCCGCGGTTATTGATACCGCTAACGACGATGTGGCGACTGGCGATGCGATAGCGGTGGATGTGGATGCTGTTTCTACGACTCCAGCCCAGGGACTTTACATAGAATTACAATTTTCAATACCAGGAAGTATAAGTAGGCTAATACAATAATATGGCAACAACAACAAATCAACTTATCACGCTAGGCGATTATCTTCGCAGGTCGGATGAAGCCGGAACGCCCAATATAAATGCGGCTAAAAAACTAGAAGCGGTCGCTTTGGCGTGCGAGGATGTTCAAAATCAGGCGCTCTTCAGATTCGCGCAACGAGTCCAGAGATTTGATTATCTTGACGGAGAATCCGACTACGTGATGGCCGACAACGCCACGAATTATGAAGCCTCCATAAGAATCCCCGACTTTAGGGCGATTAAAGATTTAAGATTAAGCATTGACCATGATGACGATTTTGACTTCATTGACCCTGACGATTTCGCCATCATTTACGGTTCGGGAAAAACCGATAAGGTTTATACGGTTGAGCATAGGGACGGCTCGCCGGTATTAAGGGTCAATCAGCCGGATATAGGTTCTAAAACGACTATTCACGAAGCCAATGACCATGATGCTAACGGAACTTGGACGGCGGATACCACAAATTCAGACGCTACGAACGTGGGAACGGATACGATAGTTTTCGTGAAAACGGGTTCGGTTAAATTCGATGTGGATGTTTCGCAGTCAGGAAATAATTACGCCTCAATCAGCGTAACTGATTTTACCGATGTTGACCTCTCGGCTTATCAGAATACGGGGATAATAAGGATGTGGTTCTATATTCCGGAAGTAACGGATGATACTTCTCAATATGTAACCTCGGTGGTTTTAAGATGGGGCAATGATACTTCTAATTATTGGTCGCAGACGGTGGCTCAACCCGCCAATGGCAGAGTTTTTACCGATAGATGGAATCTGCTTGAATTTAACTGGCGGGACGCGGCAGAGACAGGGACGGTAACCGAAACTGCGATTGACTATCTTGATTTCAGGGTAAACTACTCCGCCTCGCAGGGAGATGATGTCGGATTCAGAATTAACGATATACGAATCTACAACCCCAAAGAGATGAAGGTGGTCTACTTCTCCTCTTTTACGGCAAGAAGCAGTGCAAGCACGGGCGTGTGGTTACCGAGAGCGGCCAGCACAAGTGATGAAATTCTGGCTCCCGACAGATATAAAAACCTTTATGCTTATGCCTATAATTACTGGCTCATGCTCATGGAGAAGGGGCCGACTGATCCCGAAACGGAAAGGTGGCTAAAGGCTTATAAGGGAACTTACGACGCAAGAACTCACAAATGGCGAGGCGGGGCGCTGGAAGAGATGATTAGAGAACTGGGGGAAAGGATTAAGTTAAAACAAACAAAATTAAAACCGCAGATTAGTTGGAATTAGCATAAAAAAATATGGCAGAAGAAAAAATAAAAATTAAAGGTGTGGATGTGGAAAGTAAGTCGGAATACTACTATCAAACGCCCGAGTACAAACCTTCTCAACAGGCCCAGCTTGTGATTAAAAACACATGGGAACGCTACACCGAGATGAGAAACAACCGCGACATAAATCATCGCTGGTTTGGCAAACGAAGAGATGGGACTTATAGGACTCTTTTGGACTACATCAATATCTGCGAGAAACGATGGAACTCGGACGGAATCCCGCGAACTAATTTAGAGGAGTGGCAGGCAAGCGTCTTTAAGCCAGAAACCCGAAATAAGATTATCGCCATCCTCTCGGCTGTAGCCCAGCAGAGGCCGGGCATGAAATTCAAGGGTGTGGAAAATTCCGACTTTTTGAGGGAACAGATTTTAGACGACCTCTATACTTGGTCGGAGAATAAGGACAATGGAGATGAGATGGCCATTTATACAATGCTTGACGCTCTGATTCACGGGACTGCTATCAGATACGAGGGATACGAGGACTGCAAGAAAGTCATCAAAGAACTTGAACCCGGGGAGGACGGGTACAATCTTTACGACCTTAAATTCAAAGAAAAGACTATAGTAAACAAAAAGGTTCTCACCAAAGAAGTTCGGCTTCAGGATTTCTATTTCGGTTCGCTTTTCACTCGGCACATGGATGAACAGCCCGACTGTGTCTGGAGGAAGTTGATGAGGATTAAGGATTTCAAGAGTGAATTTTCGGGTTGGGATGGGGCGAAATATGTTCTCCCCGGAGGAGACTTAACCGATGAGACCTACTTCGCATCTTTTACCTCGGAAGAAATCAGAGAAGTTGATTCCGAGTTAGTTGAAGTCATCCGTTACTACAACAAGGAGTCTGACCAATTTGTGATTCTTGCTAACGGGGTCTGGGTGAATCCGCTTGGAGATAAAGTCTGCCCGCTTCCATTCTCACACAAAGAACTTCCATTTTTCTCGGTGGTATTTGAACCGTTTTCTTCCGACTTTCCTTATGGCAAAGCCGCGCCGGATAAGTACCTAATGGAGCAAGACGCTATAAACGCTTTATACAACATGATGCTTGACCAGACCTATGTAAGTATTCACAAACCTTTGGTAACTGGCGATGAAGACGCGCTAGACGACGTAGAGTTAGTTCCCGGTAAAGTAAACTATATCGGGGCCGATGTGGCTAACATTCAGGAACTTCAGATTTCTCCACCCTCAAGCGCGGCCTTTTCAATGCTTAATATCTTACATCAATCATTGCAGGAGTCCTCGGTAGACGCCACGCAACAGGGTCAGGCGGGAGAAGACAGAACCGCTACGGCTACACGTATAGCCGCCGCCGCCGCCGCGCGTACGTTCGGACTCTTCATTCAATTCGTATTTCATGGCTGGAAACGAAAAGCCAAATTAAGAGTTTCAAACATTCTCCAGTTTATGACCCTTCCCGACCAGATAGAAAAGGTCTTAGGCGATGACGGCGAGGAACAATTTAAAGAAGCATTTGGGGCGTTCAAATTAGATACCCAACTTCTTAATGGCAAACAAGGAACACGAATAATTGAATTAGTAGATAAAGATAAATTAGAAGAAAAATACGCTAACAGATTGCAGGAAAGAGCCGAGTTAGAGCCACAAGGAATTGAAAAATTTTACATCACCTCTGAATACATAAGAGGCTGGGAATGGGACGTAACCCCAATACCTGATAGCACCATTAAAGAGACCCCTGAAACCGAGCAAGCTTTATTTGACCTATTTGTAGAGAAATCAATGACTTACTTCTCAGACATGACAAACAGAGAATCATTATATGAAGAATTTCTAAGGGTCTACAAAAAGCAAGATAAAAATATTAAATTACCTGCAGCAATGCAATCTCCAATGTCTATGATAGGACAACCGCAAGGTCGAGGAAATAATATAGGGCAGCAGATAATCGGACAGGCTACGGGCAACCAGGCAACTGGCGGTCTTAGTTTGAACCAAATGCGATAATGCCATTACTAGGAGGAACATTAGAGCAATTAGCAAAGGATAGAGGAACCACCGTAGAAGCACTTCAAGGACTTAATCCTAATATGAATCCGAATACGACATATTCCGTGTCGGAGTTAAATTTTGGCAGTCCAGTTGTGAATCCATCTCCAGACGGAACAACTCAAACTTTAATAGGAGAAGGAATTGGCCCAGCAGTTGCACCGCCGCCAGTAATTTCAAATACCGGATATACTCGCGATTCTTCTGGTAATGTCTTTGATGCGCAAGGAAATCATGTAACTTACGAATCATTACCAAAAGGTCCAGATGGTAAACCTCTAATGAATCTTGAAACTTTACCACTTAGGTCTATAGCTGATAAACTAAAAAATGAAGGAGCGGTTACGACTTCCGAAACTCCACCAGAACAAAGTCAGTTCTATAAAGATATGGAAGCAAGATTAAAGAAGTCAGATGAACAGGTTTCACAATTAATGAATCTATATGTTCCCACAGCCCAAGAACAAAAGTTACAGGCAGAAATAGATCAAATTTATGGCGCGGCAGAAGCCGGAATCAACCAAGAAGCAGATCGTCCCGCCACTATGGGCTTCATAACTGGGGCCCAGGCAAGCATTGAGAGAAGAGCCAATCAAAAACTTGCAGGACTACAAAGAGAACTTACGAGACTTCAAGGCAATCGTGAGGGGCAACGAGATGCTATTAAAGCAGCATTTGATATTAGAAGACAATCAGTTCAGGATGCTATTTCATTGTATAAGTTAGCAGCTCTAGATAAAATAGCAATTGATGAGCGGAGTGGGATTGCCTACTTTATGAATCCCATCACGGGCGAGATAACCAGTAAACCATTACCAGGTTTTCAACCTAAACCCGAAGAAAAAATCGCCGCCCAAAAGGAATACGAATATGCGGTAAGCCAAGGATTTAAGGGAACATTTATAGACTGGATGAAGGAAAAGGCGAGTCAATTCGGAACGGAGGGAACTACGGGGGATTTGCTGTCTATATCCGAAGCCGCCGATCTAGGAGTTCCTTATGGGACAACCAAAAAACAAGCACAAGCGATGGGCTTAAACCCCGGAAACGTTCAGATAGTTAAAGATTTCAATAAGGACTTAACTTCGTGGAATTTATCTGGAACCAGAGAACAATTTATCAGGCAACTTAAAGCAAGATACCCGGGAATAGAACCCCAAGACATAGTTGATAAGGTCTACGAAACTTACCCGGATGGATATGATAAGGGACTATGATACGATTATATCCAACATCAACATCTGCCTCACAACCTAACCTAATTAGGTTATATTCTCGTCCAATAACACCTACATCCTTGGATTTAGGAGAAGAGAATCAATCGTTTCTTGAGAGAAACTTTCCCGAAACATTAAAAAGATTTTCGGAGATTGAGTTGGGGGCGAAGCCAGTGCCAGGACTTGAGCGAAAGGCTATAGAAGCGGCAAAGGGTGGACTTGTAGAACCATTTAAACGACTAAGAAAACACATCTCCGATATTTGGTATGCAAAAGTTCCACAAGAAACAAAAGCTCAAAAAGTCGCCGCCACGCTTGAAACTTTGGGGGGAGTTGCAGGAGTTGCTTTTTCTCCCATTACGACTCTTTTCGCCATAGCGGATGAAGTGCCAATTTTACAGACCGTATCCAAAACAATAGGTACGGCTTTTACGGCATTAGGTGAAGCCGGTTCGGGAGCCGTAGAAAAAATTATTGATACAATCCCGGAAAACATAATGCCCAAAGATGTAAAAGAAACTCTTAAACCGGGACTTAAAGAATTGGGTGGATTGGCAACCCAGATAGCATTAGGCAAATTAGGCGGAATAGGTCTTGAGAAAATCAAGGTTGAACTTACCAAAAAATACGGGGTAGAAGACGCTAAAACTATTGTAGAAAAAGCTCAAGAAATAGCTCAGAAGAAACCAGTAACCCCTGCCGAAGTTATCCCCAAAGACCTTGAACCCCTCGCCCAAGAAGCCCGTAAGTATAAGAGTGTGGAGGAGTTTGTGAAAACCAACCTTAAAGATGATTTTCTTGACCAATACAAAGCAACCCAAGATATGGCTAAAGAAATGCGGTCAAATGGGTTAAAACCGAATGTCGGAGCAGATGGGACAATAACCATCTATCATGGGACAACTGCCGAAAATGCAAAAACGATTTTTGAAAGTGGAAAAATAAATGAGGGTTCGTATTTTAGTCCGAATAAATATGGAACGGATTATTATTCAAAAACTAAAGGAAAGGGTGGAGAATCTATTGCTATTAAGGTAGATCCACGAGCAATCCAATATGGAATTTCCACGGGAGAGATTTTTGCTGAAAAAGGATTAGTTAGAGGAACTGATGGGGTATGGCATAGCCCCGATAGAAAAAGTATATCCCAACTCACCGACTTCTATAATCAAGTAACGAAAGGAGTTACTGCCGAAACCACACAACCCAAAATAAGGCTTTATCCCGAGGAAACGATTGCCACCAAGTCTCCAGGATTGCCAACTATTGAACCGATAACAATAAGACCAGAAACTAAAATCGCGGAATTACAGATTCAGATTAGCCAACTTAGAGAAACCCTTGATGCATCTCCATATAAACAATTATCTAAATATGCGGGACGAAATAATGAATTGCCGGAAGTGGTTGGTTACGGTAAGAGTGAATATGCTAGACGGGGCGACCAAATAATTACTGAACTAGGAATAAAAGATACCAATGAGGCATATTATGGTTACGCAAAGTATTTAGAAGGAAGAAAGCGATTGGATGCTCTAAAAAATGAATTAAAGACGGCAAAAGGAGAATCTTTTTCTGACTATTCACAAGAACAATTAGATAAAATTAATGCTTTGGCTCAAAGCGCTATCCAGGGTGTTAGAGAAGTAACACTATTAGAACCTCTTGGAACTGGTAAGGCAAAAATAAAAGGATTATCTTTGGGAGTAGAAGAGAAGGCCATTGAGAATAAGTTAACTACCAGTTTTGGTGATTTGCCCGAATACCGAACCGTTAATATGGCCGAGCAATCAAGACTGGCTAGGGATTTTCTTAATAAAGACTACGAGAGAGCCAAAAGAGTGGCGTTGGGACGAGATCTGCCGCCCACGGGCATTTTACCGGAAAGTCTTTTTGTGGCCATTGAAAATAGGGCGATTAAGACCGGCGACATAACTACATTAAGAGACCTGGCTACTCAATCGGGATTGGTTGGCGAAGCAACCGCAATGGGTCAAAGAATAAGAACCTTGGCCGAAAGAGATGTGGAATCGCCTGTTACAGCAATGGCTGATGTTAAAAGGGCAAGAATGGAAAGGGTAAAAGAACCGATTGAGGCCCAAAGAAGAATTAAGGATAACATTAGGGAAGAAATAAAAAAAATCAAACCGACTAAAGAGGCTTGGGCCACTTTTATTGATTCTTTGGTTTGTTAAAATAATATAGGAGAGCAATCCATAAAGCCAAAGAACCGGAGATTGGTCCAAACAGCCAAAAAACCATAAAAACAAGGTAAATATACAATAAATCCCTTAATATATCCATTAGTGTATTCATATAACTTAATTATACCACAATGTTTTGCATACCACAAGAGTTAGTAGACAATTTCAAATCTAAATTAAAATCGGGGGAAATCAATCCTGATAAACTGCTTGAGATGACCAGCAGAGAACGGCATCAATATCTTGCCGGGGTTTTGGGTGATGCGAACGCGCGTTCAGTAAATATCTTATTTGAATCTAAACTTCTTCTAAAAAATCAGCGACTTGGCATATTGAACTGGGCGAAAAAGATAGTTGGACTAAAACCTGAAGTTTTAAGAGACATGGTTTCTAAAGTAAACAGGATGACCAAGGTTTTAGAACCGAAAGAATTGGATGCGTTCTTGGAAGATTTGGCATCTCAGAAACTCGGCTTTGATGTTACTTTTAATGAGGCGGCTAAAATCTCACAACTGGCAAAAGATGTAGTTGAAAAAAAAACCAAGATTCCCGAAAGTTCCCCCGCTAGAAGTTCCGAGAGATTGGAATATGGTTTGTCCCTTACGATGTTCAAAGAATACGTTGGTAAGTTGAAACTCGGAGAAAAAACATTCATAGAAGCATTTAAAAACTATATTGCCCACCCGTTTCGAACCCTTGAAGAATTGGCCGGAGTTACAAAGTCCCTGCTTTCAACTTTAGACAATTCATTTTTTGGAAGACAGGGAATCAAAACTCTTTATACAAGCCCTACTATTTGGGGCAGGAATTTCATTAAATCTTGGACGGATATAGGCAAAGAATTTAAAGGTCAAAATGCGATGATTCCTATTAAGGCTGATATTTATTCCAGACCCAATGCTATAAATGGAAAATATGAACGAATGAAACTTGATATAGGGCTTGGCGGAGAAGAAGCATTCCCTTCATCACTGCCTGGAAAAATCCCTTTATTGGGAAGAATATTTAAAGCAGCGGAATCGGCTTTTAATGGCGCGGCATTGAGGATGCGTGCCGATCTGGCTGATAGGTGGATTAAGATTGCCGAAGAACAGGGCGTCAATATGCTGGATAAAACCGAAGCATTGAGCGGAGGCCAAGTGGTAAACTCACTCACTGGTAGAGGGAAAATTAGTATGTTTACTCCTTCGGGTCAGAAGTTTGTAAATGCATCTATATTTTCTATAAAGTTTTTGAAGTCTCAATTTGATGTATTAACTCAACCATTTAATCGCAATCTAAGTCCATTCGCTAGAAAACAAGCGGCTACTAACTTACTTAAAATCGTGGGAAGTGTGGCGGCAATAAATACGATTGCTAATCTTCTAACTCCTGGAAGCGCGGAAAAAGATCCGCGAAGTTCTGGTTTCTTAAGAATAAAAATAGGTGGAACCAGAATAGATACAACCGGAGGACTGGCTTCGGTTTTAACTGTGGCTTCCCGACTTACCCCGACTATACACAATGGCAAATGGGGATTCTGGTCAAAAAATCCGGTAACAGGACAATTCACCGATTTAACCTCCGGTAAATATGGGCAATCAACGGCATTGGATATTCTTGAGAACTTTTGGGAGGGCAAATTATCACCTCTAGCCGGTCTATTTAGAGATGTTTGGAAAGGAACTAATTACGAAAGGGAAAAAGTTACGATTCAAAATGCTATTACGAATCTAGTTACGCCATTATCAATTCAAAACTTTCAACAAATCATGGATAGTCCCGATTCTGACAAAATCTTGATGTTAATGATTATGGAAGGACTGGGATTTAGCACGGTAACTTATAAACCAAAACCCAAACCATTAAAATTCTAAAAAGAAGTATAGGTAAAAGGTAAAATAACCAATAGGCCTATTAAGAAAATATTTGGAATGTTTGTCATATTGATAAGCATTCTAACAATCGGAAGAATAGTAAATGATTCTTTCTTCGCGGGGGTTGTAGCTACTATTTTGGCAATAATTTTTGCCATCTGGTTTGTTTTAGATTCATTGACTCCGTAAAAGATGAGTCATTTATTTCATGTTCCCACATTCTAATAACTACATATCCCTGTTTTTGTAATTCTCGGGTAACCATTACATCTCGTTCTTTCCCATGTCCAAACCCACATTCAGGACACTTATGCCAATAGCAACCATCGGCGAAGATACATATGTTGGGTTTGATGAAGATGTCTGGCTGACCGAGGATTGGATAGTGAGTTGAAAATTCTATATGTTGTTCTTTAAGAAAGTTTTGGAGTTTGACTTCTATGGAGGTATCTTTGATAGGAAATACTCGCTTTAATCTAGCTTCGCTCATCTTTTGTCTTGTTTTTTCTGATTTTTTTACACCTCTTTTGGTTAATCCAATTTTTAAATTCCATTCTGGCGTATGTATAACTTTTTTATTTGCTATACTTATTTTTCTTTTTTGTTCTTCGGTGAGGGGTTTTAACTTTCTACCCTTAAAAGATTTGCTCATTTTCTCTCTTGTCTTATCAGTCATTTCGTAGGGTTTTTTCCCTTTCTTTGCTTTACTTATATTTCTTCTATGTTCTTCAGAAAAAGGATTTTCTTTATAAAACAAGGATAACTTCTTTTTAAAATCTTCTGACATCTTTTTACTTTTATTCCAAATTTTTATCTTTCCTTCTTTAAATTTTTTTAATCGTGTTTCACTAACCGCCTTTTTGGTGTCTTCTGATAGTTTCTTTCCTTTATTGTGGGGTATATTTCCTTTAATAAATGGCATAATAAGTTTGTTTTATAAAACATTTTTTATTACCTCCGCTATTTTTTTAGAAGCATAGGGTTTATAATAAAGAGTGGAAATCGGATACCTATGTTCAAGCTGATACTTAATCGTATACTCTATGTCTTTCTTCTCGCACTTGCAATCCTTTACGTTATCTGGCCGGAGGCGATTTTTTTGGCGACTGCCTACATTTACCACTGGCGTCCCTAAAACCGAAGCTTCCTTGAGACCGGCGCTGGAATTTCCCACCAAGCATTTGGCATACCGTAAAAGATTTATGAACTCGTCCGGCTTGTAAAATTCCTTATAACTGGATTTCTCTCCATAATCATGATTTCCCCTAATACCTACTATCTCAAAATCGTTTTTAAGGCCATTTATCGCCTCATAGAGCTCGTTAGAGTCCTCATCGGGGGTAGGATGCCATAAAACCAAAATATAAGGTTTAGAATGCAAATTTTGGGGTTGAACATCCATCGCGTATTCACAATCCAAACTACCTTCATTGTACACCTTCGTAAAACCCATTGTCAATAGCCGCCTATATGCTTCGTCATTGGTCGTAAAATGAAAATCAGAAAGATGGCTTATTGAATATCTTATTTTGTTGTCCCAAGTTCCACTTAAATCACCGGCTTCTAATTGGGCCACTTTATATCCCCCATAAACACTCAACATCGCGCAAGGTAAAAGTTCTGCGCGATCCGCTCTGATTAAAACTAAATCCGGTTTAATCGTATCAAGAGCTACCTTGAATTTGGGAGTAATGTCGCAAGCGATTTCGTCCATTGGCATATCTTTCTCGCCGTATTCTCCGATATGTACCTCAAAATCTTTCTTTAATTCATTTAATAAGAGCTGATTTCTGGCGATGTGGATGGGGGATGTACAAGGGAAGAGTATTTTTTTCATATTTTTCTAAAAATTTTTCTAAATCTTAATTCTTCTTCAGTTATTTTTTTCTCTTTTGAACCCATAATCATTTCTGTCCACCGGATATTTTCAACCATTTCCTTAAATTCTTCAGGCAAAAGAGATGCCTTATGGTCTGGCCCAAAAGCGTTTCTGTCTAAAGTAAAATGTTTCTCAATTACTTTGGCCTCCATAGCCACCGCAATCGCCGGAATTGTGAGTGAAAGCGTGTGGTCGGAAAACCCTATGTCCTTTGTCTGGTATCTCCATTCGTATTCTTTCATTACATTCAGGTTCACCTTATCTTCGGGGCAGGGATACTCGCTGGTGCATTGGAGTATGGTTAGATTTGTATTAAATTGTCTTATTAAACTTACCGCATGGTCAAGTTCTTTTAAAAGGCTCATGCCGCTTGAAAGGATTATCGGCTTATCCGAGCGGGCGACATATTCTAAAAGTTCTAAATCGTGAAGATTGCCAGAACCTATTTTCCATCTTTGTATAAGCGGTTCAACTTTTTTGGCGGCAAGAAGCGACATTCCAGTGCTCAAAAACTCAATTCCTATTTCATCACAGTATTCTTTTAGCGGTTTCCAAAATTCATTAAATGGAGTCAGCCGTTCGTTTCTTAAAGTCCATTCTTTGCGGCTTCCGGCGCGGAGTTTGCTTTCATCGGCCCAGACATGGGTCTGATATTTTACTATTGAAGCCCCGCACTCTTTCGCTTTGATGGCTAAAAGTTTGGCTCTATCTAAAAGAATTTCAATCGGTTCGTCCTGTTCGGTGATTATAAAGTTTTTACCAACTTCCGCTATGATTGTTGTTTTGCCCATTGTATCAACTTATTTACAAGAATTTCCTCTGTTTTTTTGTGGCTTTCAAACGTGTTTCCGCCGATGTGGTTTGTAACCAACAATGTTGGGTGAGTAAATCCGACCGGAAAGTCCG